>Ga0209499_1000758_pt1 | contig 23526 bp, 30 predicted proteins | sample C_130208_EF_Meta_FD_187306 | JGI IMG/M metagenome (GOLD analysis project Ga0209499, IMG submission 187306) | Freshwater microbial communities from Lake Croche, Canada to study carbon cycling - C_130208_EF_MetaG (SPAdes) (version 2) | ecosystem: Environmental > Aquatic > Freshwater > Lake... | reverse complement strand
ATTTTAATTGCTCCCACACTCAAATCACCTCCTTACAAGGAGCACCAGAACAAGTTGGAGGAGACTTTTATTGCGACGACACTCAAATCACCTCCTTACAAGGAGCACCAAAACAAGTTGGAGGAGACTTTTATTGCAACGACACTCCAATCACATCTTTACAAGGAGCACCAAAACGAGTTGGAGGAGGTTTTTATTGCTACAATACTCAAATCACCTCCTTACAAGGAGCACCAGAACGAGTTGGAGGAGGTTTTTATTGCGACGACACTCAAATCACATCTTTAGAAGGAGCACCAGAACAAGTTGGAGGAAACTTTGATTGCAACGACACTCCAATCACATCTTTACAAGGAGCACCAGAACAAGTTGGGGGAGGTTTTTATTGCTCCAACACTCCAATCAAATCTTTACAAGGAGCACCAGAACAAGTTGGAGGAGACTTTTATTGCCACAGCACTAAAATCAAATCTTTACAAGGAGCACCAGAACAAGTTGGAGGAATCTTTAATTATTCTAACACACCAGCCCAGCACTTGGAATCATCAACTATCCAACATAGTGCAGAAATGCAATCATGGGGGTATAAATTCAAAGAAGAATTACAAAATCAAATTAAAGCTTCTATGTCAAATCCGCAAATAACAGAATCTAAACGCTACAATCTCACAACATTTGATATGTTATTACAGCACATAATATCTATTGATGAAGCTATTGATGTCGGTAAAATATCCAATGTAAACATCAAAAAAATATCAAGAGATATGGAAAATCTCGAAGATCAATACTTCCCTTCATGGGCCAGCCAAGATTTTAGAGATATCGAAGATGACACAAGACAACGCGGTTTTGTAGGATGTGGCATTTTTGACGATGACAAAATCAAAGGTTACATATATGGATATTCTGTGAGCGATGACGAATATGAAGATCTTCAATACATAGATTTCTCAAAGGTGCAGTTTTATAATCCACAGTTAAAAACGAAACTTTTAGACAACGAAAATTATGCAGATAACTTCAAAAGAATATTCACTCCATCAAATACACATTACGTATCTAATTTGATTGTAGATACTTCATACAGAAGATACACTTATAATTTGATAAAGGATTTCATAAAAGACTTGAGATCAAATGGCTACAAATACATAATATTTGATGCGTTATCAGATACCGTTAATTTGTTCATAGATAAAAATGGGGATATTAAAAAAGACAGATTGGCAAAGGCTAATATGTCTCCTCTTTTAACTTCCAATACAGATTATTCCAAGTTGTCCATATTTTTAATATGACAACCAACCATAAATAACTACATGGAAGAAATCAGACAAAGCCCATTGAATCAAGCAGCAAAGGATAAATTCCTTTTGGTGTTTGATTTACCTCCTATTTTAAAGACATTTTCTAAGACTTATGAAAGGAACAACAGTTCTGTGATTCCTGATAACGTTCAATTCTCCATTTGGGGAACTAGCGTTCCTGAAATCACAGTTCCCGGTGTGCAAACTAGATATGCAGGGTCTACATTGTATGTATCAAGCCACAGCAAGAATAGTTACCCTCCAGTTTCAATTGACTTTGCGATTGATGACCAATACAACAACTATTGGTGTATATATCAATGGTTGAACTTGATGCATGACCAAAAGACAGGTCAATATGACGAAAGACAGGTGTTTGTAGATGCAAACTTCAACGATTACCAAACAGACATAACAGTTTACGGATTGGATGAATATGGAAAAAAGAAAATCAAATTTGTTTACAAAAAAGCATTCCCAACCACTCTAAAAGGAATTGAGTATAATTATCAAGCAACTGGTGATATGCGAATTACAAGTGGGTTTGTGTTCTTGTATAGTCAAATGCATGTTGAACTACTTTAATTAAAATGAAAAATTTTAAAGAATATTTTATCAATTTACAAGAATCGGTGTCAGATATAGCATGGCATTATTCCGATAATCCATACCAGATATTAAAATCTAATAAGTTTGGATTGAGTAGTGAGATTGGTCCTGATATAACCAAATCAGGCAAGCCATTTTATTTATCTTTATCTAGGAGTAAATCGGGAAGTTATTCAAATAACCCGAGGGGTATAATTTTTAAATTAGACGGCACTAAATTAAATCATAAATATAAAGGATTTGCAATTGATTATTGGGCAAACAGTGGATTTAGACATAGATCAGAAGGAAAAAGCGAAATGGAAGATAGGATAACATCTTCAAATCCAGAAATTCCAAATGCTAGAAAATATATTTTAGAAGTTATCGCATGGGCAGATGAACACAGCAAATCCAATATATATTCATTCTATCAACAAAAAGTAGAACTTTTATGTAAAAAACTTAATATACCATTTATATTTTATAATAGTTATGAAGATTTTATTAAAAATAAAAATCCCCATAATTCAGTCGAAGATGTTGTAGATTTTAGTAAAATTGAAAAACTTGATCCATATAAAACACCACGATCATTTAGAAAACATGATATGGATAGAGTTAAATATCTTTTAAATTTTTTATTGAATTTAAAAGACCCAGAACATAATTATGATAGATATGATTCGAATATAGTAATAGGATCATATTATGATAATTACATTCGAAGAAGTTACGATAAAACTTCTATCTATGCAAAGTCATTGTTGGCTAAAACTATGAAAAAATTTAAATTAAAAAACATTGATGACTTATTTAAATTAAGGTTTCGTCAAATAAACGAATTAACACGATATGAACAGGATATAAAAAGTATAAACTATAAATTAAATCAATACATAAAAGATTTAAATTCTAATGTTGATAAAACATTTGATGATTTTTATTATGATTTGAAATATTTTTTAGGTGATGATTATCAAAGTGTATCTAAATTATACAAAATGAAAAATCCTCAAGGTATTAAAGAAGTGTTTGAAAAATATGAAAATATTTTAAAATCAAAAATTGATGATATTTTGAAAACTTCAATGAATATTCATTTAAATCCAATTGAAAAGAAAAGAATCAATCCTCCTTTAAATGATGTTCAAATTTAAAATGATAAGATCCACATATCACAGTTTTTGAAACGAACTGTGAAATATGCATTCAGAAAAAGCTAAATACTAGCATGGCAACAAGAACAATTAATAGCCCCGGTGTTGAAATCCGCGAGCGAGATCTTTCATTAAGACTGCCACAAAACGTTGGAACAAACGTTTTTGTGACTGGATTTACAAATCAAGGACCGACCGACGAAGTTATCAAAATTTCAACAAGGGACGAATTCGAACAAATTTATGGCACTCCTACAAACAGTGCTGAACGCTACTTTTATTACTCTGTGAGAGAGCTTCTTAACTCTCCTGCAAACATCTACACTTATCGTTTACCTTACGGTTCTGGAACTGGTGATGGTTTTGGAAGTCAGTATTCCGCTTTGCTTTATCCAGTTCAATCAGTTGACCTTAATAGCCCAATTACCGGTTCTTCAAATCTTGATTTGAGTGGAAATTGCGCTTACTTCTTGGGTGAACCAACCCACGTTGATTTGAGCGAAGCACAATACAACCAAGCGTTGGAAGGAACTCTATTTGACTGGAGCGCAACTGCTACTAACGCAGCATCTTTCAGCGCAACTTCAGTATATGGTAAGTCTGGTGTTATCGTTCTTAACAAGGCAAAGACTACCATCAATAGCCAATTTGAAGGTTATTATATTGGTCTTGCAGACAACTCAAACATCAATCCAGCGAGCAACTATGATGCAGTCAAGGGTGTTCAAACTTTGAGCCTTACTGGAAACCAAGTTAACAACCTTTCTGGTGCGTTCACATACACTTCAGTTCCTGCTGGAACTCTTCAGTTTAGTCTTACTGCAACTCCAACTGGTGTTGCTAACAGCGTTTCCCAAATCATGGAAAACCTTACCGACTACAACATCGATGGTAGAAATGATGATGACCTTCTTAACCTCGGTGTGTTCAAGCTTCGCAAGAGTCTTTATGCTACCGAAAGCTTCAAGTTGGATTATCTTCTTGAAGATGCTATCGTTGGTTCCATCGACAGCTTCAGAACTCAGTTAAACCCAAGTGGTGGGCCAGCAATTCCTTTCTTCTTGGAACAGCAAGACACAAACAGCCGTAACGTTGAGATTTTGGTTAACCCATACATCTCCAACAAGTTCCGCCAGTCCAGCTTGGATTCAAACGGTGTTCCAACCAAGAAGGTTAGAGTGTTGACAAGTGGTATGATTACCAACTACCCAACAATCTCTGCTTCTCTTAACAGCGTTCCTCTCTCAACTATCCAATCGTTGAGCACAACTATCGGTTTTGCTGATAACCTTTATCCGCTTGGTTCATACAGCAACACTGTAATCAAGCAAAAGCTTATCGGTAGCATCCCAAGTAAGATTGATCGTGCTTTGGACAGCATCAGAAATGATGAAGTTTACGACATTGACGTTATTGTAGAAGCTGGTCTTGGAACCATCTTCACAGTTGCTTCAGCGGCACAAACTGATTACTATGATGATACTCTCTACAATTCAACTCTTAAAACTAAGATTGATACAATGAGAACATCACAAGACATTTCGGGTAATACAGATGCTACTGCAATTCGCGCTAACTACACCAACATCTTCAACAAGTTTGAAAACTTCTGTAACCTTCCAAGTAACACTGGTGGTCGTGGAGACTGTGTGTTTATCGCTGACCCAATCCGTCACTTCCTTGTAACTGGAAGAAACACTAAGATTCTTAGCGATAAGACTAAGAATTTCCAAACTGATGTTTACTGGCCAATCAGACACCAATTCGAATTGGCAAACTCTTCGTATGCCATCACCTATGGCAACTGGGCGTTGATTTATGATGACTTTACTGGTGAAAATGTCTGGATTCCATTCTCTCCATTCGCAGCTTCTGCAATGGCTAGAACGGATGCCAATGAATATCCATGGAGTGCCCCAGCTGGTTACACCAGAGGTATCGTAACAACTGCACTTGATATCGCTGTCAATCCTAATCAGAAGCAACGTGATGAACTCTACAAGAGCAACATCAACCCGCTTACCTTTAGCGCAAGCGACGGTATTGTTATTATCGGTCAGAAGACCCTTAATAAGAAGCCAAGCGCATTCGACAGAATCAACGTTCGCCGCTTGTTCTTGACACTTGAGCGTCCAACCAAGAAAGTATCCAAATACTTCTTGTTTGAGCCGAACAATGACTTCACAAGAACTCGTTTTGTGAATACTTTGACTCCGCTCTTTGAATACGCGAAGCAAAACGGTGGTTGCTATGATTACTTGATTGTGTGTGACGAAAGGAATAATACAGCGGAAGTGATTGATGCCAATGAATTACATGCTGATGTATTTATCAAACCAACTAGAACAGCAGAATTCATCACAGTAACATTCACAGCGACTAGAACAGACGCTAATTTTAAAGAACTTATATAATAACAAGAAAAAGTCAAGATCAGATCTTGACTTTTTCTTTAATTGATTGATAATTATGAAAATTACAAAGTATTAAGAAATCATGAATTTAAAAAATGAAATACATAAATGTTTTGATGTTAAGGGCAACTTAAGTTTTAAAAAAATATCAAAAGATTTATTAAATGAAATAATCAAAGAAACGTCATTTCTTGATGAATATAATGCAAAGCCCCAAGAACGAATCTATTGCATACTTAATGATATTAAAGAAATTATAAAATGCCCAATTACAAATAAAAAATTAAGATATTCTCCACAGAATAAAAAATACAATAATTCATTTAATTATAGTCAAAAAAACAAAGTTGTAAAAAATAAATTCAATTACACAGAAAAAAACAAAAGATCATCTGACGAATTGAAACAAAAATATTTAAATTCTGATTATAGTTTAATGAGTAAAGAAGAGTGCTCTGAGTTTTTTCATAAACATTCAACCCAAGATAATGTTTCGTTTAGTATCTCTCGATTATTAAAATATCCTAATTTTGCATGTAGTGTTTTTTATTACACGTCGTTCATTACATTGGATGATTTTTCAATATCTGAGCGTGTTTATTGCATAGAACATAATATACAGGCAACGCCAACAGATGATGAAAATAATCATCTACCATTTATAAACAGAAAAAAAGGATATAGTAAATATGCATCCCGCAAAGACATGCATGAAAAACAAATGATAGCCATATCATCTCAAATAGAAGAAAAATTTGAAATCTTATCGTTCATTAAAGACCAAAATACGACTACGACATCCAGAGTTGAAGTTAAATGCAAACAATGCGAACACATTTTCAAACCATTATTTAAAAATAAATTATGGAGTGTTATATATTGTCCTAATTGCAACGGTCATTCTGGCAGATCAAGAGAAGAAAATGAAGTTGTTGACTTTTTAAAAACTTTAGGGATCGACAATATTATTTTAAACGATAGAACCATGCTTAATGGACATGAATTAGATATTTATCTCCCCGACCATTCATTGGCAATTGAATACAATGGAATTTTGTGGCATTCATTCGGAACGACATTTCCAAATAACGCAGAAGAAGAATTGTATAAAAAACATAAACACTTAAAAAAGTATGAACAATGTTTAGAACGGGGGATATCTTTAATTACGATATTTGACAATGAGTGGAAATTGAAAAAAGATGTAATAAAATCGATATTGAGTAATAAATTAAAAAAAACGTCTAATAAAATATATGCTCGTAAATGTAAATACGGCGAGGTTGGTTTGGATATTGCTAAAAAATTTCTCGATGTAAATCATAGACAAGGTTCTTGTAAATTTACAAAAGCTATTGGATTATATTACAATAATGAACTGGTATCTTTAATGTGTTTTGGAAATAGAAAAATTACCAGAGGGGCATCAACATATGAATTAATTCGATTTTGTAATTTATTAAATACTCAAGTTATTGGGGGTGCTAGTAAAATTTTAAAACATTCCAACATTAAAAAATTTATCTCTTATTGCGATTTGAGATACAGTAATGGCGAATTATATAAAAAATTAAATATGAAATTAATATCAAAATCAAAACCAAACTATTATTATACATCAGACAACATCGTTCTATTACACAGAATGAATTTTCAAAAACACACATTGATAAAAACGGCGTCTGATAAAGAGAAAACAGAAAGAGAATTAATGTATGAAAGGGGATACAGAAGAATCTACGATTGCGGCAATTTGGTATTTTTGTATGACGCAGACACTTTTTGATAAGCACAAAACTAAATAACTATATGCCATCGAATATTGAAACATTCTTCTCTCAAGCTTCCCAAAAGCAATTTTCCAGAGACTTCTTATTTAGAATCAAAGACATTTCCTTTCCGGGACTATCCCTAAAGGGCGAAACTGACCTTGTGTATGCCAAGTCAGGTAACTTACCGGGCCGATCAATTGAAAATAAGACCGTTAGTTATGCTGGTCAAGTTTTCAATATCGGAGGTAGAGCTACCTATGAAGGTGCTGAAGGTTATTCTATCAGCTTTTACTCTGATCAAGCCCTTGATTTGAGAACTAAGCTTGAAAAAGCTTCCCGTGTAGCATTCAACAACGAAGATACTACTGCAAATCTTTGCATGCCCGGACCAGAAAGCAGCATCACTCTTGATATTCTTGCGGTTCCTTGCACAAAGGACATCAATGCATCCAGCGGTCAACCACTTCAAATTGTGAAGACCATCAAGTTGATTGGCGTTGGTATTCGTAATATCGGCGGCTTATCTTACACTATCGCAGAAGGAACTGGTGAAATTGTATCATTTGATGCTACATTTAGTTATCACTGGTATGAAGATTTCAGTTGATCACTAAATAGTTGATATGGGAATGCCAATCCAAATCAACGATTTCTTACAATCATTTAGCAGGGAGGCCAAATTTTGTTTGAGCCTCCCTGTCTTTTGGTCTGTATCAATTGATGGAGTCACAGCAAGCGCCATCAACACTATTTTAACATCTGCTGGTGAAAAATGGTCTGCTAATCTTACACCAAATGATATGAGTAAAGGCGATGCAGGTTCCATCTTGGTAGCACAATCTGTCACATTACCAACAGAATCATCAGAATTTGTGGCATTGGAGTTTGGATCAGGTAAAGGCGGATTTCTACCAACTCATGCAATGAGCAGTCGCACGAACTTTTTGAGTAGAAGTTTTTCTGTTAATATTTTGGAAACTGCCCAAGACTTGGAGCATGAGTTTTTCCGCCCTTGGATGATTGCAATGGGCATCAAAGGACTTATTGAAGATGGCAAGCCAAACTTGAAAGCTACTATGGTGGTTAAACAATACGATAACCAAGGCAATTTCAGAAAAGGTTACAAATTCAAAGGCGTCCATCCATTATCAGTTGAAGGATATACACTTGATTATGATTCAACTCAATTTACTGTCAAGAGTGTTGCTTTAGCTTGTTTGAATTACGAACCGATTTCTGCATGACATTAACATTTGGTAAACTAAAAGAGATATCAGCAATTATTGAAATGCGACAGGATGATAAATTCTGTTCATTTTTAAATGAATTTGAAGGTGATACAATTCACGAAAAGTTCAAAACCATTTTGAAACTATGGGAGTATCATGTTAGTGACACGATAACATTTGCATTGGACGGTAAAGAAATAATACTTCAAATATCATATCTTTTAAATCAATTATCGGAAAACTTAAACGATAATATTATTATAGAAGATAATGATAACACTTATGAGTTGGGCATACCCAATGTCTTTTCTTTTAATGAAACAGATAGCCTCCCTATTTATGATATATTGAAAAATATTAAGATTTCTGACATTTCTTTGAATTTATTATCGTTATCTAAATCTGATAAACGTTTGGTTATCAACAGATTACCCGCCAAGGTATTCTCTAAAATAACAGAACACTTAGCGGCTGATAAATCTAAAATATACAAGTTGGATAACCCAGCTTTAAACTTAATATCTATTAACTTTTACACAAACGCGCCTTATATCTTTTTAAGAGGATTGTTTTTAAACTATTCAAAGGAGTATTTTCAAGATATATTATTTTATCTATCTAAAAGAATTGACGGTCGTATATTGATGGACTCGGATATTAAAGATATCACATTCTTCATAAAAAAGTATAATGAAGAGATGCAATCTCAACAAAATAATGCACCGGGACTTGATTTTTAAAACTTGCAAGTAAATAGCACATATGGACGACAACGTTAAATTATTTCTGGATAAAATCAACGAGCTTGAAACTGAAAATTTGAAAGTTGATGTGATTTCAACTGGTAAAAAAATTGAATGCGAACCTTTAACATTCAAACAACAAAAAGAAATTATCGCAACAATCACAGAGGGTATTGTAGGAGCACTTAGATTTCAAAAAGTCATCAATGATGCTGTTTTGGAAAACACCTCCAATAAAACCTTAACAATCGTTGACAAAATTCTGATCGCTGTTCAATTGAGAGCAAATAGCGTAGGAACAGTTATTAAATTTGATGGAGAAGGACATGATGTTTTGAATGATGTTATTGAGAAATTGAAGAGTATAAAACCAATCACTTCAAAAAACATAAAAGGAGTCATCAATGTTGATCTTGAAATTCCTACTCTAATAGCCGAAAATCAAATTATCACGGCATGTGTTGATACTCTCAAGAAAGATTCGGACAAGGATATTGGTAAAAGTGTTGGAGATATATACACATTTGAAATAGTTAAATATATCAAGAACATATCAATCGGAGAAGATGCTATTGATTTTTCCAATTTATCCATCCGTGATCGTATCAAAATTGTCAATAACCTTCCTTTGTCTTTAAACAAAGAAATTACATTATTCATTCAAGCATTTAAATCACTTGAAACTGATGCGTTGACTGTGCGTATTAATAATTCAGATCGTTTAATTGATGTTGATGTCGCTTTCTTTGATTCGTGATTCTAAATAAGTAATGTGGAATCAATCGCAGAACTACTACCTACTTTAAACCGAATTCTTGGCTTTTTGCAAGGCATGGAAGGGGATAAAGGTGTTCCTAAACAAGATAAATTAGCAGAAACTAATATTATCAATTCTTCCATAGGTAATAGAGAATCGCAAAAGACCACATTTAGTTCACAGGAAAAAAGCAGAATTACCGAATTTGCAAAGATATTTGGTAATATTTTGGCGGATATTCAAAGAGCAAAAATGCCAGATGCAAAACCCCAAACATTTGTGGGTTCAATTGCCCGAAATCAAAATAAAACAGCAGGCGCTATAAATGGAACATCTCAAAATCAAACGCCATCACTATCCGGCCTTGGGGTGTCTTTGATGCTTATTGTCGGAGGTATAGCTGCTTTTGTAACTGGTTTGATGAACGATGGTCCTTTTAGGGGAGCATTAAAAATTCTATCAAGACTGGGCATAGAGGGTGGTTTGAAACTGTTAAAAAGCGTTGTTATGACAGCTTTTCACTCGCTAGTAGAATTACCTGAAAAGCTTTTTGGAACACTTGGTGGAAAGTTTATGGAGCTTATAGGCGAGTTTGGTGGCGGCTTGGGTGGAAGAGTTTTGGCCAAACTTGAAAAAAACTTTCTTGGAAAAATGGCTATCAAATTGTTGAAACCATTATCCAAAGTTTTAACAAAACTACCAATTATTGGAATGCTAATATCATTAGGTTTTGCATATGTACGATTTAAAGATGGTGATATTGTTGGCGGTATTATTGATACTATAAATGCTCTTGTTGGATTATTAGTATTCACACCAGCCGCGCCATTTGTAGTGCCAATTCAAATAGGTCTGGATGTTCTTAATGCATGGCTCGATTACAAATCAGACCAAGGTGAAGGAAAGCCAAAGCTTTCTAAATTGGACATATTAGGCGATATGGTCAAATCCATTGGAGGTTGGTTGTGGGATAACGCTAAAGATGTTCCTTTATTGGGAACATTCAAATACTTAGGTATGGCATGGGATTCATTCAAGGGTGGTAAATTGACAGAATCATTGACCAATCTTGCTTACGGTTTAGTTGCTATTATTCCCGGCGGTGGTTTGATAATTCGAGGCATTGAAGCATTGATGTCTTATCTAAATCCAAATCAACAACCAGAAGAACCAAATCTTAATGTTGCAGCAGCCGCATCTTCAACATCATCGTGGGTGAAATCCATCGGTGATTGGATATGGAATAATGGTGAGAATATACCTGTCATATCGACATTCAAATATCTATCAAAAGCTTGGGATGCATTCAACAGCGGGGATATGATGAAAGGTCTTGAATACATTATTCGAAGTGTTCCCGGTGTAGACATGCTAATACAAGGCTATAATATGCTATCTTCATTGTTTAATACAAGCGAATCTACCGATTCTTCAATTGGTAATACCAACATTAATTGGATCGACAAAGTTAAAGATTTTGTTCGTTCTAAAATGAAAGATTTGCCAATGGTCTTGAGAAAGCCCTTGGAGTGGTTGGGTATTATATCTGACGATGTTCAATCAACAGCACAAAACAACACCATGATGACAGGATTGCAAGATTCCGTAAATTCTGGATTTGAAAAATCAAAAGAATTCTTCAGAAATGTATGGGATGGTATTGGAACTGCTGTATCAACCAAAGTTGACCAGATAAAGTCGTTTGCATCTGAAGCGTTGGATAAAGTAAAACCTTATATTGAAAAAGCAAAGTCGTTTGCATCTGAAACTTTGGATAAGGCAACAATTTATATTGAAAAAGCAAAGTCGTTTGCCTCTGAAGCTTTGGATAAGGCCGCACCTTATATTGAAAAAGCAAAGTCGTTTGCCTCTGGAACTTTGGATAACTTAACATCTTTTATTGGAAAATCAAAGGAGTTCATTAAGAATACTTTGGCTGGTAGCGAAAAACAACTCAATAACACACAAGAAATACAAAATGAAAATGATAAAATAGGTCAAAGAGTGGCTAATATCTCATCTGTTCAAACAGAACGTTTAGGCTTGATGATATCGTTGTCTCAAAAGCATTTAGCAGCATTGAATAACTTGATAATTATCGGCAATATGAGTTTAACTGAGCTTAAAAGAATGAATTCAAATTCTACACCAACATCGGTTCCAACTATTCCGAATAGTTCATCAGCGCCGACAAAAGATTTAATTGAATTTGTTGACAATAGAGATGGATATTTTTCAAGCGTGTATAGATTAGGCTCCTAAATATTAATATGGCTTACGATATTATTAATGATTACGATTGGACAAGTATGCCCAAGGGGTCTACCTTAAGGTATGACACTCCGCAATTATTTGTAAAAGCGTATGAATTGAATAAAAATCAGACCATAAATAGATTCCGAAATTATGTTACCGTAGTTACGAAAACAAATCCATTTGAGTTTTATGATAAACTTTATAGTGATGCTACAGAACCAACTGATGATTATTACTTATTCCCATTCTTTGGTGATAATATCAGAAGTTTCGCAAACTCATTCGGAGATACATTTAAAAACGGTTTCGGGGGAACTGGAGTCGGGCAAGCATTAGACTCTGCTATTCAATCTTATGGAGGCGCGGCAGTTGATGTGGCTCAAATTGCTTCTTCTGTCGCTGGTCCAATAGGCGATTCTTTGAAAAAAATGGGATTCGATTCTGTCGGCAATTCGCTTAAACAATTAGATGGTGATGGAAATGCAGGGTCATATATTGAAACTCCTAAGTTTTATGATTTTACATCAGCATCTGAAGGCCCATTAGAAGTTAATTTCGTTTTATCAAATACAATAGACCCTGCATCTGTTGAAGACAATTACAATTTTATAAAACATTTAATTGAAAAAAATCGACCAAATCGAAAAGATTCTATATCTATGACACCTCCTAGAATATATGAAGTGACATTAAAAGGATGGCGTTACATGAGATGGGCTTACTGTAGCTCGCTTAGTGTTTCATTTTTGGGTGCCCGTAAAATGATCGGGGCTAAAATTGTTCCCGAAGGTTATTCTATTTCAATGGCATTCACATCACTCACTATCGAACCTGCCAACTTTATCAATTACTTATCGAACACTGGTGGTGCGGGGTTCTCTGGTGCCATTAAAAGTTAACGACAAGCAGTAGCAAGCGTGTCCGGGATTCCACGAAATGGCCCATTCGCATAATAAACATAATACAATAATATCATGATCGACGTAGGACAATATAGAGATAAAATTTCAGCACTTGACGCTTTGAGTATCAAGAGTTACGAACGCATTTTTAAAGTGTTCACTCAATCACTCGACGATAAAGATTTCTACACTTACAACACCTTAAAGAAAATTGAATTTCCAGAAATTGATAGTGATTACATAAAATTTTACAATGTAAACAATCGAATGGCATTGACAACCATATCATACAAAATTTATGGCGATATTCAAAGCTGGTGGATAATCTATCTCTTAAATAAAGATAAGTTTAACGGAGCCCCATTTTATGTAAATGGAGGAGTTCAATTATCTTACATCGATACGGGTGTAACAACATTGATTTATTCTGATATAACTAATTCTACTATTTTTGGAGGACGACATTATTAATGGAAACATTTAAGATAAATGGACTGGATTACGAATGTGAATTCAAACTTAAAAACGCTGATGGTTTAGAAGTTGAATTCACAAAGTCTGCTATTCGAGGAATGACATTGGTAGATAATGTGTTTGAACCTTTTGAGAGTGGTATCATAAGTATTGCAAACCCTTATGATTTCATCGAAAATGATAAGTTTTTCCTAAGAGGCGACGGCAGAGATAGAATTAAAATCTACTTTAAATTAAAGACCGATCCAGATGAAAGAAAATACGATAACACGTTCGCTATATTGGATGAGTCTAATCATGGTAATCCAGTAACACGATCATCCAATATCAAAACTTTTAAATTGGTTGATGAAAAGTCTATTCCATTTATGGAACAGATTCCATACAACAAGAAATACGAAGGTAAAGTTGGAGATTTAATCAAAGCTTTATTTGTCGAGCTATTAGGCGAACAGTATGTAAATTCAGATGAATGGGAATCTGGTGATTTCACTTTGACATACATCCCTCCTATCAACTGGAGATACATCGATCTATTGTATTACTTGTTGCGTAGCTTTTATATGAAAAGTGGTGACATCCACACCAAAGCGTTCGTCAATTACGATCATATCACTAAAAAATTCTCATTCACTTCCATCGCTAAATTATTCCAAGAAAACCAAGATCCTAAAAATCTATTGGATGCATTTGCATTGGGAGACTTGACACATGGAGGTTCTGACACAAACAATCCAAATAACCCTCCAACAGGAGCCGAAGTTAATAAAAATAAACCCGATGCATCTCCAAACATAGGATACTCAACACCTTTCTATAATATCACTAATGAATTCTTTGTTAGTCGATTGGTGCATGGATACGATCCAATACTAGGGGAGACTAAAATCAAAAAAGTTGACATCTACAAACTCAAGCCAAAATGGACTTCTAAGTTTGTAGATGTTTTCAAAGCATTACAAGGAAACGTATTACCATTTATTGTATTGAATGAAAGTAATAAAAAGAAATTTACACATTTCAGATTGCCATTTCCTATTGAAGATAGTGTTAAATTAGTAGAAGCTGAAATGACAACCGCTATGATATTTTATAACCTACAGTCCTCGTTTAGCAACGTTGGAGATACCAAGAGATGCAGCGGTAAGTTTGTAGATATATACTCTACTAGAGGTGCTGAAATTTTCAGAAGTGATGAAAAGTTATTGGGCCGTTGGTTCATTAGCGAACTTCGCCATGTTTTTATGGGTGATCTTTATCAAAATCAATTGATGTGTTGTAAGACTTATGTTGGACCAACTGCTGTAAGCGCACCAAGTCAACCAACAGGCAATTCTGTAAATCCATTGTATTCTGATAATGTGAAATAATTAATAGTATGCGTAATCAAATAGAACTTCTGAGAACCGTGTTATTCACAAAGGATGATTTATCCAATGTGAAGAACTTGGACGTTCTTGCTCAATTTTCCAATAAAGAGATTGAATTCATGGAAGAGTTCAAAAAGGTATTTGAACTTGGTTTAAATCAATTGGAAAAATTCATCAATAAATTACATAATGAAGGTTCTCAATTGGACGTTTACAGCATAAAATATTACGTTTCCCAATTGCTATCATCTCCATTGGCAGCTAGTGCTATCAAGCTTGCTGAAGGTAAGAATTATTTCTTGCCAACTCCTAGCTGTATGGGTAGTTGCGGTAATGTTCAATTTGGATGCAACAGCACAGCAATAACACCCGGAGCAGTTGTGCCAACTGGAACTTCCCAAGACATTCAATTTAAGCTTCCTCCATTTATAAAATCATTGATTCAAAATTCTGTTAAGCAGAGCGAAGAAGTTTTTAGAAGTGGTATCAGCGGAACTATTTTTTCTGATAATACTCTGCCTCTTGTTAATAAAAACCCTCAAGGTAGATACAATGCTGAAACAAGCGGGTCTTGGCCAAAAACACCACATGGTTCTTATTGTGTAAAAGACACAGCATTGCCATCCGTTCTAAATACATCCAGTTCAAATATCTTCAACCAAGTGTTGAACTATTTGAATTCAGAGAATAATAGACTATTTTTAGACAATAAAGTTTACAACCCCTTCAATAGCGAGACTAACAATTCAACCTCTAAAAATTATGAACTCAAAAAGCAAATTGTTGATGAATACGGCAATAGTGAAACAGTCACCTGTGACCTATTTGGAAATTTTACAGATTCGTTTGATAAACGGGCTATACCATTCAAGGTGGATGGCGTTGATAAGAATGTTAAATACTATCTGAACAGCAACCAAGGACAGCTTGGCGCAAAACCATCAAATGTCAATAACGTCGTCTGATGGTTTTGCATCTTTTGGCTGTTTATCAGCCAATTTTTGTTGAATCATGATTTTGAAAAGTTCTTCACGACTCATTGTAATACGATGATGTTCTTCGCGTTCTTGGCTTTGTTTCCTGCTATCAATATCCATTTCCTTAATTTTGATCGCAGTTTGATTTTTATTGTCAGCAATGTTTCTTTTCTGCAATACTTCAAGGTTTCCTTGGAATGATTTAGCAAGCTCTGCAAGGGCTATAACCTGCTTGTCATCGCCTGTTTGACGAACGATATCACTTTGAGACTTGAGGGCGTCAGCAAGCTCTATGACCGCAATGCTGCCGTATTTAAGCACAAACGCATCAACCTGTTCTGGAGTGAGTTCAGGATATTCACGTTCTACATCTTTTAAGCTTTTTGTCTGGGTTTTTAATTGATTGATAATGTCATTTGCTGCATCATCAATCTCATCCTCTGAAAAATATTCCATGCCTTTATTTAATCACAGAAAAACAATTTGACAAGTGGGTAATATGTGCTAAATGTAATTATGCTTGATTTGAATCACAAAAACATATTAATTACTGGAGGTAATGGATTTATTGGAAGTAACTTTATAGAATATATTAATAAACATTATATTAATGTTAATATAGTAAACATAGATAAACAAGGAGTTGGATGGAGAGAAATAAGATCTATTAAGTTTATTAATAATAATACTTATACTGAAATGGTTCGTAATGTATGTGATATTAATAATATTGGAGGGTATATAGATACTATTGATTATGATTATGTATTTCATTTTGCAGCAGAATCTCATGTTGACAGGTCTATTACCAATCCATCATCGTTTGTTTATAACAATGCTTATGGCACAAGTGTATTGTTGGAGTACTTATTGAATAGAAAGTCTAAGGCTAGAATTATTTGTATTTCTACAGATGAAGTTTATGGTCATTTGCATCTGAATGATCCTGCATTTACTGAGGAAACCTTTCTAAATCCGAGAAGTCCATATTCTTCCTCTAAAGCCGCTAGTGATTTAATCGCTTTGTCATTCCAAAGCACATTTGGAATGGATATTATTGTTACTCGTTGTTGTAATAATTTTGGACCACATCAGAATGATGAGAAATTTATTCCTACCATTATTAGAAATTTGATGGTAGGCAATAAGATTCCTGTGTATGGACAAGGCACCAATATCAGAGAGTGGATTCACGTTGATGACCACAATAAGAGTATTTTAGAAATTGCTGAAACAGGAGCATCTGGTAAAATATACAACATCGGCAGCGGCACCGAAAAAACAAATTTGGAATTGATTCGAGAAATCATTGACATTCTCAATCCTGATGCTACTGTCGATTCAAGTTCATTCATTGAATTTGTAGAAGATCGTAAAGGGCATGATTTTCGCTATGCTATTGATACAATAAATTATACCAGAGAATTTGAACCGATGAACTTCAGCGATGCGCTAAAAGCAACCGTTGCATTCTACAAAAACAAATGCACCCCCAAAACATCATGATAGCAACAGAAGAATCCAAATTGATCAATTACATTGAGACTACGATCAATGAACTTGAAAAGATTATACTCATTGAGATTGAAGATTACGATGATGTTTTTTATAAAATTAAAATCGCTGTGGAAAACTATAGAAAAGAATATGAGCAGGAATGATATTACAGGAGACGAAATCAAATCCAAGGTAGTGTCCAAGGAATACAGAACCAATTACGACAATATCTTTAAAAAGCAATCTGCTTTTAAATGGCTGGTTGAAATTTATGGCGAAACAGCAGAATTTGTTGATACAAAAGGCTGGGACATTGACAATACCAAACTTGTGTGTAAAATCACCAAATCTGAATTTGAACATCGCTGCAACAACAGCCAAATCCAATTCAATATGGATTACGATCAATAATAAAACACTGACCTACTTTACGTTTCATGGGCAAACTATTCGACAAACACAAAATCCTTAACGGTCTTCCGAAGATTGGTCAAAAGATCAAGTTTCGAGAAGCTGCTAAATTCGCTTTTCTACCGCAAACAGCGCAAGCTGAGTTTAACTTGCTAGAGAAAGGTCAAGAATATACAGTTCGTGAAGTTGAACTGAACTCTTCAACCACTTACGTTTGGCTGGAAGAATTTCCCGATGATGGTCCGAATGAAGTATTCTTCAACATGCATTCTTTTGATTGGGATGTAACTGAACTTGATCCTCAAGAACTGATTGTGGCAGACGCAACTCTAATCCCAAAGGACGTATTGAATGGGAAAATTTCGACATAGAACAACTATTAAAAACTGAAGAAGAATTATGAAAAAAGATAGAATCTCATTAAAGTATTGTTTTATCGATGATATAAGAAATCCGAAAGACGCTTGGATCTATCCAAGACGGGACGAGAAAAAACAAATTATCACTGGTAGATCACTTGAGAATATATCAGGTATTCCTAATGGTAATTGGGATATTGTTCGAACTTATGATCAATTTGTTGATTATCTTGAAAAAAATGGAATTCCTGATGTGATTAGCTTTGATCACGACTTATCCGATGAGATGATGCGATATTACCATGTAGTAACTTCGAAAACGGGAGAAATAAATTATGAAGATATAACTACTAAAAGTGGTCTTTGCTGTGCAAAATATCTAGCAGCTGTTTGCTTAGAACAAAATAAAAAATTTCCAATATGGTATGTGCATTCTGCTAATAAGTGGGGAGCTTCAAATATAAAAAATTACATAACTGATTTTTTAGAAAAATATCCTCAATTGCAAACTCTCAAATTAATTTAAAGTCGATGAATAATAAAACATCAAAGAAATCTTAAAGCAACTTGAATAAACACAATAAAATTAAATCACTATGATAAACAAAATTTTCTGGGATATCGACGAGACTATGATCCACACGCTGATGAACGATCCAAAACAAAATCACGTTCAGTTTTCTCTTGGCGATAGTTTGACATATTACACAATCATTCGTCCATGCAGTTACGCGATGATTCGTTTCAGTCGTGAACTGGTCGGCAAGGAAAACGTTCACATTCTCACTACAGCAACCAGAGACTATGCTGAAAAGGTTAATGATCTTGCTGGCTGGGATTTTGATCCAAATGATATTTTTGCGCGTGAAGATCAAGAAGCAGCGAGAGTTTGGGTCTCTACAGAGTATGGTGGTCGCTATGGTGTAGTCACTCCACATGAATATGCCAATCCAAATAACGTTTTAATTGACAATCTTTATCCTCGCCAAAATCAAGGAAAGATACAATTCATTGGAATTAACGATACATTTAAGGATAACTATTTTAAAATTGAAGATTACTACGGTGTTGATTTTCCCGAAGATCCATTTGAAGAGGATGTTAGAGAATTTCTTATTGAGCGCCATAATAATAAAACACTGTCATAATCTACAAATATAATAAACATTATGGAAGTTATATTCACAATCTTGCTAATTTTTGTAATAGTATACAGTATCTACGTCAATACATGGTGATAAACAAAGCTTGACAAATCAACGGGAAGCTGATATGATATTCATATCCTCTTTTTTATGTGTGACAAAAATCTATTAGATACTGACGCTGACCAACTATTTTTCAATAACTTCAAGAGTATGGCAATTGCCATATTGGAAGCTGGTGGTGAACCATTTAGTGTGCTTGAACCACACATCAACTGGCTCAAAGAAATGAGCGACAACAACATCGAAATATCATTCAAATACAAAAATGAAAAACCTCTGGTTATCAATTAAAGATCTATTCAGTCCTAAGCAACGCTGGTTGACCAAGAAAATTCCTAATCATTGGATGGACAAACCTGAACTGATTCAGCTTGTTCTGTTTGAAACTCTCATCGATTATGTTGAGAATGAAGAAGGACTTAAGGATCAATTTGATTTCTCTGAAGATCTGCAAGCAGGATACATCGATCAGAAATACATTGATAATGTAAAAGCTGTTGACGGAGAACTTCGCAGAGTTTACAACTACATCAAGAATGAACGCCAAACTCTTGAAGAAAACTGGGACTCTTATAAAGATTTACAAGAGCTAGAACGTCGTGATTTGGAAGCTATGACTACAATTGTCAAGTATTCAGGCTACCTCTGGACATGAATTAAACACTGACATATTCTACCAACATCAAAGCAAACCAATCAAATGAGCGACATATTAAAAATACTCGACAACCTCACGAATAACCTCTGGAATCGTTACGGTAATCCGTTTACTAATTACAAGCAGATGCATAATGATGGTCCCACGACCTACGAGAAAAATTAATATGTCTGTTGTAAGATACAAGCATCTTGCTAATGGTAAGTTGATCGAATCGTCCAAAGGTGAGTTTGTAAAGTATGAAGATTACAAATATCTCTCTGACTATTGTGATCATCTTGTCAGTTTTAGTAAACTTCCATGTCTTCCTAAAGATTTAGAAAATCTAAGGGAGGCAAATGCTTTCTTCGCAACCGAAAACCAACAACTAAAAGATGAAATTGAAAGACTCAAGCAAGCCATTTAATCAGTATCTGATTGAACGTTACCCTTCACTTTTTCCTAAAGATGAGCAGGGTAATCCAATTCAGCCATCGTGCGGCATTTGGTGCCCTGTAGGTTGGGAGAATCTTGTGGATGATCTGTGTAAAGCTTTATCATCATATTGCTGCATGCAGAAGGTATATAAAGAGAAATACAAAGCAGTTCGAATTGCTAAACAATGGTTTTACAAGAAGATTTTTACGAAAGTCTTCAACCCAATCTACAATAAATTCGATCCGTATAAGAAGCAGACTATATTATCTACCGCTGCCCAAAGAGCTAAGTTCGAAGAAAAAAATAAATTCAAAATGGGTATTTGGAATTTTCTGAATAAAATCAGGAAGATTTTCTATCCATACTACAAGTGGGATATCACACCAGTTTCGCCTGTTACAATTAATCAGATCAAAGAAAAGTTCGGAGAACTCCGATTTTACTACGACGGGGGTGATACGAAGGTTGTTGGTATGGTTAGCTTTGCTGAATTTCTCTCAGCTACTATTTGTCAAAATACTGGAAATCGAGGCAGTCTTTGTAAAAGGGGATCATGGTATGCTACGCTGAGTCCAGAAGAAGCAGAAAAACATAATTACAAACAAGCTTAATATGCAACAAGAACAATACATTCACATTGACGAATATGGTAATAAGCGTTACTATAAAGACCGAGCGATGAATATCTTTCACCGCCTAGATGGACCAGCAATTGAATATGCTGATGGAAGTATAGAATGGCGTGTAAATGGCAACCTTCATCGGCTTGATGGACCAGCAGTTGAATATGCTGATGGATATAAAGAATGGTGTATTGATGGTAAACGTCATAGGCTCGATGGACCAGCAGTTGAATATGGCGATGGAAGTAAAGTATGGTATGTCGATGATAAACGTCTATCAGAAGAACAATTCAATACTCTCACAGCACCAACATTAGAATTGACATTGGAAGATATTGCAAGTAAGTTTGGTGTTGACGTCAGCAAGCTTAAAATCAAGAAATAAGGAGTAGTATTAAAATAAACATATGCAAGAACAATACATTCGCATTAACAAATATGGTAGTAAGATTTACTATAAAGACCGAGCGATGACTATTCTTCATCGCCTTGATGGACCAGCATTTGAAGGTGCGTGGGGAGATAAAGAATGGTATGTTGATGGGCATCGCCATCGCCTTGATGGACCAGCAATTGAATACACTAATGGACGTAAATATTGGTATGTTGACGGCAAATATCTAACTGAAGAACAGTTTAATGATCTATCAGCGCCAACGATCGAATTGACACTTGAGCAGATTGCATCTAAGTTTGGCGTTGATGTAAACAAGATTAAGATCAAGAAGTAAGAAACACTGATATAATAAACATATGCGGCCAAAAAAATACATTATTACACCACCAATCAAACCTCTTGAATATTACAAAGGGGGTGAGGTGATTTCTGTAGAAAGAATCAACAAAGATGAAAAATTGAATTTTGATCCTGATTATGATTATTATCTCGCAGAAAATTATGATTATGATGATCCATTTTCTATGAAGTTGGTGAAGTCTGCAAAGCCAAAGTTTAAAAATCCTAATTACGAACAGGAGAAAGCAAAGTATGATGAGGATTATAGGGAATACAGGAGACAATTAAAGAAATGGAACACTGCGAACAAACTGTATGAAGCTGAACAAGCAGAACTGACCAAACAAAAGGAAATTGAACTGTTGAAACAACTCCAAGAAAAATACGGCAAAGAATTAATTGAACTATGAACAAAACAGTTGAACAACATCAAAAAGATATTCTCGACAAAACACTGTTTGAACTTCCTTGTAGTTATATTCCAAACCATACCTATGAGAACATTCCCGACATGGTAGCTTATTATGTGGAAGAAAATAAAGTTCTTCAAAATGAACTTGAAGAACTTCAAACAGATATCGAATCATACTATTCATACTATGCTGGTTTTGCGGCAGGGTGTGATCTTTCGTCAAAAGAGATGTTGAATCATATTTTGAAAAATGTCCCAAACCATAAGCCAACAAAAAAAGAGAATCTTAAATTGAGAATAAAAGTAGAAGCAGCCGAAGATGCACTCAGAGACATTGCTCTCTTCTTGGGTTGTGGAGGATACAATGACGTTGGCTTAGTTGAATTTGACCCAGCTAAGTATGCCAACAAGATCAAGGAAGCTATCACGCACCAAGCAAGGATAATGATGAACTGTTTTGGAAAACTGGATCATAAAATTCTTGACAATGCAGACAAACACAGTAAAATGTATCCATGAAATTAACTGAATTCATCACTCAACTCCAATCTATTGCCAGTCAAATGGGATCACATCCAGCACTTGATGATGCATTGAGTTTCTATATCGAAAGAGATGATAAAGTGATTGAACTTGAGATTGTGGAGATTGATCCCAAAAGAGCGATGGGCTGTAATTGCTGGTATGGTGCAAGCATTGAACTAAAGGAACTCTGATATAATAAACATATGAACGAACAATACATTCACATTAACAAACATGGTAGTAAGATTTACTACAAAGACCGAGCGACGACCATTCTTCATCGCCTTGATGGACCAGCGGTTGAATACGCTAATGGAATTAAAGAGTGGTATGTTGATGGGCAACTTCATCGGCTTGATGGACCAGCGGTTGAAGGTGCTAATGGATATAAAGCGTGGTATGTTGATGGGCAGCTTCATCGCCTTGATGGACCAGCAATTGAATGTACGGGGGGATATAAAGCGTGGTATGTCGACGGCAAGCGTCTAACTGAAGAAGCATTCAATGCTCTAACTGCACCAACAGTTGAATTGACTCTTGAGCAGATTGCGGTTAAGTTTGGCGTTGATGTAAGCAAGATTAAGATCAAGAAGTAAGGAATTCTGATACAATAAGTCATGAAACCAGAAGAACAAAGAATCGCCATTGCAGAAGCAGTTGGGTGCATAAATGTTAAAATGTGGGGAGATTCATGTATTGCCTCATTAGGAATAGACAATAATGGAAAT
>Ga0209499_1000757_pt1 | contig 23549 bp, 16 predicted proteins | sample C_130208_EF_Meta_FD_187306 | JGI IMG/M metagenome (GOLD analysis project Ga0209499, IMG submission 187306) | Freshwater microbial communities from Lake Croche, Canada to study carbon cycling - C_130208_EF_MetaG (SPAdes) (version 2) | ecosystem: Environmental > Aquatic > Freshwater > Lake... | reverse complement strand
GATTTCCGTCGACGTGGACACATCCCCATTCCTCTGGCAGCTATCGACCAATGGCGCGGAAATCACCCGTGACCTTGCCAATCGATCGATCATCACCCGGATCAAGAAGCAAGAGGAGGGCTACACGTTCCGCGAGTATCTCGAAGGTGATCTGCTCGCCCAAGTGAAGAGTCGGCATTCAGCCTACCTAGGAGCGGTCTTCGCTGTCGTCCGTGCATGGCTTGAGGCCGGATCACCACGATCTGCCGAGTGCCGCCATGACTTCCGCGAGTGGGTTCAGGTGATGGACTGGATCATCCAGAATATCTTCAAGATGCCGCCACTGCTCGACGGTCACAAGGAGGAGCAGGCGCGAACCGCAAACCCGCGCCTTCAATGGCTCAGGGATGTGGCTTTCGCTGTCTCCAGCTCCAAGATGCTCGATCGGGAGTTGTCCGCCACCGAGCTTTGCACCGTGGCTGAGGATGCTGGACTCGACCTGCCGGGGAATCCAAAAAGCCGGGAGGAACCGCAGCAGCGAGCCGGGAAGATCTTCCGCCTGCTATTCGGTGAGTCAGACGGAAATCCCATCAAAGTGGACGGGTTCACCATCACTCGATCGATCACCACCATCTACGACAACGGGGGGAGCGACAAACGGTTCTACACCTTCTCCGCACACCCGTAAACCCGTCACTCCCGTGAGGGGTATGATTGAGGAAAATATACACCGGTGTATGTATTCTTAGAGTTTACCCCCAACGGGAGTGACGGGTGGGACGGGGAGATCCTCGAAGGTCATCCGCTCTCCTAAACACCCACCATCATCACCCACCACCCATGCAGACCGACCTCCTAACGCGCCGCGAGCGAAATCGACTCGGGCTTCGCCTTGATTCCATCGCCCGGTCCACCGCCGAACTCCTCGAAATCTTCGAGCTTCGACACCTGATCATCCCCTTCGAGCGACTTGGAATTTCGATGCACCTAGCCGCAGAGATCAAGGAGTCGAAAACCCTACCATGAAATGGCAACACCACCTAATCCTGTCGAAGCTGGCCGAGGGCCAAACCGTCCGAGAGGCATCGCTTGCGGCAGGGGTCCATCGTCAAACCTACTGGCGCTGGTCGAACGCTTCCCCCGAATTCGCCCAAGCTGTCACGGCAGCGCGTGAGGTGGGCCGGGTCGAACGCACATTTCGGCTCTGGCTCAGGCACCCTTTCCGGGGAAAGCGGCCTCCTACGGGCAAGGGGCACGGCGGGAAGCCGAGGTTCACCTATGGTAGGAGGTGAGACTTTCAACTCGCCCAAAGTTCCTGAACGGTTACGCTCTCGCCCGATGGACTCCACAAACAAACCAACCCCGCCCGACAAGCCTGCTGAAGTCGATGAGGATCTCGACGAGCCCCTTGGCGAGCGTCAACTGGAAGCAAACGATGCCATCGTCTGCGAGGGCGGTTGCCAATAGGTTCCGGCTTCAATCACCAACCCGCCTGCTCGCTTCCGGATGAATGGGGACCTAGCCCCAAACGACCGCTTGAACTTCGATCTACTCTATCGAATGCGGAGTGGACATCCCCACGGCGTCAAAATGGCTGGGTCACAAGGACGGTGGGGCGCTGGCCATGAAGACCTACGGCCACATCCGGGATGATCATAGTCTTGCGTCTATCAGCAAGCTCGGCTAATAGACCCTCTAACGATCATGAAATTGCCATCTATCTCCAGCCCTTGGACCATTGTAAAATGGGGCTCTGTCCTTCTGATCTACGGCCTGACCGTTGGCATCTCATTGGACCAGATTCGCGGTCGTGACGCTACAATTCTGAGCCAGAAGGCACGCGTGATTAAGTTGGAATCCACGATTCCTCAAGTCACTCGGAATCTCAACAAGATCCAAGCTGAGATTTCAGCCGATAAGCAAGTGTACGCAGAAGAAAAGGCCAGACTGGAGAACCGCTTGAAGCTTGAAGAGTCCATTCAAGAGGTATCAAAACTGGCCGCTAAAATTCAGCAGGCCCAACCCGAGGAAGCGCCAAAGGAATCCGTCTCGTTGCAGGAAAATGCGAAACGTCAAATGGCGGAGAGGAAGGCGATCCTTGAGACCATGCAGGCAGGCCAGTCTGCGGCGCCATCATATGTCCAATCTGCCTCGTCTCCTGTTCCTAATCCGTCTATTCCTTCATGGATTCCTCCGTCACAGTCAGCCTCAGTGAAAATTATCAAGGACAGGGCCCTGGCCGAATGGAAGGACAATTACTCCATGGTGAATCACTCGATCCAAAGGGATACGGAAGCCTTCCAAAAGCTGCTTCAGTACAACAAGAATCCCAATTCGGTTGTAAAAACCCAGATTGCAAAAGCGGCTCAAGAGTGGCCCAACAGCTATTCGATGATGCTGTATTCGGTGGAAAGACAATTGGAGGCAAAGCAGAAACTGGACGGGCGTTAAATGCCCCAGATCCGGGCCTCAAACTTCATCGCGGCCGTCATTGTGACCGGCTTTATTTCTAGGAAATTGCTTTCCCGGTGAAGGCCGTTGAAAGAGCCGGTGACCGGACCGGAGGCGGGAAAAAGGGGGTTGTTCCCGCCAGCCGTCGAGGAAGGGGGTATGTGCCAGGCGGACTCGGGCGGGCATGATCAGTAGCGGGATCGTTTTTCGGCCTCGATGTGTTCCAGGGCATCGCGCACTCCTCGGGCGCGTTCGTATTCGATGCGCTCCTGTTCGCGCTTGATGCGGAACTCACGGGCGGAGTCGCCGGTGGACTGTGAGGAAGTGGAGGGCTCGCAAGTTGTCAGCAGCATGTAGGCTACTCCGAATAGAATCATGAATACGATACATCCGATCGGCGTGGACTTTTTCGGTGTCGGTGGTGGTAGAATCGGAACTTGGGACCCCGAGCGTGAAAGGGTGGGGGCTTCCGGCTTCTCCGCAATGAATTCGCCGCTGCAGGATGGACACTTCACTTCCTGCCCGTCCATCTCGTCTGGGGCTTCCAGGACGGCGGGGCAGTAGGGGCAGGCGCAGTTGAAGCTCATGACGTGACCCGAAGTAGAACATCGAGCATCGAACATTCAACATTGAAGTGGAGACGGCCTTACGCGTAAGGGTTGAATTGCTAGGAATTTGCTTTTGAGGTGAAGGCCGTTGAAAGAGCGGGTGGCCGGACCGGAGGTGGGGAAAAAGGGGGTTGATGAGAGGATAGGTCATGGCGACGATCTGACCGCGATAGGAAGGATCTGTGAGAACCTCCTGATAACCTGTCATGGAGGTATTAAAACAAATCTCGCCAGTGCGAGTTCCTTGGGATCCAAAGGCTTCACCTTCAAAATAACGTCCGTCTTCCAGTGCGAGAATGGCTTTCATGAATTGGCGACTTTGGCTCTACTCGCAGAAGAGCCGGGGCGCAAGGAACGATTGCACTCCGACTCAGGGCGCTGCCGGTCAGGTTGTCGAAAGGCTCCTGTTTCAACTTAGATTCTAACATTTGAATGAAGGGGCACAGAAAGCCATGTGCCCTTTTTGGCGCGGCAGAGTCGAATTGCGTCCTGTTCAAATGGATAAGCACTTCAAAAGGTGAGCATGGTAGCTATGAGATCCGCTGAGCGGAAGCCAAGTCCTCATGGCTTCGCGCCCAACACCCGGTAGAACTGCGCGTTCGATGCGTCAGGCGTAATCTCGATGTCGATCTTTCCACTCAACGCATCATAGGTCGGGGAGAAGCCGAGCAGCGGAGCCCAGCCGGTCATGTCCGGTGACTTCAGGATGTCGATGCTCAGATGGAAATGCCCCGTCGCGACATCCCTTGAAAGCAAAGGACTGCCAAGGGCCAAAGTTTGCACATCAGTTGATTTGTAGAGCCCCAAAGCAGATGCGTTGTTCTGCAACGTCGTGCGTAAGGCGTTATTATTTACCAGAGGATCAAAGCCAAGTGCAGCGAGTGCGAGCTCGGTTGAGTTTGTGATGCCATCCCCATCATCATCCGCGTTGGGATCGAGAGCGCGTCCACTGAGGCTGATGTCGTAGGGATTCTTGCTACCCGTGACGTTGCTGGCGATGTGTAGGGCGGCGGCCTTCAGCCCGGCACTTGCGGGCGCAAACAGCACCGTAAAGGAAGTGCTGCCATTCGGACCGGCTACCGTGGATGCAGGAGTGGTAGTAACGGTGAAGTCCGAGGCGTTCGCACCATCGACGGAGATACCGAGGCCGGTCAAGTTGGCCGTGCCGGTGTTCCTGATGGTGAACGTGAGGCTCGCGTTGCTGCCTGTCAGCACATAGCCAAAGGCCTTGCTGCCCCCATCCGTGATTGCAGTGAGCGCCGGCTGCTCAACGGCGATGTCCGGCGTGGCTGGAAGTCCGGTGATGGCCGCCACTGACTCTACAAACCCAGAGGAGCAGTTGGAGTAGCCTCCCGTGATTTGGGCGCGAGCGCGGACTAGGCCGCTTCCTGGCAGGCTCAGTCCGTTGAGTTCCCAACCAGTGACGAGTCGGCTGCGTGTGCCTGTTCCCAGCGTGGTCCATGTGCCGCCGCCATCGGTCGAAAGCTGGAACGTCACCTGCACAGTCTCGGGCGATGCACCTCCCCGCAGCCACTGGAGGCGGCTGGCATTAGGCATGGTGAGACTTTGCGTAGCAGCATCGTTCTCAAGGCGCGTAATCCGGTTGCTTGAAACACCACCCACATTAGCGAAGTCGCCTCCGATGATGATCTTACCGTCTCCTTGCAAAGTCGTGCTGAAAACGGAGCCGCTCGCATTGGGATTGAAGGATGTGTCCAGGGTGCCGTCGGCATTCACTCGCGCGAGATAATTGCGCGCCGTGCCACCCACCGTCGTGAAGCTGCCACCGAGGATGATCTTGCCATCCGCCTGCGCCGTGGTGCTGTCCACATCGCCGTTCACACTCGGATTGAAAGTGTCCAACGTGCCGTCGGCATTGAGCTTTGCCAAGTGGTTGCGCGCCGTCCCGCCTACCGCTGTGAAGCTGCCTCCAATGATGATCTTTCCATCCGGCTGCAATGCCGTGTTGTAAACACTGCTGTTCACATTGGGATTGAAGCCCGCGTCGATGGTGCCGTCAGCATTAAGCCTCGCGACTCGGCTGTGCGCCGCTCCGCCCGCAGTAGTGAAAACACCGCCGATGATGATCTTGCCATCTGGTTGGACCGCCATGCTATAAACTTCGCCGTCCAAAACCGGATTGAAGCCGGAATCCAGCGTGCCGTTGGCATTGAATCTTGCCATGCGATTGTGTGCCACCCCTCCCACGCTGGTAAAGCTGCCTCCGATCACAATCTTTCCATCCGCTTGTATAGCCGCACTGAAAACCCAATCGTTTACGCTGGGATTGAAGCCTGCATCCAGCGTGCCGTCAGCGTTAAGACGTGCGATGTAGCTGCGCGCCCCACCGCCAAGGCTCGTGAAGCTGCCTCCCATGACGATCTTCCCATCCGTCTGCACTGCCGTGCTGTAAACCCAGTCGTTCGCACTGGGATTGAAGCCTGTGTCCAGAGTGCTGTCGGCATTGAGCCGTGCGATATAGTTTCGAGCAGCCCCGCCCACGGTGGTGAAGCCGCCGCCGATGATGATCTTCCCATCCGTCTGCACTGCTGTGCTGAGCACATAGCTACCCGCACCCGAAGCAAACGCGGGGTCAGCATTCCCCGCGCCCGATCCTGTGCCGGTGAGGTTGATGTCGAAGGGGTTTTTGCTGCCGACGACGTTGCTAGCTATGTGAAGAGCCCCAGTGCGTAAGCCTGTCCCTGTCGGGGCGAAGCGCACGGTGAAGGTCGTGGTCGCAGATGCCACGACAGGTGTCGTTGGGTTCGTGGTGACCGTGAATTCGGCTGAGTTTGTTCCGTCTTTCGTGATGGTGAGGCCTGTCAGATCCGCCGTGCCGGTGTTCCTCACCGTGAACGTCAGGCTCGTGTTGCTACCATTTGCCACACTGCCGAAATCCTTGCTGCCGCCGTCGGCGATATTGGTCAGCGCGGGCTGCTCCACAGAAATATCGGGTGCCGTTCCTGTGCCGGTAAGGCTGATGTCGTAGGGGCTCTTGCTTCCTGTGACATTGCTGGTGATGTGGAGCGCCGCAGCGCGCACGCCTGCCCCGCTGGGGGCGAAACGCACGATGAAAGTGGTGGTCCCGGCAGCGGCAACAGGTGAGGTGGGATTCGTGGTGACACTGAAGTCCGCTGCGTTTGCACCATCGAAGGTGATCCCAAACCCCGTGAGGCTTGCCGTGCCGGGGTTCCTGATGGTGAAGGTCAGACTGGCGCTGCTACCAACAGCCGCAATGCCGAAGTCCTTGGCCCCGCCATCTGCCACCGTCGTTAGTGCTGGTTGTTCAACGGAAATGTCCGGTGCCGTGGCGGTGCCCGTGAGCGTGATGTCGTAGGGGTTTTTGCTGCCTGTCACGTTGCTGGCGATGTGGAGCGCCGCCGTCCTCGCCCCAGAACCCGTGGGGGCGAACTGAACGGTGAAGGTGGTGCTGCCGCTCGGGCCAGTCACGGGAGTTGTCGGGCTGGCGGTGACGCTGAAGTCCGTGGCGTTCGTGCCATCAAAGGTGATGCCCAAGCCTGTAAGGTCGCCCGCTCCGGGGTTCTTCACAGTGAACACCAAGCTCGTGCTGGAGCCGACCACCACGGTGCCAAAGGCCTTGGTTCCCCCGTCCGCCACAGTGGTCAACGCAGGCTGCTCAACCGAAATATCGGGCACCGTGCCCGTGCCGGTGAGGTTGATGTCGTAAGGGTTCTTGGTGCCCGTGACATTGCTGGTGATGTGGAGCGCCGCCGTTCGTGCCCCGCCAGCCAGCGGGGTAAACAGCACCGTAAAAGTGGTGCTGCCATTCGGGCCGGTCACGGGAGTTGTCGGGCTGGAGGTGACGCTGAAGTCCGTGGCGTTCGTGCCATCAAAGGTGATGCCCAAGCCTGTCAGGTCGCCAGCTCCGGGGTTCTTGACGGTGAATACCAAGCTCGTGCTGGTGCCGACCAGCACGCTGCCAAAGGCCTTGCTGCCGCCATCCGCCACAGTGGTCAACGCAGGCTGCTCAACCGAAATATCGGGCACCGTGCCAGTGCCGGTGAGGTTGATGTCGTAGGGGTTCTTGCTGCCCGTCACATTGCTGGCGATGTGGAGCGCCGCAGTTCTGGCTCCGCTGCTCGTCGGTGCAAACTGAACAGTGAACGTGGTAGTTCCTGCCGCCGCCACGGGAGAAGTAGGATTGGCGGTCAAGGTGAAATCAGAAGCATTCGCGCCGTCAAGGGTAATGCCCAAACCGGTCAGATTCGCCGCGCCGGAATTTCTGATGGTGAACGTGAGGCTGTTGTTGTTTCCGACAAGCACACTTCCAAAGTCCTGGGGGCCTCCATCAGCAATGCTGACCAGCGCTGGCTGCTCGACAGCAATATCAGGTTGGAGACCGAACGGAGCGATGGTTTCCACCAGCCCAGACGAACCACCATATTGGCCACCGATGGTTCGGGCGCGGGCGCGAATCTGGCCACCCACAGGCAAGCTGAGGCCGGTCAACTCCCACCCACCTGAAATTCGTGTGCCCGCTCCCAGCACCGTCCAAGTGGTGGCACCATCCGTCGAGAGCTCGAAGGTAGTCTGCATGGTCTCAGGTGATGATCCGCCTCGCAGCCACTCCACACGGGCGCTGCTCGAAGCCGAAAGGCTCTGCGTAATAACGTCGTTAGCCAACCGCGCAATGGAATTGCGCGTCACTCCCCCCACGGTGCTGAAACCGCCGCCAATGACGATCTTCCCGTCCGCCTGCAACGACGTGCCGTAAACAACGTAGTTGGCATTGGGATTGAAGGTGGAATCCGCCGCACCGTCCGTGTTCAGCCGCGCAATGTAATTGCGAGTCACACCAGCCAAGGTGTTGAAGAAGCCTCCGATAAGGATCTTGCCATCCGCCTGCACCACAGTGCTGTAAACGTCGCTATTCGCATTGGGATTAAATCCGGTGTCCAGCGAGCCGTCGGCGTTGAGCCGTGCAATGCGATTGCGCGTCACTCCGGCCACTGTGCTGAAGTTGCCGCCGATGAGGATTTTGCCATCCGCCTGCACCACAGTGCTGTAAACGTTGCTATTCGCATTGGGATTAAATCCGGTGTCCAGAGTGCCGTCGGAATTGAGTCGAGCGAGATTATTGCGCGTCACCGCTCCAACGAGGTAAAAGGTTCCGCCAATGACAATTTTGCCATCCGACTGCACCGTCATATTATAAACAGTGTTGTTCGCATTGGGATTGAAGTTTGTCTCCAGCGAACCGTCAGCATTGAACCGCGCAATGCGGTTGCGCGTGACCCCACCCACGGTGCTGAAGTCACCTGCAATGACGAACTTGCCATCCGACTGGACCAGAGCGCTGTAAATGATTGGCGTGATGCCGTCCACATTGAGATTGAACCCTGTGTCCAGCGTGCCATCGGCGTTGAGTCGCGCAATATAGTTTCGAGCAGCACCGCCTACTGTAGTAAAACCGCCCGCGATAAGAATCTTTCCATCGGCCAGCACTGCCGTGCTGTAAACAGTGCCACCCACGTTGGGGTTGAAGCCCCCATCCAAAGTGCCATCGGTATTGAGCCGAGCGATATGGTTGCGTGTCCCGCCATTCACGGTGGTGAAGGTTCCCCCGATGAGGGTCTTCCCATCCGGCTGCACTGCCGTGCTGTAAACGGTGCTGTTGGCATTCGGGTTGAACCCTGTGTCCACGTCTCCCGGTGCAGCGGTGGCGGTGCTGGAAAACGCCATGGCCGTAGCGAGCATGACGAAGGAGAGCGTGCGGAGTGGTTTCATAAATGGCAAAGGCGTTGATGGAATGACGGACGATAAAATTTCACGGACGTGATGGGGAACAGATAAGCGCTGCGACTGGGCATAAAAAGAGGGCGACGGCTTGTCGCACCCCTCGTCCGAGCACCGGCAAGCGCTCTCTTCGATCAGGCACAGGCAAACCGCGCCCCGTTTGGGCGCGCTTCCCGTGAATTGATCGAAGATGGGGCTTAAAAAACTTTGCCGGTTTTGGACGAGGCCCCGCCGCCCCACAACGCAGGACGGCACGCAAATTTGGCGATGTATATCAGAAGTGTTTCTATATTCGTTGCAGAAGAAAAGTCGGGCTGAGGATAGCGTTTCCTGCTTTTTCTACAACTGGTCTTTCAATCCAGGCTTTTGAATGTTCAGATCAACCGCACGCGATTCCTGCGGATGTTTCTATGAATACCATCAATTATTGCTAGGAATTTGCTTTTGAGGTGAAGGCCGTTGAAAGAGCGGGTGGCCGGACCTGAGGTGGGGAAAAAGGGGGTTGATTCCCGCCTTCCGGGCTTCATCCATAGCGAGGTTGAACGCCTCGCGGCTACTTCCCGGTAGTCGTTGCCGCCGGGGACCCTGAACGAGCGGACCGCAATTCCTGTATTTTTCGTGAAGTCTCGGGTGACTGCTTGAAGCTCCGAAGAATGTGTAAGTTCAGGGATGACAACGAGTGTAATTCCGTGGACTTCGGCGACTCGGAGGATTGTGGCGCGGTTTTCATTGGACGGTTTGGATTCATAGCTGGCTGGAGGAAGGGTGCCGATGTTCAATTTGGAGGCAGGAACCCTTACCTGAGCTCTTCCATTTCCCGCCCCGCCTCGGCAGCGGTGATGACCCTCAGCATCATTCTCCGTAATGCTGGCGACTTCTTCAGGCGGTTGGCTAGGTCCTCGTCTGCGGATGGCCCCAAGTTGACGTTCACAACTTCCTGCCGCTCGACAGGCCGCCCCACCTTATACGCGAGGATCAAGCTGGCTGCCTGAACTCGGGCCTTGTGGTCAGGCTCCACGGTTCCAGCGCGCGAGGTCATGGTGGCGGTCATAGCATCGGAGAGGACCCGGGCGATACGTTCCGCCGGGATTTCCGCATGAAGAACCTCGGCTAGTTGCTGGCTTGCGGCTTTCGAGTGGGAGTTCATGGCAGATTTCTACCTCGAAGATGTCTGGCTGTCCATCCAGCATGGCTGGGCGCGGGAAGGAAGTAACGGAGAGTGGAAAATCTACCATCCACTTACCATCCAGAAATGGGTGCGTTTTTGGGCTCTTTTCTGCGTTTCCGGCCTTCGGTGCCAACCGCTTCAATTCGTCCTAATCGACTGATTTAGAGTGAATTAAACTGGAGGCGGAGGAGGGAATCGAACCCTCGAATGACGGTTTTGCAAACCATTGCCTTACCACTTGGCTACTCCGCCCGACACGCTCGGGGGCATTTGGTTAGTGTCCGGCGCGGCGGGTGTCAACTCCGGGTTTTCCCGCACCAAAGAGCGATGGGAGATACACGATCCACGAGCGATTTCCTCGAATTCCCGAAGTCTTTGGACAAGCCCGGGTGAAGACCGATGCCCTCAGCGACCCAGCGGTGCGCCGAGTTTAAGCAGCGCTGGGTCGATGTGATACTTTGAATCGGCCACGGCCTGGATGGGCAGGTGACCGTAGGTGCCGTCGCGATAGACCATGATGGCGTTGGTTTCCCCGGCATCGAGTGCTTCGACAGCCGCGACGGAGAATTTATACGCCATGATCCGGTCCTGAACGGTCGGCGAGCCACCGCGCTGGACGTGACCGAGGACGGTGAGCCGCGCATCCATGTCGAGCGAGTCCTTGATCCAGCGGGTGAGATACTCGGACATTTTCACCCCTTCCGCGACGATCGCGATGATGTAGCCGCGGCCTTCATGGTGGATTTCGTGTTTGAGGCGCGCACCGATCGAGTTGAGGTCGTATTCGATCTCGGGGACGAGGCAGATTTCCGCGCCGCAGGAAAGAGCGCTGGTGAGGGCGAGGTAGCCGCAGTGGCGGCCCATGACCTCGATGACGAAGGCGCGGGAGAAGGAGCTCGCGGTGTCGCGGATGGAGTCCACCGACTGGCGGATCATGTTCAACGCGGTGTCGACTCCGAGGCAGTAGTCGGTGCCGGCAATGTCGTTGTCGATCGTGGCCGGGATGCCGGCGAAGGGCACGCCGAAGTCGGCATAGAACTGGTTGAGTGCGCGGAAGGAGCCGTCACCACCGATGACGATGAGCTTTCCTATTCCACGGCGCTTGAGGTTGTCGTACGCCTGCTGGCGGTAGTCGAGTTCGAAGAAGCGGGTGGAGCGTGAGGAGCGCAGGACCGTGCCACCGCGATGGAGGATACCGGAGACGAGCTCGCGGTTGGCCTCGACGATCTTGTCGTCGATCAAGCCGCGCAGGCCGTCATAGACGAGGTAGGGCTTGTAGCCCTTGGACGCGGCGTATTCGACGCAGCACTTGATCGCCGGGTTCATCCCGGCGGCATCGCCCCCGGAGGTCATGATCGCAAGTCCTTCAGCCATATTGCGGGCGCAGGGAATCCCACCCTGCGCCTGCTGGCAAGCACGAGGGATGCCGGGACACCCCGGAAATCACGAAGGCCTAGGCCTGATGGGCGAGAAGCGCCTCGATCCGGCTTCCCGCGCGCAGTCCGGACACCCAGTCGGCGGGGAAAACCGAAGCGCCATGCCGGGCACCGAGCAGCAATCCAAGCAGGATCCCCCGCGCAGCGGAGTCTCCTGCCAGACGCGCGTTTTCCATCAGTGCCTCGGTTGGAGAGCCTTCGAATTTCAAGGCCAGCGCGATCGTGATCAGCGCTGCTCCCCCAACTGCGCAGCCGAGTCCGAGTTCCGCGATCCGGTCAGTTTCCCAATCCGAGGCCTCGAAGCCGATGGCGAGATCCGGAGCGGCCGATGAAAGCTCCGCCGCTTCCTGAAAAGCTTCCGGGAAATACAGACCCTCCTGCACCCGACGCGTGGCGATCATGAAAAACTCCGCTGCTCCAGTGACCAGCGGATCGTCGTGGGTGAGCTGGGTTTGATCGGCGGCGGCGACTAGGGCGGCCTCGTCGTCTTCGAAATCGAGCGCGAAAAGGGCCGCGATCCGCGAGGCGCCGCCGAGGTCGTGACTGTCGGACGGCGCTTCCAGACCCGCGGCAAAATTTTCCAGCGTCCGACGCGTGGCCCCATCGCGATAGCTGTTAGGGTTGCCATTCCAAAAGGCCAACCAGTCCTTCTTCCACCCGCCGCGATCGAATTTTCCGCGCTTCGAGATGGACTCCAACAGCACCAGCGTCTGGTCGCCGTAGTGGGTGAAATCCCCCGCTTGCTTGCCTGAGTGGTAGGCGCTACGAGGAGCATCGTAGGTGCTGACGCCTTGCGGATAGAGTCGGGCGATTTCCTCCGCATCATAAATCCAATGCGGGCCGAGGGCCAGGGCATCACCGGAGAAGGCGGGGAGGATGAGGTCGCGGACGGCGGTTGGATCAGGCATGCCGTTCCTTCGCCTGCGAGAGGGAGTTTGCAAGGGATTTTGTGGGAGCCTCCCCAACGAGCTCCGGTTCGTTTCGGAAATTCAGATCGTGGTTAGAACCAATACCAGTCCGATCAGATAGATGGCCATCAGAATGGGATGAATGAGGAAGAAGGCGGCCTTCCAGAACCACCCACCCGTCGAGTTCCTTCTGCTTTCCACGAACGAGAACAAGAGCAGATACGCCCAGAGAGGAATGGCAAGCAAGGTGATGATCAACCAAATTTGGAACCGTCCGACGGGATCTTCGATCCAACCATGGAAGTCCAGGACGACTCCCAAACCTCCCAAAATTATTACAAGGCCGGCAAGGCCTCTGGCCATTCCCATCAGCTGAAGAAATCAGCCAATTGTTCCGATCGTCTGACTCGGATGCGGATTAAGTGGAGGATTTTCCTGAAGCTCCCGCATCGTGAAATCCTTGTTCCGAGTCGGATGGACCGAGTAGTCGCTGTAAACGCAGTCTATATTGATTCGGCCCAAAGCTGCCTCGATTCCTCTCTTGGACAGCCAGTTAAACTTTGATCTCAGCATCGTCTCCGCAGTTCCTTTGCCGAGGAATTCGTTCCCACCCATCTCTGCGATCATGCCTACCAGGTGAGACGCAGACGGACGCGTGGATGATCTGAAATCATCATGGTGAAGCCTCCGTAGCCCGGAGGGTCACCCACTCCTCCCGTGCCCAGTCATTTTCCCCTTCTCAGGCTTCTTCCACTATTGGTGGCCTCGAACGCCTTCGGAGAACCCTCCGCTGATCCCTCCAAGGCCGCGCCACCGGTCCTTCCCGCGCTTTCCTGCACCAGCAACTGGCTTGGAAATTCCCATGGCCAGGGCGACGGCAAGTGGATCCAGAACAACATCCTCGGCCTGCATGTCACTCCGGCGGGCTTGGTTTACACCAACAGCTGGTGGGACGAAGGCCGTCGCGAAAGCGGGATCTATTCAGGCAAGGACGGCGATCCCATCGGCATGCTCGAAAGCCTCCACGACTCCTTCGGCGGTGGCTTCGCGGTGACAGGTGACGACGATTACATCTACGCATCGAACTGGGACAGCGTGCGACGCTGCTCGCTGGACGGAAAGGTCGCTCCATTTGCCGGAGGAGCAGGCCCGAAGGGGGATTCGATCGACGTTTCCACCAATCCCACCGGCACCAACAAGGGCATCGGCGTCCGTGGTCTCGCCATGGACAAGGCCAGGCACCGGCTCTTCGTTTCCGAAACGACCGACAACGAACTTGAGGTTTGGGACACGGCTACGATGAAAGTCGTGCATAAATGGCCGGTCGAGCGCCCCGGGCCGCTGGCCTGTGCCCCCGATGGCACGGTCTGGATGATCAGCCGCAAGGAGGAAGGCAACCGCGCGAAAATCCTCCACTACGATGCCTCAGGAAAAAAGCTGCCCCAGGAACTTAACGACGGTGACGGCTTCGATCCCACCGGGCTCTGGTTCGACGGGAAATCCGGGCGACTCCTCGTCGCGGACAACGGCCCCGACCAGGCGATCAAGATCTACGCGAACCCCACCAAATCCGCCGACAAGCCCGACACGACCTTCGGCAAGAGCGTCTTTTCCGGAACCCCGGGTGAGATCACTACCAGCAAGTTCGCCACCAGCGGGCTCACCGGAATCGCCACCGATGCAGAGGGAAATTATTACATCTCCTTCAACGGTGTCGGCCCGCAATCCTACTGGCACGGCGGCGGCACCGTCCTCGAGTCATGGACGCCCTCAGGCGAACTCCGCTGGCGGAAACTCGGACTCGCCTTCGTGGATTGCGCGGATGCCGATCCCTCCTCCGACACGGTTGAGGTCTATGACAAGTATTCCCACAACCGTCTCGATCTCGACAAGACCACCGCCGGCACCGAGTGGTCCTATGTCGGCCGGACCCTGAACCAGATCCGCTACCCGGCCGACCCCCGCTTCCTCCGCGCGGCGGATGGCTGGGACTACACCGGCGGAACCTTCGTCCGCAACGTGAAGGGCCACAAACTTCTCTACGTCATGAGCATGCAGGCGAGGAGGTTGCTGATTTTCCGCTTCGATCCGAAGACCGCCGGAGAAACCGCGATCCCATCCGGCATCTGGGAATCCCAGGCGAACTACAAGGCCGGCTACCCCGGATGCCCACCCGGAAACGATTTCCTCTGGCGCGACAAGAATGCCAACGGCGGCTTCGATGCCGATGAGTTCGCGCCCGGCCCGGGCATGCCCAACCTCGGCTACGGCATGTGGGTTGACTCCGACGGCACCCTCTTTTCCTGCAACCACTGGGCAGCAAGCGGCATCGGCATCCGTGCGTGGAAGATGCAGGGCTTCGACGAACACGGGAATCCGATCTACGATTATTCGGCGGGAAACTACAGCGAGTTCCAACGCCCGGAAGGCAGCCATGGCGAACTACGGCGTGTGGAGTACTTTCCGGACACCGACACGATATTCGTCGCCAGCACCAGTCTCAGCGATGGCGACCGCGACGCCGGAAACCGCATCGTCCGCTACGATCACTGGAGCACCCCGCAACGCACGATCGCCTGGACGCTGGATCCGCCGATGGACGGCACGAAGATTTCCAGCATCAGCGTGGCGGGCGACTATCTCTTCCTCGGCTACAGCTACTTCGGCAGCAACAGCCGCGAGGGAACGATCCGCACTCACCGCCTTTCCGATGCCTCCTACGTCGGGGAAATCACCCCCACGCCCGCCGTCGGCTCGCTCTGCGGCACCTTCGACATCCCCTATGCCATCCGCGCCGCCAAGGCCCGCAACGGCGAGTATCTCATCTTCGCCGAGGACGACCACTACGCGAAGGTCATCGTCCACCGTTGGAATCCGAACGGCACCACGCTGGTCGACACCCTCGACGATCTGAAAAAAATCGATGCCAGCCGGAGCACGGCAGGCTGGTCGATCGACACCTCCAACAAGGAATACTTCGACAAGGACGCAGGCCGCGCCACCCGCACGGCCGACACCACCCAGTCACTGGCCTGGGAGGGCAAGGGTTTCCGCAACTTTTCGGCCTCGATTTATTTCGATGCGAAACTGGAAATCGATCCGCTCGTGGCATTCTCAAGCTCATCCGACGGCACAACTTGGCAGCCTGTCAAAACCGCCCGCAGCCCCTCGGTAGGCAGCGGCGGCGGCTGGAAGGTCAGCTCCTTCCGCCCGGAGTCGGACACCCTGGCGAAAAATACTCGCTACCTCCGACTGCAGCTCGCCCCGAGCGGAGTGAATTGGAACATGCAGGTAGGTCGTGTGGAGCTTTTCGGCCCACCGACATCCTCTCCAAAGTAATCTCAGGTCAAGGCGTCCAGCATCTTCCCCCACTCCAGCTCGTCCTGGTAGCGCAGGTCCAGCAGGCACTCCATCGACCTTGGAGGAATCGGCAGCGGAGGACGGATATTCGTGAAACCGGAAATAGCTTGGTGTTGGCTACGGAGCCACTTGAGTTTTCTAAAACCCGTTAGTGGAATCAATTTCCACCAGAGAGCGACGTATCTTCCTTCCCAATGACTTCTCTTAAACCATTGATTCGAGTCAGCGTGAGCGATGGCAGGTTTGTTCTTAAAAGCTTCTGAGTTCACTCCATCGGCGCGAGCAGTGAGCTCAGGACGTCGGAGTTCAGGCGGCGCGAAATGTCGGCGTCGGCGAGGAGGGCGTTGGCGAGCTGGCTTTTCTGCTGCTGGAGCTTGTGAATGCGCTCCTCGACGGTGCCTTGGCAGATGAGCTTGTGGACGAAGACCGGCTTGTCCTGACCGATCCGGTAGGCTCGGTCCGTCGCCTGGGCTTCCGCCGCCGGATTCCACCAGGGGTCGTAGTGGATGACGGTGTCCGCCGCAACGAGGTTGAGGCCGGTGCCTCCGGCTTTCAGCGAGATGAGGAACACCGACGCGCTGCCGTTCTGGAACTGCTCGACGAGCTGACCGCGGTTCTTTGATTCACCGGTCAGCTTCATGTACGAGATCTTTCGTAGTTTCAGCCCGTCCTCAATCAGTGAAAGCATCGAGGTGAACTGTGAGAACAACAGCGTGCGGCGGCCTTCCTCGACCAGCGTCTCTAACAGCTCGAACAGGTAATCGAGTTTTCCGGAACCGGCGGTGTCGGCCTCGAACTTCGACTCGCCTTCCAACTTGAGCAGCCGTGGATCGCAACAGATCTGGCGCAGCTTCATCAGGGCCTCCAGGAAGACCATTTGCGATTTCTCCAGGCCCCTCGCAGCGATGGCCTGGCGGACGCGCTTGTCCATGGCGGCGCGGATGGTTTCATAGATATCCTTCTGGCCGGTGGTCAGCTCGACGGTGTGGATCAGCTCGGTCTTCGACGGCAGGTCCTTCGCTACCTGATCCTTCGTGCGACGCAGGATCAGCGGGGCGACCCTCTTCTTGAGCGCGGCCTGGCATTCCTCGTTGCCGTCCTTTTCAATCGGGTTCCGGAAGCGGCGGTTGAAGTCCTCCTGGCCTCCGAGGAAACCTGGCATGAGGAATTTCATCAGACTCCACAGTTCGCCGAGGTGGTTCTCGACCGGCGTGCCGGAAAGACAGAGCCGGTGGCGGGCATCGATCCTGCAAGCCGCCTGCGCGACCTTGGCGGCCGGGTTCTTGATGTTCTGCGCCTCGTCGAGTGCGAAGAGATGGTACGAGTGTTCCCGTAGTTTCTCCACATCGCGATGCATCAGCGCGAACGAGGTCAGCACGACGTCGGCGTAGGGGATCGAGCGGAAATACTTTTTCCGGTCCGGTCCATCGAGCACGAGGATGCGCAGCTCGGGCGCGAACTTCATGATCTCGGCCCGCCAGTTCGGCACCACGCTGGTCGGCGCGATGACGAGCGAGGCGCGACCCTTGCTCCGACCGCTGAGTTTTTCCGCCAGCAGGTGGGTGATGGTCTGGAGGGTCTTTCCAAGGCCCATGTCATCGGCCAGAATGCCGTGGAGTTCGTGGCGGGCGAGGAACTGCATCCAGCGGAAGCCCTCGAGCTGATAGGGACGCAACTCCGCGCGCAGGCCTTCGGGCAAAGGCTCGGGATCGATGCCGGTGAAGTCGTTCAGCCTCGCCGCCAGCTCGGCGAGGCGGGGCGGCGGCTCGATGCCAAGTTCCGCGAGTCCGAGCGTGGCGGCGTCGAGCGGGTGAAGCGGCATTTTTCCTCCCTTGAAACGACGCGGGTCGATCAGCGCGGCGAAGTGGCGGAGGATCTTGCGGACGCGGGCGACGGGGAGTCGCAGTGCGGTGCCATCAGGCAGATGATGGAGGAAATGACCCTCCGCTGGATACTCTAGGGATTCCTCCAATGCGCCCTTGGCGAGCAGGCTGGCGAGGATCGGCAGCAGGTCGATTTTCTTCCCCCCAACTTCGAAGCCGACCGAGAGATGGAACCAGCCGGTGGAGTCGTCTTCGAGCGCGTAAACCCATTCGTCAGGGTCCAGATCGATCACGTCATGGCCGACATCGGGAGCGACGTTGAAAGTCCAACCGTCCGCCTCGATCAGCTCGCGACCGCGGGAGCGCAGCCACGGCCAGTATTCGCCGATGGGGCCGTGAGCGGGTGAGGGAAACCAGATGCCGCCCTCCGCCGGTTTGCCTTGCCTTCCCGCCAGAGCAAGGAGAAAGCGGAACTCGGCGTGCCCGGCGAGACTGGTCAGGCCGATTTGTTGGAGGGCTTGCAGGGCGTTGAACTCCGCCGCCACATCACGTCGGATGGTCACTGGGCCGGAGGCCTCGATCACGCGTTGCTCGCGCGGTCCCGGCACGCCTGTTAGAGGAAGCCGGTGGGTCCCATAGACCGCGAATGGACGAGCGAGAACCCAGTCACCCGTATCGGGAAGTTTCAGTGCCTGGAGCAGCAGACGGATCAGTTTCGCGGCAGTCTTTTCGCGTACGAGCTCAAGGGTGAAGCTGGGCTTCAGCTCGAGATGTGGCGTGTCCTCGGCGGCCGGGACAAGTGCGACCGCATTGCCGATTTCCGGAGAAACGCGGCTTCTCACCGCCGAGCCGGAAAGCAAGCGGGCGAGATTCTTTGGCTTGCTTGCCTCCGACAGCATCGCCGCGGAATGAGGGCAGAAGGAGCGGACTTCGCAGGAGCAGGAGGTTTCAAAATCCCAATCGCTTCCTGACGCCCAACAAGTGAGCTCGCAGGATTCCCCGGCCACTGAGGCGGCAACGGAAAACGTACCGTTGTCCGGCCAGGTGCCGGTCATCTCGCGGGTCTTCGAGATCAGCTTGGATGAGGCCGCGAGCGTTTCCTCGTCGAAACGATCCGTCCACAGCTCGTTTTCAAAAAAGTCTCGGATGTCAGGAGAATCGTCCACGGTCGGGAATGCCCGACCGGGATAACGGTCTCAAGCGCTGCCGTCGAGCGCGGTGAGCAACTTCAGTTTCCGAGCGCCTTCTCGATCGCGCTGACGACCTCGGCGCTGTTCGGGGCAGTATTCGGCTCGAAGCGGGCGATCGGCTTGCCGTCCTTGCCGATAAGGAACTTGCCGAAATTCCACTTCACGTCGCCCGGAAACGCGCCCTTTTCACCAGTGAGGGCGGCATAGAGCGGGTGCTGCTCGGCACCTTTGACGTGGATCTTTTCCATCAGCGGGAAGGTGACGGTGTACTTCGTTTTGCAGAATTCCTGGATTTCATCGGCCGTCCCGGGCTCCTGGCCGCCGAAGTCGTTGCAGGGGAAACCGATCACCACCAAGCCCTTGTCCTTGTATTTCGCGTAGAGGGCTTCGAGCGGCGTGTATTGCGGCGTGTTCCCGCACTTCGAGGCGGTGTTGACGATCAGGACGACCTTGCCCTTGAAGTCCTTGAGCGAGGTTTCCTTGCCCTTGATGTCCTTGAAGGGGATCGAGTCCAGGTCGGCGGCGGTGGCTGAGATCATGGTGGCGGCAAAAAGTGCGGCAATGGCTTTCATCGCGACCATGCTAGCAGTGATTCTCAGGAGTGCATGGGAAATTTACCAAGCGTTTACGGACGGCGGCTCCCGACCGGGATAGGGTCGCCACCTCATGAAGCTCCTCACCTCCCTGATTCTCCTGCCGTTCGGCGCCCTGCTGGCTGCCGATCCCATTCCAAATCCGCAGATCAACTACGTCGGATTCACGGCTCTGGCGTCCGATCTTGAAAAGACCCGTGAGGCGAACCGGGTCAGCGAGGATGAGTTCATCCGATTGTCGAAGGAGCCCGGCACGATCATCCTCGATGCCCGCAGCAAGGACCGCTTCGAGGCCCTGCACGTTAAGGGCGCGATCCATCTCGCCTTCACCGATTTCACCGAGCCCGCCCTGCGGAAGCTGATCCCGGACACCTCCACGCGAATCCTGATTTACTGCAACAACAACTTCGAAAACGAGCCGGTCAACTTCGCACGCAAGGGAAAGTCGGTCGCGCTCAACATCCAGACCTTCATCAACCTCCACGCCTACGGCTACACCAACGTCGTCGAGCTCGGACCGCTCCTGGATGTGAAGACCACGAAGATCCCGTTCGAGGGAGCGGATGCTCCCAAATCCTAAATCCTAAATCCTAAATCCGAAATGAAGAGGAGGAAGCGGTCGAAATGATCCTTCTACCGTTTCGGATTTCGTGCTTTCGCTGCCTCGAACGCAGGCCTGATCACGCCGTGAGCGTGGTATCGAGCATCTGCTCGTAGCGCTTGATGTACTCCGCCGCAGTCGCCTCGTGGTTGAATCTTGCGGTGGCTTCCCTCATCACGCGGCCGAGCTGGCGTTCACGATCCTTCGTCGGCAGGCGGTGGAACCGCATGGCCTCATCCACGGTCCAGCGCAGCCCGGCGGCATTGAAATGCTTGAAGAGAAATCCGTTGCCGCGGTCGTTGGCGACGTCGAGCTGGTCCACGGTGTCGTGTAGGCCGCCGGTGTCGTGGGCGAGGGTGAGGCCACCGTATTTCGGAGCGATCATCTGCGGCAGGCCGCAGGGTTCGAACGACGACGGCATGAAGATGAAATCACTGGCCGCATACGCGAGGTGCGAGAGTTCTTCGGAGAAGTCCCGGATCGCGACCCGATCATGGAGACCGTGCTGATCGACGATCTGATGGAAATGCTTCTGGAACGAACCATTCGCGACCACCGCGATCTGCAAGCCATCGTTGGCATAGTCGCTGACGACCTTGTACAGAATGTCTGTTAGAAGCTGGCAGCCTTTCTGCACCGGGTCGAGCCGCGACGGCCAGAAGAACAGCGGAGCCTCCGGATCGACCAGTAATCCGACGCGTTCCTGGAGGCGCTTTTTGTTGGCCTTCTTACCGGCGATCAGGTTGTCCACGGTGTAGTGGTCCTTGATGTATTCGTCCGTCTCCGGATCGAAGGCGGCGTCCGGCGCGTTGAGGATGCCGGTCGCGCAACCGGCGTGGGCCTTGGCCCAGAGTTCGTGGCGGAGGTGACCGGGGATGTGCTGGTGGCAGCCATCGATCACTTCGCTGAGGAATTTCGGGCTCACCGTGTTGACGTGGTCCGCCGCGAAGATCCCGCTGGCGAGGAGGTCCACCGGGTTATTGGCTCGCGTTTCCTCATACGAACCGGGTGGCCGCTGGTAATAAAGGTACTGCCAGAAGTCGGCGGCATCGATTCCCCGGTCCTCGATCTGTGCCAGCGAGAGCCGCTCGGTGTGGATGTTGTGGACGGTGAAAAGCGAGGGGATGCCGTGGCGTTTCGCGGCGGCGGGGATCAGGCCGGTCATCCAGTCGTTGCAATGGATCAGATCAGGCCGGACTTGTGGAATCGTGTGGTTGATGATCTCGCGCTGGAATGCCAGCGAGATCAGGTGATTCTCGGTGCCGTAGACGCTCGAGCGGTGGTAGAACACGCGGTCCTCGGCGAGGTGGATGCGCTGCTCGGGCAGCGAGCGCGCGACCTTCTCATACTCCAACTCGAAGACGTTCGCGACGTCGAGGTGGAACATGCGCCGGTAGTTCGGCAGCGCCACATGGACATCCGCGCCTTGGTCGTACAGCGCCTTCACCAGAGAGGCGGAAACATCGGCCAATCCCCCGGCCTTCGCCGACATGCACTGGGTGAGATTTCCCATCCCGTCGGGCAGGTAGGTGATCTCCGGTGTGACGACCAGGATGCGGGGCTTGCGAGAGGCTTTTGAGGACACAGAGTGAACTGGATTTCTCTCACGCTTAGGGGGTTTGTCAACCGAGGGCAAGGGGGCTTGAAAGGAATTCGCTGGAGAGAAGGATGGGCGTGCCGGGTTCCGCAGGTGGGGTTGAGGTCAACATCAGGCCCCCATTTCCCAAACGGCTAGGAATTCCTTCGCAGTTTCAGGGTCGTTGAGAAGAATTCGGCCACTCTCCAAGGTTCCGCTTTGCAGTGCCAATCGCCCTTCAGCGTTCAGTTTGCTGACCCGATGAATCCGCAAACGTCCGCTGCGCTGCGGGGTGGATTTTTTCAGCAACTCCAGCGCGATGCGGCCCATGGTCAGGCGGACGTTGAGCTCGACGACGTGCTTGAGGGCCAGGCCGCCATCCGCGAGGCGATGGACCATCATGTCGATGCCGAGGGGGCCTGAGTAATTGGGGAGCAGGGTGCTTAGCGCGGCTGGGGCCAGGGTTTCAACGAAGTCGAGGATGCCCTGCTTGAATAGGAAGGCGGCGATTTCCGGATCGAGGAGCGAGCCCCATTTCGGGCCGACACGACTGCCGAGGAAGCGTCCGGCGGCATCGTTCTCCATGACGGTGAGACCGACGGGATTGACCGTGCCGGCAGCGTCCATTTCATAGAGCGCGGAGAAATCGGCAACACGTTCGAGCCAAGGTTCGACGACGACGGCGTGATGCGCGGCAAGCGTGCGTTCGAGCCACAGCCGCGTGTCAGCTTCCTTGCTCTCAGGGTTCACCCGCAAATGGCCGCGACCGGCGCAGGCGTGCACGGCCTTGATCAATGCCTGGCCGGATTCCAGATGGCGGGCGATTTCCTGCATCGCGTGATCGACCTCGCGGTAGACCGTTCCGCTTTCATGTTCGAAGCCGAGCCGCTTTTCCAACTCGATGCCGATCTCCTTCGAAAACCAGAGCGAGGGAAGCGGAGCGCGCCACTGCCAGGGCACGTTCGGAGAAACCTCGGAGGCGAGTGGCTTGAGAAGTTGGGAAGCGTCCGGCGACCAGGCCCAGGGGCGCAGGCCGCCGAGCTTGCGATCGCCCAGGGCCTCAACGCTCGTGATTTCCGGAAGGTCGAAGCCGATGCGCTTCAGATAGGCGAGGTGCTCGTTCGATGGCGGACGGCGCATCAGCAGCACATCGTCGCGACGACAGACGGCGATCATGAGGAGTTCCAGATCCTCCTCCAGCGCGAGGCCCATCTTGTTCGCTTGAAAAGGCTTGCCGCTCACCGAGGCCATCACCTGATCCTCTGCTCCGGGATTGAACCAATGCACGACCGGGGTCCGGCCGCGCGATTGCTCGCAGACTTCGAGGTGGCGGATGAAATCCTCGTCGAGTCCAGCAAGACGACGGCCTTCGGCGTTGAAAGGCGCGAGCCCCTTCGCCTTCGCGGGAGCCAATGGAAAGGTCAGGGATTTCCCGAAGGCCTGCCAGTCGGTGCTGCCCTGATCCTTCCAGCGGCGGAACCATTTCAAACCGTGGCCGACGTGGCCGATCTCGTCCTGATAGATCTTTTCCAACACCGCAGCAGTGGAAGTGTCGCCGACCTCACGAAAGAGTCCGGCGTAGTGTTTGGAGAAATCGAGGTTCGCCTGCTCGAAGGTCAGGTTCAGTCGCGTCACGAAGTCCATCGGCGTCTCCATCGGCGCAATGAGCCGCCAGAAGTAGTCGTTCAACGGCAGCTCCCCGAACGCGATGCCACACTCCTTCATGCGGCGCACATACATCAACGTGTGCATCTGCTCCTCGCGCATCGCGGCATAAACTCCGGCGCGGTATTCCTTCGGGGCATCGGGAAATTTCAGCAGCACCAGCGCCATCAGCTCGGAGGCGAGCAGCTCGTGATTGGCCAGGAAATGCAGCATCGTTCCGCGCTCACGGTCGTCATCCAGCCGGTGGACGCCGGGAAACTCCACCCGCACGCCTTTCGCGCAGATCCGCAGTTCATCCGGCCGCCCTGGGGAAAAAGGAGTCAGGATCGCCGAGCCCGGTGCATCATCCGAAGCCACCGCTGGGGCAAGCAGCAGCTTCTCCTCCAGCGTCTCCGCAAAGAGGATGCGTTCGGCGGCCTCGCGCATCTGCATGG
>Ga0209499_1000755_pt1 | contig 23574 bp, 8 predicted proteins | sample C_130208_EF_Meta_FD_187306 | JGI IMG/M metagenome (GOLD analysis project Ga0209499, IMG submission 187306) | Freshwater microbial communities from Lake Croche, Canada to study carbon cycling - C_130208_EF_MetaG (SPAdes) (version 2) | ecosystem: Environmental > Aquatic > Freshwater > Lake | place... | reverse complement strand
CCCATTATCAATCCTCAATACATTATAGGACATTCCATACACTCTACATAATGCCGGATTAGAATACGATACGCTTTTACTTAATATCAATTGTAAAACTATATCGTCTATCTTGCTAAAATTACACGCCCCAGATGGTTGATATTGCTCAGGTGAAAAAGCAAATGAAAAGACCATTACTCCAGTTTGTGGTGTATGACTATGACCACGTAATACTTCTAAATATTCAAAATAATTTGAAGGTCTCATAGAAATACGATCTTTACCATTTAATATTAATTGACCTTGTTGAATTAATGATTTACTACTAGCTAATATACCATCTGTATAATTAAAAACATCACGTAATCCACCTAGTACTAAATATTGTGGTTGCACTCTAAAAAATAATTCTTTGGTAGGATGAATAAATCCTAATTTAATTTGATTAGCACTATTATATAATATTCTTTCAGTATCATTTTGGACATATTCAAACAATATTTCTAAAGTTGCACGAGAGAATTTTAATTTTTCTTGATCTCCTAAAAAATAATAATCCACATACAAACAAGCATTTGTTATTGTTAAATTATTTAAAAAACTTAATGTTGTTGATTTACTTATATATGTAGTTTCAGTACCCATAACATTTGTTGTATAATTTGTATCTACACCAACTAATGCAGAATTTGTAACCCCATTTGAACTTCCAGTAGTTACCAAACTAGTACCATTATCTATTTTAATATAATTTAATTTTTGTGTGAGTGGATTAAATGACATATATTTCATATATACACTCGCATTACCTTGTGTTTGTAATATATATTCACCATAATTAAAATTTAATATATTTTTATCCACAGTTATACTATTTGTAGGACCATATAATAAACAATTATTTAAATTATTAAATTCCACGTGAATTTTAATATCCGAATGATACATTGATACAATCGGTAACGGTAATAATTGACGACAAAATGAAAATAATAATGGCACCCATAATGTAAATGATGGTTTTCCAGCAGTAAATTCATATATTTCAGGTCGATCACCAATCATATGATGTACTTTATCTATATCAGTTAATTCAATCCAAATATTCATCCAATCACCATACTCTCTATCAATGATTCTACCACCAATTTCTAATTCAACTGTATTAATAATAGATAATCCAATTTTTTTATTCCACGCTGTATAAACTGGTATTCCATTAAATGTAGCTGGAATAGCAGGTAACTCTATATACAAATATATTTTACCAATCATATCACCATTTTTTGATAACGTGGTAGAAACTTTATTTCCAAAATTAGGTGTTAAATTAAAATACTGTGGAATTGATTCATAAGAAAAATTGGAATATCTGTTGTAAGTAGCATGAAAAAAAGTTATTTCAGGTTTGCTAGTTAAATAAATATCTTGTTCGCCATATGCAACTAATTGTACTTGTCCATTAACCATATTATTACAAAATATATATATTTATATCAAATTTCAAAAGCCAAACCTGCTTGACCTCCCATTATTCTTAATAGGTTATAATTTGTTGCTATAAATTTAACACTATATGATCCATTATCCGTATCTAATGTAAAATAAGTGTCATCTAATATAGAAAAGTTACATGATCCTGAAGGTTGATATTGATCAGGATGTCTAGCAAAACTATATACATGCAATCCATTCATTGGTATATTTAGATAAGATAAGAAATTGACAAGAGTTGTTTGATCAATTGTAGAATTAAATCTTTGCTGACCATTAATTCTTAATTCAGAATTATTAATTGGTGATTTATCCTGTATTGGAAATTTAGTAACTATATTATTTAATACTACTGGTATATATGGTATTTGAGGATTTGCAGCGTATAATGCAGCATAAAATTTTCGTGAAAATATTGTAATAGGATTTACTTCATCTGATCTATCGTAATTTGATAATAATCTATAAAATTTAGATATAGTATAGTTAAAATATTGTTTATTTGCAATATTTATTAATGGTTGAGCAAACCAATATAAACTTTTTACAGGATTGGCAAGATTAATTTTAGCTTTAAATTGAGTACCAACATGAGTATAATCTCTATAATTTTCTTGTTCTATTAAATATTCATGCTTACTTCTAGCAAATTTAATTCTTTCTTCATTATCAAGATAAATATATTTTAATTGAAGACTTAATTTAGGTCTATTACTAGTAGTAAATGTAGTTAATGGATCACTAATAAGTAAATTTTGTAATTGTTCCATTTGAATTGTTAATTTTACATCAGAATGTAATAAAGCAATCATTGGTATGCTCAATCCAGCATTACCAAATCTATTAAAATAAAATGGTATTGGTATATTTAATTCATATTTAGGTAAAGGATTAGAATTAAATTCAGTTAATTCTGGTACATTACCAATCATTTTATATAAACCACTTTTTTTACCTTTAGGAACACTAGTATCACCTAAAATATTTATAAAATCATTAGTTATTTTTTCAATGGTGGTAGTATTAATAGATAATTCATAATATTGAGAAATATATTTGCCCAAGTCTTCAATCCACGCATATCTAGGATTATTAGATGTTAAATTAGTTACAGCTGTAATTTGTTGATTAACAGAATTTTGTCCATCATAATTTCTTATTTCATTATTATACGCCAATAAAAAGTTATTTTGGATTTGTGTAGTACTTGTTAATAATTTATTATCACTTTCAGTGTATAAACATAGCGGAGCTTGAATATTTATTTTTTGATTATTTAGAACTGTATAGTTATAATATTCAAACGTGTGTGTTTCTCCAGTGAAATTATTGTTAATTAAAGTAGATTGAAATATGGTTGGAACATTAATAAGATTTATATTTTTATTAGCCAATTCTCCCAAAATTTGAGAAATAAATAAATCTAAAGTTCCATTTGTTTGAGATGTAGCATTGGATAAAGGATCTGGTTGGATAACTAGATACCCATCAAAATTTGTATATGAAGAATCTAATGTACTAGAATTTATATAAGTATATAAACCATATGTTTTTAAAAAATAAGAAGGTGTTGTAAATGCATTATCAAAGTGAGTATATACACCTATAATAGTAGTAGAAGGATCAGATAATAGATAAGCAGTTGGTGCTGCTAATCTTAGATTATTTACTGGGATATCTGGTATAGCATCAGTAATAGAGCTATCCACAGGATTATCACTATTGTCGGTAATAGAAGCAATATTTGGATTAATTGAAAATACAGTCGGTGACGCTAATTGATTGTTTATTTCAATTACATAATTAACAACAAATGAATTATTTTTACCGAATATTTTAACATATCTTGTATTAAAATTTGATACATCGATAATATTATTTAAATTATTTATTCTCACATAATTAGTTGAATTAGATCCATTAATATCATCTACTGAATAAATATCAAAACTATTTATAGATATTGGTAAATCAATCATAATTTTATTATCAAAATAAGTTATATTAACTGGATAGTGAGTAATATTAATACTACCAATATACTCATTAATAATTGAATGATTAGGATTAATATTATCTCTCATGTAAAAATGTAATTCACCTGTAAGATTAAAAGTAGTTTTTAATAATAAATAAAATCCTCTTTTATTTTTAACAAGTTTAAATGATTTATAATATGACAAATTATTATTATCTGGATTATTTGCAGTATATAAATGTATATACGAAATCGAATTTCTTAAATTTAAACTATATTCTTTACTATGTCTCATTAATAAACTATTCCATTTAGTTAAATCAAATATATATTCATATTCTAAACCAGTATAACTAGTATTTGGAGATATAATTTTAGAAAAATTTGAATTATCAGATATAATATCAGTAGAATTATCCATTATTTTTATACCATTATATAGTAATTCAACATTAGATAAACTAACTTTATTAAAAGTATAATAATATATACCATCACCATCAAATTTTATATTTGAAGATATAACATTACCTAATTTAAGATTAAAATATGAATTTTTTGTTAAACCACTAACAAAAGCACTAACTAATAAATTATTTGAATTATTTACATTATAATGTAAATTATTTTGGTTGATATTAAAGTTAATATTTGGACCATTTTTACTTATATTAATATATTTTTCAGATATATATTTATTATTATTATTATATATAATTAATGAATAAATATCATCAATTCCCATAGATGAAGATATATTAAAAATAGATGACGTCAATAATAAATTATAATTAATAATATCAGGAATAAATGTAAAATTATTACTAATCTTAAATTCTATTATATTATCTCGAATATTTGATATTAAAGATACCGTAAAAATATCAGATAAATTAGAAATCTCATTTGATACAGTAAAATTTAAATTAGTATCAGTTAAATTATTAGTAATTATTAAATTTGGACTTATAATACTAATATTAGTTCTCATTGAATTAATATTAGAATAATTTATTTATATCTATTTTTAATTAATTGTTAATTGATTTGATAATAATTGGTATATATATCCATTTGCTGGTGGTATATTAGGTGCAGTTGGTGGATTTGTAAAATTTAATACATTATCAGATATATAAATGTCATAAGTATCTGGATCTAATCCAGTTAATGTTTCAGTAAATAATATATCATAGGTTAATGTAGCTGTAATACTATAAGGACCTAATGTTAATGTTTCATTTAATGTAGTACCATATAAATATACATATACATCTGAAATATAAGCAGAATAATTTGGATTCCATAATGGTAATACTATATCAAATGATTCAAATGTATTGTTTGTATATATATTAGGTGAAATAGATATATTTAGATTTTCAACAAGTATATTTACTATTGTTAATTGAGTAGATAATTGTTGGTATAAATATCCAGTTGCTGGTGGTATAGTAGGTGTTGTTGGTGGATTTGTAAAATTATTAATATCATCTGAAATATAAATATTATAAGTATCAGGATCTAATCCAGTTAATGTTTCAGTAAATAATATATCATATGTTGTTGTATTGGTAATAGTATAAGGACCTAATATTAATGATTCATTTAATGTAGTACCATAGAAATATACATATACATTTGTAACAACATTAGAATAATTAGATTGCCATAATGTTAATAATATATCGAATGATTCTAAATTATTTACAGCATATATAATAGGTGATAATGTTGCATTTAGATAATGAATAATTATATTACCAATAGTTAGTTGATTTGTTAGTAACTGATATATATATCCATTAGTTGGTGGTACTGTTGGTGTAGTTGGTGGATCCGTAAAATTTGTATTCACATCCGATATATAAATATTATAAGTATCTTGATTTAATGTATTAAAATTATTAATTGGATCACTGGGATCGATAATAAATAATAAATCATTTGTTCCAGTAACTATAACATCAAAAGGACCTAATTGTAATGAATTGTTTAGATTTATGCCATATAAATAGATGTATAAACTAGTGATGTTATTTACAGAAATATAACTTGGATCCCATTGTGCTAATAATATATCAAAATTAGTTATATCACCAGGATTATATATAAATGGACTAATTGTAGCATTAATACTACCAATAATATTATATAAATATCCAATAGAATTATTAATTAATCCACTACCATATGTTGTATTATTTGATATATATGTCCATGCAGGTTCTACACTTGTTGTGTAACGATCATATATAAAATATCCAGATGTAGATGGTGGTGTAATTGTTATTTCAATAATATCAGTAAAATATATAGTACCAATATCAGAGGATAAACCAAAAGATATCCAAAGGTAATAATGAGGATCAGCAGGATCATAATAAGGATTACCATATTCATAATGAGTAGAATAATTTTGGATATTAACTTGAATTGGATTTGTTTGATACGTAATTAAATCAGTTGGAATATGATCAAATGTTGTTATTACTGGATTTACCACATCAATAAAAGTATAATTGGTATATGGGTAACGAAATGGAGGTGCAGTTATTTGAATATTTACAGCACCTTGACCAAATGGTATATTTTGAGCATAAATAGGATTATAAGTTACATACACATTTTGATTTAATCCAACATATGAACTATCTAACAATAGAGAAAAATTTAAATATATAAGTCCAACACTATAATCATACACAAGTGGAATAGGTTGTTCAATACCGTTAATTGGATAATAACTAGAATATGAACCATCACCATTACCAGTAATATATACATATAATTGAGTAATACCTAAACTATTCCAGGATCCAATTTGCTGATATAGTCCTAAGCTATAATTATTAGGATTGGGATCAGGAACTGGATTTGCAGGATCATATATATACACATAATTATTTGACCTACTTCCTCCATTAAGTTGTTCAACACTTAATTGAAATGGTGTATATGGTATTGGTACGGTAGTACCATCAGCTGGATAAGGTGGATTTAATAAATTTAAGCAAAAATTAATTGGATTAGTTTTCCATTGTCCAGAACCAGTAATTGGATAATATGAAAAGTATATATAATATTGATTATTTGGCACAGTAAATGTTGTTGTAAATGTTGCTGGTTGTCCATAAGAAGGAATACTAATAACATTACCAGTTACTGGTTGCCATACATCACCATTTTCATTAGTTAATGTTGGATCAGGATTAGATGGTGGATCAGGTGATATATATAAATATAACTGAAATATTCTATACCACTGATACCAATAAGGTTGGTTAAGTGTAAATGTTTGTGATAAATATGGAACAGCAATATTTAAACTAGATGCATTTACTAAATTACCTAATGTTGATTCAGGTAAAATATCAGTTGCAACAGTTATAAATTGATCATATATAGGTATTCCCGATACTAATGCAAATGTACCTGCATTAGGTAATTCACTAATTGTAGGTACATCTGCTACATATAACCATAAATCATATAAATAACCAAGTTTTGCATAAATTATTGAAGTGTCAATATAATAATATGGTAGATTTCCACCGTTTGGATCAGGACCAACTTGAATTGGAAATGGGCCGTCACCATTACCTGAACCATCATCTAATGCATTTGTAATATTAGTATAATCTGCATATCTTGATACATAAACCCATAATTGTGTAGCAGAAAAACTAGATGACCATGTTGGTAATCCAATTTGGTTAGGTGTTGGTATGCCATTAATAGCATTTGTATTACTTAATGTACCTCTATCAATAGTAGAAACAATAATAGGATTATTTATAGTAACTGCAACAGGAGCAGTAGTAAATGTATAATTTATATCATCTAATAAAACATTAGTAATAGATATATAATTTGATCCTGGGTTTGCAAAAGCAAAATTTAAAATACCAGTCCATTGACCATTAACTAGATTTAATGATATATTGTTAATATAATCAGCAGATGTAGGTATATATGTTTTATCTAAATAATTATAATATACATATGCAGTTGTACCATAAAATTCAGACCAATTATTAAATGTAAATATGAAATCAAGTGCAGTATTTGAAACAGCTTTTGATGGTGTTATACTAAAAGTAACTACTCTTGGTGTTGTATTTAATGCAATATAGTTATAATAAATAAATGATTCAATAAATGTACTAAAATTAATAAAATTATAATAAGATGTATTTGTACTACTAATATTATGATAATCTCCTGTAACACTATAAGATAATAAAATTCCCATTGTTTCTAAAATATTTTGTATATTTTTATATACCGAGAACATGTTTTGTAATATTCCTAAATCATTAGAATCAATAGGACTTGCTGTTTGATATAGTAATTGTTGGTATCTAACTGTACTATCATTAAAATTAAATTGATACCCAAAGGGTAAGCTATTATATACAATTGTGAAATTTTGATTATAACCAATGGTATAACTTGTACCAGTATATGTTCCAACTATAGTTTTAGCACCAGTATCAATTATAACAGTAAAAGTATTATTTGGATGATCAAAATATACATTAGATAGTGTTAATGTTGCAGCATAACCAAAATATTGATATTGAAAATTTAAAAAATTATATTTTGTATTAGTTGCACCAGTTTTATTATAAATTGAGTTATATATATTGAGAATGATGTAATCAATAATAGTTGTAAATAAATTAATTGGAATATGTGTACTATTATTAAAATAATATGTAAAACCAGATTGCATTTGATTATTGTCAATAGTTTTAATTAAATAATTATTATTGTTTAATGTAATTGATTGATAATCAGATGATAAAATAATATTATTGCTCTTCCAGTAATCATAGTTATTATGAAATTGAACTCTTTCATTAAAATTATTGTATTTACCAATTAAACTTTGCCTTAATGCAAATAATAATCTATAATAGTTTGAATAGTTAATATTATTTTTAATTGTAGTTAATGAAAATACATCAGGAATTTTAAATTGTTTATATGTAGCATTGTATAATATAGGTGTAACATTCTTATTAATTGTAATATTAACTAGCGAATTAATATACATATCAATAATATCAATTAAACGATCAATAGATGTAAAATTTTTAATTCTTGTATATAAATCATAATATGATATTTCACTAATAGAATTTTGATAAATAATGTTTTTAGATTTTAATATTAAAAATAAATATTCAGATATTAAATTAATTAATCCATTTTTCCATTGTACTGCAGTTACTTGACCTAATAAATTACCTATATACATCGGTGTATTTTGATATGATGAAGCAATTAATTCATTTTGATTTAATAGAAAACATTCTGATGTTAAAAAATAATAAATTTGAGTAATTAAAGTTGGTAATACAATATTACCTTCAATATAACAGTTAATATAAGTACTGTTTTGATCAATCATTGGAATACATCCCATATAATTATTTGCTGATAAAACACCTAATGTGTATGGATAACCACCATATACTAATCCGGTTTGATCAAATGTATTAGTAATAATAGTTTTATTATTTAAGAATGTTATATAATTATTATTATTTGGTAATATATAATTTAATGGTGCATTATCTGGTACAGTTGTTAGATCATTTAATAGATCTTTAATAAATAATAAATTATCAATATGTTTATTAATAAAAAATGGATGCACTACATTTTGTAATACATCAATTTTACCTGTAAATGCTAATGAATCAACTAATGTATCAAATGCTACAACTTCTGTATTAATATTAGAATATGTTGAAAATGTATTTAATGCTGTGATATTTCTGACAGGTTTATGTGTAGTTGGATTTGTTTTATCTGTATAAACAAATGCATCACCTACAAAATTATAATTGTAATTTCTAAATTGAATCTTATATAATAAAAATAAATACATAAATGATCTTGGTCTAGGTTGAGTACTACCATCCCATATATTTGCATTACTTGGAACTTGTTTATACGGAAAAAATGCAGTATTATCAACAATTAAAGAATGAAAATTTTGAGTAAAATAATTAATACCAGTTGATAAATACCGTGGGAAATAATAACTAAATGGTAATGCTGAATTATCATAATCACCAATATTTGGTTTTGCTGAATTTGAACTTAGATACGAATATAAATAATTTAAATAAAACGCAACCGTATGACTTGCATTTTGAATATTATATAAATCATGATATATTAATGGCATTAAATTATAATCAACTGTATTAGAAAATTTAAAGAATTTATCATAGAATGTAAGAGATGTTACATCATTTACTGAATAATATTGATTATATTGATTAATTTGTGTTGTATCTAAACTTTGTGTCAATATATTATTTTGACGATTACCTAACATTATAGTAAATAATTGTTTGAATGCAGAAACATCAGATTGATATAAATTCATAATATTAGAAATAGGTAATGCACTAAAATTAAATTGAATTAAAGTGTAATTATTATTTCTATATGCTACATTACTTGTAAATGTATCTTTTTCACTAAAATAAGTTAATCCACTAAATATAGTATTATATTCATCTATAAAATTTAAATATCTCATTGCTAATACATCATCAAAATTAGTTTCATATCTTGTAAAAAAATTATTAATAAAATTATTTAATTCATATCCAAGAGATGATAAATCTAATATATTAGAATTTAATTGATTGTATTGTATGATAGTATTATTTAATCCACTTAATAATGGTGCAAAATTATAATTAAAATTTAATACATATGTATTCCAATTTTTAAATATATCTAAATCAACCATACTAATACTATTAACTTTGTATCGTGTTAATATATTACCGTATAAATCATTATTAGCATATTTACTTATTTGTCCCATTGAATATTTAACTTGTACTAAAAATTCCTGATAATCTGTAAATCTAGTATTTAAATTATTTAATAAATTAATATATTGAACTGAATCAGCTGATGCTGGCATAGTTGTATTTTTAAAATAATTTAATATACTGTATAATCTTTGATCTAAGAAATTATATCTCATGCTATTTCCTGATAATCTATTTACATTATCTCTAGATCCATATGCCATTCTAGTAGCTAAAATTAATTCACCTTTGAAGATATCAGGTCGATTATTATATATATTTTTATTCGTACTTTTAGTATAATATTCCGATACGAATGATTGTCCAGATTTATTATTTGCATAATTATAAAACATATCATAAAATGTAGCAGCTGTATTAAAATAATAAAAATATGGTTGTGCTGATCTTTGAATCCATGCTTGATAACTTTGTACAATATGACCCTCCATATTTGGTAAATATAATCCAACTTGATTAGCATAAAAAACAGGTATATCGTTACTTTGAAAAGTAGGTAAAAATGTATTAATTTTTAAATATAAATTATGTAAAGTAGCACCACCTGTACTACTATATAATGGATCATTTAATAAACCACCATAACTACCAAAAAATAAATATTTTAAATAATCATAATGGATAGATAAATTAAATATTTTATAATAATCATTAACATTATATCCAGTTGGAAATACAATTGATGATTGAAATTGCTGATAATTTGGAAATTGCTGATAAACAAAAGCATATTGATCTGATGCTAATATAATTTTAATCACTTCACTTGTACCACGAATTTTATATATAATTGGATATTTACTTAATGTAATAGATGATGTTAATACCATATCAATATTATGTTTTATGGATAATCTACTAATAATTGTAATTATATTTGAAAATTCATTAACTATATTTGATATATTTTGTGAATATTCTGAAACAGCACTTGTATTATATTGAGGTAATAATGTTACTTGAAAAAAATAAACATCATTTAATGTTTTAGTACCTTGAATAAAATTATTATATGTTTCATAATAATTATTACTACCAGTTGAATATGTAGTGGTATTTAATACAGAAGTTACTATATTAAAGATTAAAGTACTTAATGTAATTGGGGTTAATTCATATATAGTATTAAAAGTTGTACCATCAATATTAACATTTAAATTTAACATATCACTATATAATGAATATAATTCACTTGCATATTTATAACAATAATACATTAATAAACCATTATCTTTTCCTGCTAATGCAGCAATATATGCATTAATAGATGTAGTATTAATACCATTAATAGTAAAATAACTATACCAATAATATCCAGAATATTGCAGTTGTTCATATGCTGCAGTAGTATTACTATTTTCTTCTAAATCAAGTAAAAAATTACTAAACGTACAATTACTTCGTGTAATTAATATATTATATTTAGATACTTTATTTAATAAATTATCACCATAATTATTTGGTTCTATTATTAATGGTAATTGTTTAGGATCTAAAAATGGTATTGATCCTTCACTTGTGAATGTATAATTATACCCATCTGTTCTTGGATAGTTAATATTATTTAAAAAATAAACTGATGATGTTTCAGTAGCATAATTCTCAGATAATTCATTTACTTTTTGATATATATTTTGATATAATTGTGATTGTTTGCTGTATAAAAATCGTGGGAAATAATTATACGAATTATAAGTAATTAAATAAGAATTATTCAATAATAATGGATTTTGATCAATAATATCTTCTTGATATTGTGTATATAGCGTACCACCGTATCTAGTAATTAATTTTCTAGAAACTTCATATTCTTGCATGTAATTAAACATTTCATTATATAAATTATTAATAAAATCTAATAAAATATTATTACCATATAATTGAGTGGTAATAGGTGAATTGTCGTTAATAATTGTAGTTATATCATTTAAATAATTATCCATATACGAGGTTAAATTATATATATTTAATATACCACTTACAGTTACAGGAACACTATTTGTATAAGAATATGTAAAATAAGCAGAATTAAAATCAATATATTGTAAATTAAATGGTATATGTAAAGTAAGAATTAATTGAGTTAAATCAAATGCAATTGTACTATTAGTAATCTTAATTAAATTATTTGGAATAGTTATTGTTTGTACAACATTATTTAATTTATATGTTAATGTTAAACTTACTATATTTACTAATGTAAATGGTATTGTATCTGTTGTAAAAGTTAAAAATGTTTGTCTTCCAGTTGTACCATATTGAACATATTTTAAAATTTTAATTAAATTATCACTTAATTTATCTTTAATCTGTAATAAATCAGCTGACCATTGATTATAAAATAATGTAGATGTTGTTTGATATTGATCAATAATATAAGTTGTTAAAAAATTAGTGTAATTTAATACTGCACTTGGGTTAAGACTATTATTTATAGTATTTGTTAAATATTGTTGATATCTCAATACATTATTAACTAAATTTGTAAAATTACTGTTACCTACACCATCTAATACAAATAAACTATCACTTTGTTGATAATTTAGTTTAAAATAAAAGTTATTTAAATAGTCATGATTATCAGGATCTCTAATAATTGTTTTAAAATATATTAAATTCATATAATTAAATAAAACATCATAACTATCGGTGATAGATGTTTGAATACTATTTTGTATTGTTGTAATTTCAGCTGAATTTAACACAAAATCATTTGCAGATACAATTTGTTTTAATAATGTTTCAGAAACAGATGTAATTGTCGTACTAATAATTGATATCATAGATACATCTGTATATATTATATTTTTTAATAAATTAACTACTGTTGTCAAATTTGGATAGCTATTAACAACATTTAACGAATAATCACTATAATATGTAATTGTATTAATATTAGTATTGCTATTATATAATAACATATCTGTTAAATATAATTGATCAACTTCAATTGGCTGAACAGTTAATACTGTATTATAATTTGTCATAGAATAATTATCAATACCAGTATTAGATTTACTAACTTGAATTATTTTAAACACTCCATATACAACATTATAGGATTTATTTAATGTATTATTAATACCAATAATAATTACATCATCGATATTAATATTAATAGATCTATCTAATGTAAATTCTTGATAATTATTAATATTTAATTTAATATTACTTATCATCGCATAATTAATTGGTTCTAATTGAGAACCAGAAAACCCATAATATAAAAATAATTGATCACCATATGTTTCAATAACTTTATTAGTTGAAATATGCCTAAATGGATATACAGTTAATGTAACTGGTGATGTATCTAATACACTTTTAATAACAACAGCACCAATAATTATACCATTTCTCTTAACTAAAATATAGTTTCTATTAAAAATAGTAAAAAAAGAATAAATATTATTATTAGTTGATGGCGGTAAATAAGATAAATAATAGTTTGTATCAAAGGTAGATGGAAGAACAATATTATATTGATAATCTAATGGTGTAACAGTAAATAAATTATTATAATTAAAAACATAATTATTAGTAGTAGTTGAATCAGTTAGTTCAGTGTTCATATTTTCAATAAAAGTATTCAATGCTGCAATTTCAGGAGTTTTAAGAATATATTTTTTAACTGTATTATAATAATTATTTTGCCATTCATTGAAATATGTAATTTTATAAGAAGGATTAATTTCTTTAATATTTAATAAATTTGCAATAAAAAAATAAAACTCTTTGTCTTGAAAAGCATAATTTAAATAATCAATATTTGTTGTACTTTTTAATGAATATAATAATGGAATAACAGTATGTAATTTAAATTGATTTGTAAAATATGTAGAATTTGGTGAAGTTCCTGTACTAGTAGGATATGTATTACTTAAATATTTTTGCAATGAATATGGTTGTGTAATACCTTGATTCAAAAACATAGTTGAATCTAATAATGGTAACATTAATTGATAATTACCCACAGTCCCTTTAATATTATCTTTATAGTTTCTAATTAAATATACTTGCATTGCGTTTCCTAAACTTTCTTTATACAAGTTTTCATTATATTGTTGAATATCAGTCATAGTAGCGAAAGTATATTGTGCTTGCAAACTAGCTAAATATGTATCTCTATCCGAAAAAACATAATTACCATTTACTTGTGGTAATTCTACTTTTAAAATAATATCAGTTAATAAATCACCTACTTTTGGAATAACAACTTCCAATTTTTTTCCAAAATCACTTAAACTAGATAATGGTAATATATAATCTTCTATTGTAAAAGAAGTGTATTTGTGATACACAATTTTAAAAAAACTGTAATTTACATCATTGAATATTGAATTAGAGACACTATTTGCGGCTATTTGTAATATACCACCTCCCATAATTTAATTAATATAATAATTAAATTATGTTTAAATAAAAAAATTGTTAGGCGAAGTTTATGCTGAAAAATACAAAGCCCCCATACCATTTGATAATCGTAATATATTATAAGTTAATCCATAGATAGTAAGTTTAGCCTTACCATTATTAGTTGTATTGTATAAAGAAGCATAATTCCAAAAATTATCGTTTAATGCTAAAATCATCGCTTTATATCTTAATGCAGAATGATTACAAGATCCAGATGGCTGATAATCTTCTGGAGACATTGAAAAATTATACATATAAATACCATCATTTGGTATGCATGTATGACACTTGTACGGTATAACTTCATTTAAATAAATTCCATCAAGCGTTTTTTGTCTTGGATATGATTCAAATAATAATTGGAAATTATTTAATGGCCCTTGTTTATATTGGTTACCATTAGGAACAGTATAATTATATATTAAAGTAGCTGTATCATCACCTTCGTATGTACCATTAAACTGAAATTGGTTATTATTAATAGCTACAACAGTATAAGTATGATTGTAAAAATTACTATTAGTTAATGTGATACATTGTCCAACTAATGTACTATCAATAGTAAATTGATTATAATATTGTGTATCTAATATAAATATAGGTACTATTTTATTATTAACTGTTTGATTAGTAATTGTCCCAGTAACAATAACATTAGAATCATAATTATAATCATGAAAACTTAGAGATTGATAGCTTCGAATAAAAAAATACAATGCTTTTACAGAATTAAAAAAATCATAATTAATTGTTTGTGTTTGACTAATAATATCTTCATTGTACTCTTGAACATAATCAATTAAATATTCGTGAGAATACGTAGCAAACTTAATTCTTTCATCTTCATCTAAATAAATATATTCAGTTAATAATCGAGCATCTACTAAACGAATATAATTATCAATATTAATATTATCAGTAGTTAATTGAGGATCAACTTGAGCAATACTATATAAATCATTTAATGTAATAGTAAGTTTTACTTCATGATATCTAAAAAATATAATTGGTAATGAACATTCCAAATAACGATTAAAGAAAAATTGTAATGGAATTAATAATTGATATTGAGGTTTAGTATTAGCATCATATGTAGTTAATATATCAATATTACCAATCATTTTATTATAAGTAGGTTGTAAATAACTATTAATAGTTAATTCAGCCCAAATATTGAGCCAATCACTAAATTGACGATCTATTTTTTGACCACCAATCTCTAAATCAATTTGTTTAATTAATAAATTACCAATTTTATGTTGCCATGCAAAATTATAATTTGTTATAGTACCAAAACCTTGTGTATCTGAAAATAATAATTCATCGTAATATTTAGTTAAATCATTAAATGATAAAAACATACCTAAATTTAAATAACCTGTTATTGAATTAAATGCTAAATTATAATTATATGATGGAGTACCATACATTGTTACATCATTAAATTGCTGAATAAAATCAAATTTAGATCCATAAAAATTATTATACGGTGTTGTACCAGGATATGTAGAATATGTCGGATTTGATAAGATAGTTGTAAAAATAGAAACAATATCTATAATATTAAAATTAACATTTGCTTGTTCTTCTATTATAGCACGATAAACTGGATAAATAATATTTAAAAATGTTTTAAAATTAGAATATACATTAGATTGATCTGTACGATCAAGACCAGAAATATTAGTTATTCTTGGAATAGCTACTTCAGATAATGTAGCAGCTAAATACATTTTATGAATTAAATCTCCACTTTTAGGTAAAATACATGTAATTTGTTCCCCAAATTCTAATGAACCAGTAACCGGTAAATATATCATTTCAGTTGCAAAATTAGTATATCTTTTATATACTATATCAAAATATGATACTTGTGGAAAATCTGTTAAAAAATCAACATTTCCTCTTATCTCCAATTTAAAATCACCTTTTCCCATATATAAAAAAAGTAATTTTATCTTTAAAATAACAATTTAATTTATTATTGAATAATTATATTTTGATTAGTTTCTTCTTCTGTATTATTAATATCATCTTCAAGATCATTAAAATCAAAAGTTATAGCTGGTTCTGAAAAATATATTTTAATTTCATCTTCAGAATATTTAACAAAAAATCCATCTTTCACTAATCTCTTTTTAAGATTTTTTCTATATTCTGATATGATTTGAGCAGTAATTGAATCATGTGGTTGATTAATAATTGATTCTTCTTTTTTTAGAGAATAAGATACATAAATATTATTATTAGAATCTAATTCATAATCTTCGTAATTTTGAGCTTCAAATATTTTATCAACACATGTCCAATAAACACGTTCTTCAATTACCTTAGATTTATGATCAGCATAGTTTTTAAGCTTAAGATTGATGGTTTTGAATATATCAGAGGCGTTCATTTTTAATTAATAGTTTTAATATCTTTAAATTAAAATTATCAATTTTCAGACAGATGCATAATACTCCCAATTTAAATATTCACATATTTTTTTCCAAGTCATATCAACTTCTTGTAATTTTTCACGATTTTTTAATAATGGAAAATAAATAAGATAATCATCTAATTCTAATAATTCAAAGAATTTGTGCATTAAGTAATTGTAGTTTAAACAGCTTTTACGATTTTTAGGTTTGAATATTTCAAAAGGTTCTTGAATTTCTTCAAACATCATATCTATTTTATGTTCAGCTTCACGTGAAATAGTGATTGGTAATTTACATGTTAAGAAACAGATAATATGAGTAATATGTTCATAATATTTATTATGACCTAATTTTTTAAGAATATCTCTCATAACTTTATGATTAATATCATCATTTTCAAGACGTAATTTTTTAATTTCTGTTTTAATTTCTTCATATATTTCAGGTGGTATATCAATAGTTTCTTTAGCTTGAAACTGATTAATTTTTTCATTAAGATGATTTTTTCTTTTATACGCTGTATAGTTTTTATTAGAAGGCATTGGTTCTTTGTAATTAGGTTTATCTGTATCTAATAAGATTTCATTAGAACGACCACATGAAGTACATACAATTAAACCATCTTGTTGATGAACAGTCATTTCAGTTTTGCATTCAGGGCATTCTAAAATAGTATTGTGAGATAATTTATTACTAGTTTGATTAGTGATTTTAAGATAATCATTTAATAGATTTGCTTTGTTAGCAGTATGAGGATCAGCATCATAATAATTAACTAAAATATCCATAGTATTGTAAAAATATTCTAATTCATTATGATTATTTTCTATTTCAGAAATATTTCTATTTAATAATTCTATTTTTTCTTGAAATAATTTCTTTTTAGAATCAGTATCAATACATGCTGGTTCATTATTTAATTTTTCAATATCTTCTTGATATTTTTGAATTCTAGATTTCCATTTATCAACATTAGAATGTTTTTTATTAAATGTTTCCATAGTTTTTTGATGACACATATCAACGGTATCTTGAATATTAGCTTGTTTTTTTCTATTTTTATTATTGACAAAAGAAGAATATTTAGTGGTTTTTTCTTTAAATGTGGACATTATACTTATTTGATAAAAAATATTTAAGTAAGAAATAAATATATATATACGTTTAATATATATATGAGTACTCCAACACAAGTTTATAATAATCAAGTAGATCAAAGTGTAGCAAATGGTACAATATCACAAGAACATGCAAAAGCAAAAAAAGAAAGTCTATGGGTTAGATTTTTATTATGGATAGCTGAATTGGCACCAATAATTACAGCAGGAACTGCTATATGTTATTCAATGCTATATTTTATTGGTACAGATCCATTAGATTTAATACAAAATAGTACAATTAAATTAGTATTAAATGTTCTAATTATATTTTCTGCAATTGTAACAATACTCTTATCATTTTTCATGGATATAATGTTATATGTTACTGCGCAAATAGTTACAGTAGCATAATTAATTAATTAATATTTCTAAAAAAACATTTAGTTTCTAATTAAATTTTAATTAAATTTAATTAAATTTGAGGTTAAAAGAAGAAAAAATATTTTCTGAAGTATAGGTATATACTAAAAAATGGGCGGTGGTGGTCTAGTTCAACTCGTAGCGTATGGTGCTTTATCTTCTTGGGCGCCAACAGTAGGCAGTGTATAAGGATCCAAATATTCCTTGTATAATAAACCTGTGTAAATATTTGGAAAAATAACTAATGGTATAAGTTACCTCGAAATAGTTATTTTTTATATAACCTGCTAGTATAACAGTGAAGTTATGCAAGAATGTCAAATTGACCAGAATACCCTAAAGCTTTCGATACTAAGTTAAGATAGTAATATACTTAATGGCCAAGAGTAAAAACTTGGGTATAGTAAAAAATCGAAAGATGTAGATTGAAAAATCTTAAATGGGCGATTGGCAGCCAAGTTCCTTATTATTTAAACAGTATAATTAAATAAGGAATGCAGTTCATCGACTAAACGGCATTCGGGTTCTTTTTAAGAATCATAAGATATAGTCAGGCTCTATAGGAAACTATAGAGAACATCAGCAAGATGTATACCTAACTGGTAATCCTCAAATCACCTTTGAATAAAGGGTTGAAAAGCAACGTGCCTTGAATATATGGATATTTCAAGGATAAATCACTAAGTATTCCATCACAAAAATTCACCATTTTTGTTGTTATAGTTGCTAGTGAATAAATTAAAAAGAATAATATAAAATATAATTTATTTGCGACACTGTCAAATTGTTCTGGGAACCCCTAAAGCATTTGTTACCAAATTAAGGTAGAAATACATTTAATGGCCAAGAGTAAAAACTTGGGTATGGTAAAAATACAAATGATGTTAAACTATTATAATATCTCACGTAGATTCGAAATATAGTAGTTTATAAATGGGCTATCAGCAGCCAAGTCCTAAATTATAAAGAATTATCAATATAACTTGTATAAATATGGGAATAATATACTTAATTAAAAATATTACAGATAATAAATGTTATGTTGGTCAAACAACACGAACATTAAGAAAAAGATGGTTAGAGCATTGTAAAATAAATAAATGTATTGCATTATCAAATGCAATACAAAAATATAAACCTGAAAATTTCACAATAGAACAAATATATGAAGGTCCTGAAAATGAATTAGATGAAAAAGAAAAAGAATTTATAATCAAATATAATTCAATATGTCCAAATGGATATAATATTCAATCAGGAGGAAATAAAGGAAAAACACATTGTGAAGAAAGTCGTGAAAGAATGCGACTTAAAAAATTAGGTTCAAATAATTACAATTTTAATAAACCAAGAACTGATGATACTAAGAAAAAAATTAGCGATGCAAAAAAAGGAGAAAAACATCATTTCTTTGGAAAAAAATTAACTCTTGACCATAAACTTAATTTAAGTAAATCTCATAAAAAAACTTCAACATTACCGATGTATTTAGTATATTTAAAAGCAAGACCAAATGTATATCAAGCAGAAGGATATGCAATATTAAATCATCCATCCGGTAATAAAAAATATTTTACAAGCAAGTTATTGACATTAGAAGAAAAGTTTAAATTAGCAAGTGATTATTTAAACAATTTAAATTCTTTATAATATGGATGCAGTTCAACGACTAAATGTCAGTGGGTCTAAATAATTTTAGGCTTAAGATATAGTCTAGCCCCTATGGGAAACCATAGGGTAGTAGCGTTTTCAAGGTTAAAGTCTGTAACTGACGGCCTTAAAAAGTAACTATTTAAAAGTAGTTGCTAGTAAAATAAATTAAAAAGAATAATTATCACTGATTTATTTTGCGACACTCCCAAATTGCGGGAACACCCTCGGTTAAAATTTAAAAGTTTTAACCAGTACAAAAAGAATAATTATATACATGTACTAGAGCCACACGATACCAAGTCAGAGAAGAAATTTTCTGATGGCCTAGAATAGGAAACTAGGGTATGGTAATAAGTTGTGTGGATTGGGCAATCCGCAGCCAAGTCCTAACGATCGTTATAGTAAGATCTAAGGATGCAGTTCAGAGACTAAATGCGAGTGGGCTCGAGAAATTCTAACTAAATTTCAATGACAGCTTAAGATATAGTCCACCCCTCTAGGAAACTTTAGGGAATAGTGCGTATACAGACGACACACAAACTTCGCCTCTGAAGCCATCGAACAAACCTTCACTGGCTCATGCAACTTCGGCAGCCACGTTACAGTCCAACTCACCCGTAACGCTGACGTCGTAACCAAAATGTACTTCCGTGCAGTACTCACATCCGGCCAACTCAACGCTGTAACAGTCAATAGCCAATCCTTCCAACCTTCTTGGGGTTGGGTAACAAGCCTCGGCCACTCGCTAATCTCTGACTACTACCTCGAAATCGGCGGCACCCAAATTGACAAACAATACGGTGACTGGCTCAACGTCTGGTACGAACTCACACACAAAATCGGCCAAGAACGCGGCTACGCCGTAATGGTTGGCAATGTCCCCGCCATGACAGAACTCGCCGTACAACCCAACGGTGGCAACAACTACACACTCAATGTCCCTCTCCAATTCTTCCACTGCAGACACGATGGCCTCGGCTTACCCCTCATTGCCCTCCAATACCACGAAGTCCGCATCACATTCGACATTAACACACTCAACAACCTCGTTGTTTCCAACTACGCCGCTGGTGCCTCATCTTGGTCATCTCAACCCAGCATCTCGTATGCGTCTCTCTGGGTCGACTACGTCTACCTCGACCAAGAAGAACGCAAACGCTTTGCCCAAGCCACACACGAATACCTCATCGAACAAGTTCAATTCCCCTCATCTGAATCCATCACATCCACCAACACACGCACACGCCTATCATTCAACCACCCTTGCAAATTCATTCTCTGGAACGTACAACTCGGTCGCTACACATCCGGCCTCCGTTTCTTAGGCTATGATGCCGTAAGCTCAACATCAGCCAGACTCCTAGCCACCAAACGTTTCATCCTCGGCTGGTGCAGCATTGGCTCCAACAACATTGTACTAAATGCTGATGGTACAGTTGCACACGTTGGCAGTATGTCAAGTGCGTATGCGGCTTACTTCAATGCGGCCAAAGCCCTCGTTGTTGATACACAAATCTTCGATATTGATAACGTAACAATTACAGGTGCTCTCCTCCCCATTGACGTTGCCTCTCTCGATGCGGCATCATTCGAAGCCGCTGCCGGTGGCACACGCAATGTATTACAAGCGACACCCGCCCTTAACCAAGGTGCAGCCGCCTTTGACTACGTTGTCTACCAATGGGATAACTATGGTCTCCAACTCGACCGCAGCGAAAACCCCACCCAAACTGGCCTCCTCCAACTCAACGGCCACGATCGCTTCAACGTCCGTGATGGCGACTACTTCAACTACGTCCAACCTTACCAATGCTTCAGCAACACACCCGCCGATGGTGTTAACGTATATTCATTTGCCCTCACACCCGAAGAACACCAACCCAGCGGCACATGCAACTTCTCTCGCATTGATAACGCGACACTCGCGCTATCACTCGGCCGCGCGGCCGGTGTAGCCAACCTCGGTAGCGGCTCATTCTCCAGCTACTACCTAGCGCAAAACTCCAACCTCAACATCTATGCCTTTAACTACAACGTACTTCGCGTTATGTCGGGCATGGCTGGCCTCGCTTTGATGATAATTTCAATAGAGCTGAAAAGTATCATGCTGGTAGCACTTGTGCTATACTACCAGACAAAACATTTAGAGTCACAACTATCATTTTGATGATAGATACTCAGATACTAGTAGTTTTTTTCCCAAAGAACTGCAACATTGCCAAATTGTTCGGGAAACCCCTTAAGCCAATATTACTAAGGATACATCTGAAAAGAGTATCTGGCCAAGATAAAACTTGGGTACAGTAAAAATATATTGGATATAGATTAACAGTCTATGATGGGCAATCCGCAGCCAAGATCCTAAGATCGATATTAAGAGATAAAAGGTAGATTATGGATAAGGTTCAACGACTAAACGACAATGGGTACTAGAAACTTAACCAGTTTTTCAAGTGCTTAAGATATAGTCTACTCCCGATTAACTTTTTATTAAAAAGTTATGAGAAATATTCCGAAAGGAAGGGTACAAAGGACAGCAATTAGAGAAAATCACACTATTATATTTTTATATATCAAAAAATTAAAATCAATCAATTTTAATTTTTTATAAGAAATTGAATATATTATATATTATGAAGAGTATTAGTAAAACAAATGGAGTTTAAACAAATACCACCTGAACTTATAAACAATCATATAATTTTTGCATCAAAAGATGGTCAGATAAAAATTAATGAAAAACTCATAGAGGGTTGTAAGGGTATAAAAGGCGCCAATGGTTTTTATAAAAATATTAAATATAAAACACACAATTATTATTTTCATAGGTTGGTCTTTTTTGCACATTCAGATTTGTCTATAGAACATTTAAAAAATGGTCGTGTTATATTTAAAAATTTTAATCCAGATATGGTTGATGAATATAATGTATATAAAAATAGATTTGAAGATTTGTTATTTGAACCATTCAAAAAGATCAAAGAAGACGTTATAGTTGAAAGCGTAGATGCCAAACATCCAATATATGGAAAATTCAAGTACAATGTATGGCATGGCTGTATTGGTAAAGAAATTAATTTTGTTGATTATAAAATTATGCCTCTTAATTCAAGTGATTCATGTATCGTTAAAAATATTAAAACTAATAAAATATTATGTACTAAATCAAATAATAATTATGATCCATCCATAAATTTAGTTCATAACAAAAAAAGTTATGGATTGTTATTATCTCATTT
>Ga0209499_1000754_pt1 | contig 23581 bp, 26 predicted proteins | sample C_130208_EF_Meta_FD_187306 | JGI IMG/M metagenome (GOLD analysis project Ga0209499, IMG submission 187306) | Freshwater microbial communities from Lake Croche, Canada to study carbon cycling - C_130208_EF_MetaG (SPAdes) (version 2) | ecosystem: Environmental > Aquatic > Freshwater > Lake... | reverse complement strand
TCTAATACAGATAAGAAGGTGATTACAGATGAACTAACTGTGAAACCTTTAACGTTGCCAGGATTTCCTCCTGCTTCTAGTTTTAAGCTATGGACAGAATCGCCACAGAGATATTATTTACCTAATGCTTGGGGAAAAGAACGATTTGGAGACGCGACTGACACAAGGCCTCCAGGTGAGGGACTGCCCGCTTCGCTTATCTTTGGTGGAACCCTACGTCAGCATCAAGTGGATGCATTAGGAGCGTTTGCTAATGCCGGACGGAATGGTATTATCTGTCTTCCCTGTGGATACGGTAAGACATTTACAGGGATTGCGGCGGCTGTAGGTACTGGAACACCAAGAGTATGCTTTCTCATTGTTGTACACAAGGAATTTCTAGCAGATCAGTGGACATCCGAACTTCGAACATTAGTTCCTGGTATTCGTATTGGTCGTATTCAGGGTGAGAAATGCGAGATTGAGAATGTCGACTGCGCGATTGCCATGATCCAGACGATTTGCAGCCGGCATTATCCTGTGGGGACCTTTGCTCGATTTGGCCTAGCAATCTTTGACGAAGTCCATCATCTAGGTGCAGAGCATTTCAGCTCGGCTCTAACTAGGATTAACTGTGTTTCTATGCTTGGCTTGACGGCGACACCTAAACGGATTGACGGATTGTCGAAAGTGTTTACAATGCATTTAGGACCGATCGTCTACGAGATTTTAAGGCGTCCTAAGGATGATGCCGTGCGCGCTCTATGCTATCGGTATACATGTAATCATTCTACGTATGCTGATGTGAAGACGGACTGGCAGGGAAAGCCTATTTCAGCTCTAATGATTAATCAGATCGCCGAATACGGTCCTAGAACAATCGAATTAATTAAGTGGATACGTCCATTCATGGAGGAGGATGGACGGCGTCTTCTGGTCCTATCTGACAGACGAGAACATCTAGTGGCATTTGAAGAGGGATTTCGTGCGACAGGGTTAGATAGTATAGGATATTATGTTGGTGGAATGAAACAGAAGGACTTAGATGCGTCCGCAAAATGTACAGTGATTTTGGGAACGTTCGCTATGGCGTCAGAGGGTATGAACATTCCTGCATTGAATACAGTACTTTTGGCGACTCCGAAAAGTAGTATTGAACAGTCAATAGGACGCATTCTTAGATTGAAGCCTGAAGAGCGCACAGTGATGCCTATAATCTTTGATGTGCTCGATACGGCCTTTGGAACCTGCAACGGCCAATGGCTCAAGCGACGCAGGTTTTACAAGGAATGCGGCTATGTCATTCGGTGGTCCGATGAAGATACATCAACAGAGGAGGAGAAGGACGAAGTTGCTGTGGCAGCAAAGGGAGTACCTTTGTTTGTCGACGAAGATGACGTAGCCCCCATCGTAACGATTGAGAATGTTTCCGAGTTCTTAGACGCAGTGTCTACCAAGAAGAAAAAGGTCGTTAAAGGAAAACCTAAGGCATTATTTGTTTCTGATGAATAGATAGAATGAACGCTGACCGTAGCGCTGGACGCAATACACGACAGGTCAAAGCTCGTGTCCTAGCAATGTACCATCTTGCAAACCCAAATCGGCAAGAAGGAGGACGTCTGAAGGGAATAGACGCAGATAGCTTGGTCGCCCGACAGGCTGGTCAGGTAGCATATACAACCGTACGAATTGGAGTTCCGAATACGGTTCAAGAAGGCTGTGATTGTTCGACGACAAACGTTGAATGCTCGACTACAAGTATTACTGGCATTACTGGTAATATTTTTACACCATCAGGATCCTACGCTAGTTATCCTTTAGGTTTGGCGTTAAGCTGGGATCCTATTCCTGATGGCGCTGTGTATCTGATTACGCAACCTGGAATTACACCACAAGCATTTGAAATTCTAACTCCAACCACAGCGAATTATTACACTAATGATACTGCAAATGTTATACTGTACGCACATATAGGTAACGGTTGTCCAGATATTTCTGGTACAACGCCTGGCCCATGTTTTCTTGCTGGTTCTTTGGTTTGTTTAGCCGATGGGTCTACAAAGGCGATTGAAGACGTCCGTGTGGGCGATGTGGTTCTAGGTGCATTCGGTGAACACAATGCAATTTTAGCGTTACACCGTCCTCTCCTGGGTCTGAACACCATGACGAATATCAACAATGAACATCACACATCATCCCACCATCCCCACATATCCGTGGATAAGAAGTTCTATGCAGTGAAGCCTGCAGTCGTCATGTCAGATACCTATGGTAGGTCACACGAGGTGTTGGATGAAAACATGGTTCCTCACCAACGGTTTTTAGCGGGTTTGAACGCAGGTCGTGTTCAACTACTAGAAGTCGGCGTTGAGTTGAAGACGGTTGAAGGAAGTCGGTCTGTAACCTTTTTGGACACATATGACATGGCGCCCGAAACCCAACTTTATAATTTAGTCGTGGACGGCAGCCACACGTACCATGTGGACGGCTATGCTGTTACAGGGTGGCCGAGAGAGGATGATTTTGATTATGATGGTTGGGCGCCGCAATAAATTAGCTGCAATATTTTTAGTTGAAAAAACAAAGATTTCTTAACTAAAAACTTTATAAGATGTTCTAATGCTTTCGGCTTCGGTTCTTACGGCTGCGACGAGCACCACCTAACCGTGCCGCGTGAGGCACAACGTCATTGTACGCTGTTACACCGTCAGGTAAAGTTGAACCGATTTCAGTACTGGGGCGGAAGTGGAAGCCCGCCGACTCTGCATTGTACACAGGTAACTGGGATCCTGGTGCATGGTAGCAACTCGCTGGATACGCATTACCTGTATAGTTGCCACCGCGCTGATTGGGTGTGAGTGAGTAGAGATCTACAGGCGCACGAGGATCGGGACTGGACAGTACCGGCTGGTGTAGACCGGCACGAGCGTCACAAGGCACTGGGGCATGGAGTGGCGCAACGTTCGGGCCATTACCACCTACGCTAACGCTTGGATCAACCGCATAGCCGTATGAACCTCCACGCATTGTGCGACGGGCTCCACGACGACCCTTACGCATGCTGCGACGACGACCGCCCCACTTAGGCACAGAGCAACCGCATGCACCGCCTGCCATGACTGTCTGTGCTAGAGCCGGCTGAGGCTGGTTAAAAATCTGGCCGGGGCGCTGGGCAAATGTGCAGTCGCTGTACGGCATGTTGATAGGCTGCTTTATCGCAAAGGAAAAGTCGCTACCTGGGGCTGCTGCTGGCTGGGTGACAAGCGGGCTCTGAACGCTGAACCCGCCTCCGCGCTTCCTGTAAGAGCAACGGCGACGATTTTTAGTCCTTAGCTGACGATTCATCATCTTTACATAACGCAGTGATTTTTTTCCACCGTAATGAGCTAGAGCGTCCTTCAAAGCTCTTTCAATACAAGCGAACAAACCATTGGGATTGGATATATGATGACCATATTCCATATCAATCACAGATACATATGTCCATTTCGTCAAATCAACAGGCATAGGAGGTAAAGGTGGGCCTTCATAGTACCCTGTGCTCGGTAATATTGTGTCAATTACGTATGTCTGCAACTCTTCATCACTGTATTCTGGTGTATTTGTAAAATTATCTTTATACTCTGACCCATCTTCATAACTGATATACTCTTTCGTCAGATTTACACGTTCTCCTTTGTAAGGATGGAAAAGTACTTCAATATTTGGATTGCACCTTTTTAATGTGTCATAAAATCCTTCCTCGAGTTCTCTCCTAATAAATCCGTCGCAGTACGCACGTTCTGAAAGAACAGAAAGAGTTGCTATACTTCCATCTCCATTAACCAAAGGTTGTCCCTTTTTCTTTCCATACTCGTATTTAGGGTTCTGTACCTCTTCGTACAACCCTTCCTGAGAGTCAACCGTAATAAATCCTAAGTCATTTAGGACTTTTACCTGGTTCGCTGCAGCCATACCGATACTAGATGCTTTTGTATGAGACGTAAACTTTAAAAACCCATTCATGCGCTGTTGATTAATAGCATACAGTTTCTTTTCTTCGGGAAAGCGTTTCAAAAATTGGTTTGTCTTGAATAGACTTGAAAACATCTTTACATACGTGCTTTATTTATTTTGAAACATCCGTGATTTCCCACTTCTCGAACTGCTTATTAAATTCTGCTGTAACTGGAGCGTCTGTCTTTTCCGCAAAGGCTGCTCTGAGCATTCGGCTGACTGCCAAGGTCCTCACGAGCGCTTGACCTAGTTTCTGACCATCCTTGTAGATCATAAATACATCAGGGCCAGCGCCAACCTCCTTTCTAGCTGTAAGTGTGCTCTGAATAGCTTCTTCCTTAGGCTTCATCCAGATGAGTCTCTTTTGTCCCGCCTGGTTCGGCACAAATTCAAGTACATGTCTAGCGTCAGGTTCATCTGTTTGGGCAATGCTGTCGTACTTCGCAAACGTTATCGTACAGCCCTGCAAAAGAATATCTTGCTTGAAATGTTTGCTCTGAAATGTCTGTATCATGGACCAACGTTCTTCAAATCTCTTTGTGAACCACATAGGCTGTGTTCCCCAAAGAAGTACATCTTCAATCACGAGTGTTCTAGAGTTGTCTGACTTCATCATATACGCTGAGAAGAGAGCACCGTTCTGCTTGAGCTCCTCTGACAAACGCATTCTAAGTTTCTGTGGACCCATCTTGGCGGCAACAGGTGGTAGAAACACAGCATATCCTAGGTTTGGCGGAAACGCTAGAAACCCTGAAATAATCCCTCGAGGGCGCATTGATGTCACCATCTTTGTATTTTGAATGTGGGTAAGATCCGAATCATTCAACATACGACTTATGCCTATAAATTTACCACGGGCTCCCCAACCATTTACGCCCGCATATTCTTCAGAAATGTTTATGTATTCCATGATTGCTCTGGGTTTCCTACAAAAAGTAGTATGTTCAACTTTTAGGCCTTAGTGTATCTCCAATATTCATTGTAAGAATATACACACGGGCTTTGTACATGAACAGACTTATTAAATGGATAATATTTACTACGATCTATAGTTTGACATAACTCTATAGTAGTTTTAACTTTACGTGTTGCAGGGTCAAATTGATATTTAGAATTGAAGTATGCTTCAGTATCCTGCCAGCGACCTTTTGATTGCCATGTTGATTGACCAGCATGATATTCTACGGAATGATCTTCAAAAATAGCGATATCATTTAGTTGGAGGCGCATCCTAAAATCGTCGTCTTCGTAATATGCAGGAATAAAATTTTCATCAAGCCCGCCAACTTTATCTATTATGTCCATATGTACACCGAAACAAGCAAATTGACGTAAACCTACATATCCGTATCCCTCGTCCAATAATTTAACAAGACGTTCAATATCATTATCTGTTGGACTAACTTTATGACTACAAAATATAAATTTATCTGTTTTGCAGAGTTTTATACAATTATTAACTAATTCTGAAAAACTTTTAATTTTATCACCATTGTAATATTGATATTTTGTTGTTTTCAAGTTTCTTATAACGTTTGGCAACATATCTTCATTTTCTATCCCAATAAAAACAATATGCTCCATTATTTCTTTTATGGAGATTTGTCTTTATATCATAGTCTACAATTCAAACTCAATTCTTTTAACAACTCGTCTGATTGTTTACAAAATTGCACTTTATCTAGCAGATCGTTATGAATAAACGGTCTTATAATAAATGCTATGACGGATAACCAGGCAGGTGCATTCATAATGTAAATTATTTGAAGACTTTTACTGTGCTCTGTTAAAAGAGTATTAACTAGCATTTTTCTAACATCATTTGGAACTTCTTTAGTACTTTTAGTATTTGAAAAGTTTATCACCCAAGACCATTGCTTTTCTTTCAGGCCTTCAAGATGCGTAATGAAATTGCGCATACTTTCAATATTATCTATCCGTTCAACCTCCTTTGAATTTCCAGTATAGTAATACCGGATGTTACCCTTCTCGGCAAAGAGTTCAAAACAGTGTGCTTTAGGATTTTTTGCGCATTGTGGGCAGGGTATTTTCTACTTACAACATCGAATATGCTGTGCCTGATTCAGACATATCAAACGCTGAGATGCCCTGCATAAATTCTCCGCCGTTCTGGGCCATCTCTGGCGCAAAGGAGACCTGACGATTACCACCTTCGTGGCTTTGTTCAGATCCTAGGCCCGATGGTACTACATAGTCCATTGACGGTGGAGGACGACGCTCGATCATCTGCTCAGGATGACGTAGATTGCTTCCAAACTCCGAGCTCATATGAACGTGACGGTTCATAGGATCCGTAGCCTCAGGTGGGTCATACTGAGTTGTCGGCGGTGTGGCCTGGAGAGGCTCAGGAGCCCGTAAATCTTCTTCGGTCTGTCCTGCTACTTTGGGCATGGCCTTGGGCGCAGGATGCGGCTTATGTGCGGCTTCCACATACTCCTGGCCGTCGTCGTCGTGGCTTGGCGCATTCGTCATGTACTTTGGCACTGGCGGTACATCCTCGGCGAAGGTGACACGTTGGCTCGGCTGCTGTTGCGGCAGCTGTGTTTCATTTGTACTGCTTGCCTGTACAATATGGTAGGCAAAAAATGCAAATACTCCAATCACGCAAACCAGTAGCAACCACGATACGGGTATCCGGGTGGCCATTTTTACTAACCTACAAGGGTTTTTTAACGCTAGTTCTCCGCTTTGACCTAAAACGAAAAAACCTTTATAACTGTAGAAAACAAACACCATGGTCGATTTATCAGGTGTTAAAGTTGACATATCAGGTGCTGTAGTTGTAAAGGACTTGTCGGGCGCTGTAGTTGTCAAGGATCTGTCTGGTGCTGTAGTTGTCAAGGATCTGTCTGGCGCTGTAGTTGTCAAGGATCTGTCTGGCGCTGTAGTTGTCAAGGATCTGTCTGGCGCTGTAGTTGTCAAGGATCTGTCTGGCGCTGTAGTAGCCGTTGACACTGGAAAGAGCTGCTGCTCGTGCTGCTGTGCCAAGGCTAAGCCAGCTGTTAAAGAGTGGATTCCTGAAAAAACGAAGACAACAGACTTATCTGGCGTTGTTAGTGACTTAGCAAAGGAGCTATTGACGTCATCCGTCGACGTTAACGATGTTATCCTTGCACTACCACGTTTGCTAGCGGCGGCACGGGAGGCGGGCGCGGCCGATAATTCTGAGCTCGTGAAGCTAAAGCATTCTGCACGTGCCCTCCTCTCCCAGTGTGTGAAGGACGACCGTGCTGCGACTGCATTTGCTGATACCTATCTCCATGCGGTCTGTGCTGCCCTCCTCTGCCTTGCGCCTGCTGCTGCCAAGGCCGAGCCTGTGGTATCGGTGGTGGAGAAGAAGGTAACATCTGGGGGGCGCTCTTGGTTTGTGTGCTGGAAGCGGTAGGTAGACCCATAAATAGACTGGGTGGAACATCAATAGTGGCTGTCTTACACCAGGCCTGAATTTCTTTACTTGTTCCTATAACGGTTAGAAGACCGTTATAAGAACCTTGACTATGCGTTGTGTATTCTTCATCCCATACATCGTCTATGATATACGGCGGCGCGTTAGCTTGGAACTGGTCTTGTGCTTCAAGGTTGTAACGAACTCCATTGCTACTTACATCGGCTATAAACGTTCTTGCGTAAGCATCAAATGTATTATTCGCAAGATAGCCCCATACATTATCCCAACGATAGACCCGACGGGTTTTTACGTCTGACTTTTGCTTAGAAAACCATGTGTTTGCAACAGGACCACCAATTGTAAGCACATACATCTTTTTAGATTATGTAAGGTTGTACTAATTTAGACCGTATCAGTTTTTATTAGACCGATTTCGTCTTCTGCTTCTTTTGCTTCGCTGACGTGTTTTTCCGCCTCTCATCCTTTGTAATAATATTTCTATCGCCTTTTTTGATATAAAGTTTGTTAAACGTAGTCGTTCAGGATTTCTTAGATGCTGTTTAGTAAATAAATGCAATTCATTCGGTTCAACACCATCCCCAAAATTATTAGTTTTATTTTCGTTAAATACATCTATTATCTTCTGCATCCTATCGCATGTAACCTCAACTACAAAAAACTCATAATTACCTTGTCTCTCATTTACAGTAAAACTATCTATCGGGAGTTCTGTTAGAACCGATAAAGTTTCTTCCTTGAATTCACGTTTTGCGCATTCGTACCTATCCTCACCCGCATCACATCCACCTTTAGGAAATCCATAAACCGGTTCATCATGCGGAAACATCCATTTCGTTTGATAGGTTCCTTTCTTATCATCTGTAATATGAGCAAAATGTATTTGCTTCTCGGGTGCAAGTGCTTGAACGTTTGGTCTAACTGATTTAAAATAGTTATAAGCCTCTGCCATAGTTTCAGCTTTCTTTTCCTGAAACTGTTCATCCCATTTTTTTACGTCTGCAATGTCCCTTACCCACTTCGATTCATTTATTAAGAGAAATCGTTTCATTCCCTTATAATTGCAAAAAAGGATTATACCTGCTTTCAGAGGCATTCTTAATATATATCTAGGAAATAAGGAATGCTGGGCCAAGGCTCATACGGATGTGTGTTTAAACCTAGCTTATTCTGCGAAGGAGAGAAAGTAGTACCTCCAAACACCATCAGTAAATTCATGACTGAAGATTCAGTTATAAATGAAATGCGCATTAAAGATATTTTAGAACGTATAGATCCCGAACAGAACTACTTTCTCTATCCACTACTGAATTGTAAGCCTAGCAAACGGTATAACAAATCTCTGCGGCTTCCTACAAATAATATTGCTCGTTGTAAAATCGATATTGAAGACGATGAGGCTAGGCTTCTACGTTTTAAGGACGGTGGAGAAACTTTACAGTCACTTGTTCTGCAGCCAGCTCAGTATGCTCCGTTCTTTTCAGGGCTTGCGTCTCTTCTTGAAGGGCTTGCGCTTTTACACGATAATCCGGTAAAGTCTGTGTATCACTTGGATATAAAATCCGATAATATTGTGTGCGATGCTGGGTTGCGATGCCGGTTTATTGATTTCGGTATTTCGGACACACAGGACCGCGAATCATTGGTTGCAGTCATGGGCGACTTTAGAAGCTCAATTTATCCGTTCGAGGTACAATTTCTCAATGGATTTACTCTTCAAGATAAACCTTTTTCTGATATCTCATATGCGGTAAACCATGTATTTCTAGATGATTTTCGTGAAGATAGATATCATTTTCCAGCCGATATGGTTATTCCTCACGAACAGGCTAAATTCTTGAATAAATACAAACTTGCTGACAATCTTCTAGAGTACGAAGTTGCCTTAGAGAAAAAAATCCGCACAGATTTTCCTGAAGAAGATCCTAAGCTAGTACATTTCTTGTATTCTGCAGCCGACGTTTTTTCTTTGGGAAAAGTTTTAGCGAGGCTCTACGGACGGCATATGGGACAGTTTCTCCAGTATAGCGATGACCACCGAGAAGGACATCTCTTTTTCTTAGATAGTCAAGGACGTAGAAAGCAGTATATGAAAGGACAGTTTTACAAAGGATTAGTGGATGAGCTTACGGATCCTGAACAAATCGCCTGGCTTAACACAGTCTATAATAAAATCAGTTTTCCTTTTTATAAACTTATTCTGAATATGGTAACACTCGACCCTTATAAACGCTTTACAGCAGCTAAGGCAGTTGTGGCGTTTAAGGCAATTATACCAGCTATCGAGCAATTGTTAACAGAAGAAAAGATTGCAAAGTACATGGCATTTATGGCCCCCCATTTACCGTATGGTCAGGTTCGTTCCCCACCTACTAGTTTAAAACGAGTATCGATAAATAAACCTAATCGTGTTCATTCTATGAAACTGAAGAATAGAGGAAAGCAAAATAAACAAACAAGGTCGATGGGAAGAAACGCTGTCTTTATTCAAAATCCCAGATATTGGGAAAAATATGACTAGAACAAAAGTGAACTATCATATTTTGGAGGTTGGCATGTTAAAATGCCCAATTGGTGTCTAATTCTTCAGCCAAAGTCAACTGTACGTAATGCGGTTATTCCTGCGACCGTTACAGCTATTCCTGATGCTGCTGCAATAGGCGGTATTCTTCGTCGTGCCACTCCGCCTGAACTGATTGGCACATACAAATACAATGGTATGGTTCTTTACCTGTTTGGATACAAGACAGGAAAAGCTGGTACTGAAAATAAGCATGAACTACCTCCTCCTCACGATAAAATACTTCTATTTGGTGAGGTCGTGCTCTTCGCTTGCAAAGATGCTGTACCTGTAAGCTTCGGCACTGCCGAGTGGCCCAAGTTTTATGAAACAGGTATGGGCGGATTTGAAGATCTTGACGACGATGAAGATGACGACGAGGATGAGGAGGAAGAAGAGGAGGAAGAAGAAGAGGAGGAAGTCGCTGTGGAAGAGGAGGAAGAGGTTGTTGTGGAGGAGGAAGAAGAAGAAGAGAAGCCTTTGCCGGTAAAGGTGCCAAAGGTTAAGCGTGCAAATAAGCGTGTGCCTACTTGGTTTACACAAACAGAACTAGCTGCGGAGGCTTATGAGGTCTAAAAAAATGATAAAGACTATTTTTTATAGGTGGGGAAGCAAATGGCAGCCTTACGTGAAAAGATACGTACATCTATTGATAATCGGTGTACGTTTCTGAGCCCTGCAGAAAGACTTGATTTTGAAAAGGGTATCTTTAATTATGCTTTAGAGGAGGCTGGGAAGCGGAATGTCCGTCGTGTCTGGGAAAATCCTGAATTTCAGACATTGTACTTGACCGCTGCTCAACGGTCCGTTAGTAATTTGGATCCAGGAAGCTATGTGAAGAATGGGCGGCTTTTGACGAGGCTGAAGGACGGTGAGTTCAAGCCGCATGATGTACCGTTTATGACCTACAATGAACTCTTTCCTGAAAAGTGGCACGATATGATGGAGATGGCAATGAAGCGGGAACAGAAGATGTTGGAGGTGGATAAGTCGGCGGCGACAGATATGTTCCGCTGCTCTAAGTGTGGTAAGAGAGAGTGTACGTACTATGAGATGCAGACGAGGTCGGCAGATGAGCCGATGACACAGTTCATTCGGTGCTTGAATTGTGGTAAGCAGTGGAAACAATAACATAGCCGCGCAGCGGCTATCTTATGCTTGCACTGTGACAAAAGCAGTGGAAACAGTAACATTGTCGTGGCCGCAGGCCAGGACAATCTTACATGTATTCTAATGCGACTAAGCAGTGGAATCAATAAGGCTATCCTAGATCTTCTCGTTTACCTCTAGAACAATTTGATTAGGAGAAAAAGCCGTATTGTCATGTTCTGAATAGGCTCCATGTACAGCGTTTAGAGCAGTTTCTTGAGCAACTTTCACAACTTCTTCCAAGAACTCCTGTCTTAAAAGGCTGCTCATTATTTCCTTTTTTTGTTCTGATTCGCTTTCTACGAACACCTTTGTATGTTGTAGACCACCTGCTATTTCTGGGAAGACTAAATGCGGGTTTGTCTTAAATTCTTTCTTAAACTCTTTTATCGTTCTATCAGGAATTAACGGCGATTGTTCGATTAACCGGTCGAGTTCAAGACGTGCCGACTTTACGAAACTCATGGAATCCATACGTTCTTTCGGATGTAGCGCCATTTCTGTAGTTATAAATCGGTTGAACTTTCCCCAACTTATTGCGGCGATACGATGAGCTTCACTACTCTGCGCATACCGCAAAAAATTCCCCATAGCACTAATCATGCCGGTTATTAAAGAAACACCGCCAATCACTGCAGCAGTATATTGTGGTTTACATGGGTCTGACAAGAGAGATTCAAATCCAAAACTTGCTGTACCTGTCAAGGTTGATAAAACAATTACCGGAATTGTTAAATACATGTTGTAATTAACATAACGTGTTTCTGTCTTCTCATGCATCCAACGATAACAACCAGCTTTATCTGCCCATTCGGCCGCTAATGTCTCTAAATGAGTATCCCATCCATTATTAAATCGCTTTGTCTTTTTCTCAAATAACACATTCTGGCCATCTTCTTTTTTCTCAATAATTATGATATTCCCGTCGGCTGGAGATCGTTGCATCTTCCTACGTATGGTTTAAGGTTTTTAAAAAAGGTCAGTAAATTAATATGGAGGTTAAACTCCTAACGTATAATACACATGGGCTTCCTTGGAGCCGTGTAACTACTAAAGAAATATGTGCATGGATTTCAGAGCAGCAACCTCATATTATTTGTCTTCAAGAAGTATTTACTTTGAAGGCACGCAACTACTATGTTAAAATGCTTGAACACGTAGGATATTCAATTATAGTACCCGACGATGGCGACGTAACGGTCCTGCCGAGTGGTCTGTTAACAGGGTTCTTACGTCGCCTTTATACTCTTGAAAGCTCAGTCTTTTGTCCCTATATGTCCTATCAAAACGTAGAAGTCTATGCTAATAAAGGATTTCATCTGTTACGGTTAAAAGAAAAGAAGGGTAAGAGATTAGTGATTATAAATACCCATATGCAAAGTGATACTGAAGCACGTGTCTTTTTTGGTAAAGAAGCAGTAGACACTGTTCGTTTTCAACAATTTGTACAAATCCTGAACTTCATACACGGACTTAAAACTCCTGTTCTTTTATGTGGTGATCTTAACTGTGAACGTAGCCCTCATAGTGCACTTAGGTTTCTTACGCCTTTGCATCAAAATCTTTTTCATAAAGCGACCTTTTATTCAACAGGTGAAGACTTAGATCATGTTGCATGGAGTTTAGACCAATATGCTCCTAAAGGATGTGCGATGTGTGATGTAGAACGTTTTGGGCCTGTCCTAAAAGGATGTACAGTGTTTCAGCTTCCGTATTCAGACCACGCTCCAGTACTCTTTGATATATATGTACCTTTATTAAGATGAAGATCCTTTTAGCAGTAGGTGTCATAATTCTTCTTTTGTTTTATATGTTGTATAGGAAGTCTGATTGTACTGTGCTTGAACGTATTTCTTATAAGGATGGTACAACGATTAACATTGTGAATGACAGCTGTAGTGAAGGTCTACCCCATACATCGAATGAGAATACAATTATTATGCCGTTGGGTGCCTGGAATTCTACGCGTCGTGAAGAAACGCTTCGTCATGAGCTCGTACATATTAGACAGCGACGTGATAGCGCAGCGTGGTTTGAGTTTTATCGCACGGAATGGAACTATATTCCTATAGCACTTCCTCCCGAACTCGCATCTATTCAGATAAGGCCCAATCCAGATACGGCTACTGCACCATATATGCTTTGGCGTAATAAATGGCTCTTCTTGCCTATCTATAACGAAGATCATACATTGAAAAATGCTATCGTGCGTGTATATGATGTTCAATCACATAAGTTTGTTGAAGTTCCTCCCGAATGGACTGCGTTCTTTTCTGCTGGCATACACCAATTCGAGCATCCACATGAAATTTCCGCCGAACTTTTAACTTTAAGACGGAATTGTTATGCATCTAGTAAATTGTATGCCTTTTTTGATAAAAACTACGACTAATTTTGGGTTTTAAAAAATTCGTATGAGATTTTAGGAGATGGAGGCAGAAATTGTTGCCCCAATTACCAAAAGTCCTCTGGATAGTGCCCGAGGACGTGGTAAAACACGGTTGCCTAGGCGTTCCACACCTAAAACAAATAAGCCCGTCGTTGTCGACGAGTTTAAATGCGGGCCTACTACAGTTCGTATTATTTTTCAAAATGAAACGCCCCAATTAGTAGAGGTTAATGGCAAATGCCAATAAAGACTTTTATAAATATGTAAATGGTGAATGGCAACGCCATGTACATATTCCGTCCTTCTTAGGAAGCTACGGTGTAAGTGAGGAGGTCGAAACAAAGGTTCGAGAGAAGCTTCTATCGACAGTTTTAAGGTTGAGACAGGAGAAGCCTGAACATCCCTTGTCTCTTCTGGCTTCGAGTTTTTTAAATCCATCGTTTCAGAAAAATAGTATTGTTGATTTACAGCGTATCTCAAATACATTCGAATGCATTTCTTCGGTAAAGGATATTTGTCATAGTGTAGGTGCTCTGAATAAAATCCAATCTCGTGCTCCGCTTTCTTGCGTAGTATCCAGTGATTCGAACGATAATTCAAAATGTGTTATATTTCTGTATGAACCAAAATTAGGATTACCTGAAAAACATAATTATACGGACGGGGGGATGGTCTTAAAGAGGTATAGAACACTTTTGAAAACAGTGGGTGATATGATGAACATCGAGGAACTAGAGAAGGCAGTAGATACTGAACTGCTTATTGAGCCATTCTTATACGGCGAAGGCCAGAATAAAGGCTATACTTCGCATACATTTTCAGAGATACAAACTGCCTACAAGTCCGTGGATTGGTTAAGCCTCATGGAAGGTTGGGGATGTTCAGCGGACATCGCAATGGCCAGCACGTTTATTGTGACTAATGAGCGATACATGAAGTTATTTAATAGAATGTGTTCCAACTTAGACTTGGAAACATGGCGTACATGGATGCGCTCCATGGTTATTCTGACGTATTTGGAGTATCTGCCGCCACCCTATGATGACTTACACCACGAGGTCTTCGGTAAGCTTCTGAAAGGAAACGCTGAGAAGTTGCCACAGAAATGGCTTATGCTCAAGGTAATGGAAACATATACAGCACAAGATTTGAGTAGGGTCTTTGTTGAAACAGCTGTACCTGACGGAACAAAGGAGAGAGCCACCGAGATTATTACTAAGCTAAAACGAGCGACTGTGGAACGGCTGAGGGGACTGGACTGGATGAACAACAGCACACGTAGTACAGCAATTAAGAAGGTGCAACAGATGCTCTTTCAGGTCGCTTATCCTGGTCGCTGGAAAAGCGAAACAGACGGATTAGTTATAGATCCAGAACGACCGCTTATGAATATCATTAATCTTGTATCAAAAGATAGTGCGCAAATGGTATTTGATTTAGAAGGACGCTGCGGACGCCAACGTAGCGATTGGGAAGACGGCGCATTCGTCGTGAATGCATATTATTATTCTGAGGGCAATCGTATGACAATTCCTGCAGGTATGTTACAGGAGCCGTTTTTCGATCTAGGTCGTAGTGCTGGATGGAACTATGGTGGAATTGGAGCGGCCATAGGTCATGAAATCACACACGGATTTGACGATGACGGACGTTTGTACGATGCTACAGGAAATTATAAGAATTGGTGGACTGGGCACGATGAACTCACATTTGGTAAGATGTCACAAGCTGTCATTCGGTTGTTCGATGGCGTAGAGTATATGGGCGGAAACGTCAATGGAAAAACAACGTTGTCTGAAAATATTGCAGATCTGGGTGGCTTGGCCATAGCGTTAACAGCTTTGAATACTGAGTTGAGAGGAGCGTCCGATGCAGAGAAGAAGAAGGCACACAAGGACTTTTTTACGTCGTATGCAGTATCCTGGCGGAACAAAGACCGACCTAAAAAGGCGAAGCAGGCATTGACTTTGGATGTCCATGCTCCGGCTCCTTTACGGGTCAATCTGATTGTGCGTAACTTTCAGGAGTTCTTTGATGCGTTTGATATTAAAGAGGGTGATGCAGGCTGGGTGCCAGTCGAAGGTCGAGTAAAGTTATGGTAAAGTCAAAAAAAAATATTCTTATAAAATATAAACAACCATGTCGTCAGTTATGCGTTCCTACAAACAAACACCTTCCAACTTTTTCTGGTCGCACGGTGCGGATATTTGGTCTTTGGATGACATCAAAGCCGCATTCAGAGGACAAAATGGAAGTGGGTATTCCGGTCCCGAACCCGAATATAAACCGAGCTTTATTTTGTTTGACACAGAAGAAAATTTCACTGTGGCTATGTACGAATTATTATATAACAGCTCCCGTACATATTATGCGAATAGCTACAACACGCACACTGATATGGGTAAAAATATCTATTTTGGTGTGGCCGGTGGTGACAGCAAGTTGATTACTATGAGCTTGGTAAAAATTCAAGGCACAAATGATGTAGGCTATGGACTTACAGCAATGAACCTAAGCGCATATTCTTTTGATTATTTTGATGATGATATTGATGTTGACCTCATTCGCGCGACACAATAAATTTCTATACTTTTAATATAATGGCTACCCAAAAGGAAATTGATGACTTGAAGAAGGAACGTCGTGGATTAGAAAAGAAAGCTATAAAATCTATTGAAGAAGCACCCGAAAACACACAAGCGCAGAAACATCTCATTAAAAAAGAAATGAAGGAAGCACTTGTAAGCACAAAGCAGGTCATCCGTGAAAAAGCTAAGGAACTCAGTTCTGCTTAAATTTTTACCAATTTCTTCCGGTCTTTTAATTTCATATACAGGTTTACTGATGAAATTAAAAATTACTACGGCTCCTCTACGTATCAATGTGCGTTTGACATTACAGAGGGCGATAAAAGCTGGGTGCCGGTCGAGAGCCGAGTCAAGTCGTGTTAAAACGTTCACCTTGGGTATAAACAATGCCAGGACAAGGGTTTAAGACAGCGTCGCTCAACCAGTACATCTCGGCGTTACCATTCGATGATTCTTTTTTCAACTACTATACAACAACACAGAACGACTTTACTGTAATTGGGCATTTGGACCCAGTTGATGGTGCCAACTCTACCACGTGCCCTGCCGGTCGCGTGTTACGCGAGAACGGTCGTAAGATGTTTCCTGGTGGTGCATACCCAGGTGTCACCACATACATGGTTGGCGTCTATGATCCCCAGAGCATGCTTAACGGATTTATAGATCCTAATTCTCCGGCCTTCGCCTCCTACAGCACAGATAAGCCAAACTTTTGGCCCGATGGTGTTGATCCTACAGGAGAGTATACAGATTTGGGTGCGCCGGTCAACACGTATGGCAAAGTGACTGTTGATATAAGTGGCTCAACGGGGAATACGGCGATTGAAGCCGTTCATGGCGATATTGTAGCGAGCAATGGCGCAATTGTAGCTAGCAATGGCCAAGTCCGTGCGAGCAAGTTAACACGCATCAGCGTTGCAACAGGTGGCACTGCTACTGTACTTTCTGATTTAGGTCAGATGTTTCTTATCACTATTACAGGCAACAGCGCAAGTGGCGGCGTAACAGTCAGTATACCGCAAGCAGGCGATGGCGCTCTCGTACATTTAGTCATTTCGAACAATACTGCGTCTACAGCTGGAACAGTTGTTGTTACATTTGGCAGCTCTGTTCACAACACTGGTACATTGTCTGCTGCGGCTGGTCAGATGTATTGCGTAACATTCTTTCACCTCGGCAACAACAATGCGATTGAAGTGTCACGCACTGCGGCGCTGTCTGCGCCATTCTAAAAATCTCTAATGGTTTAAAATTAATTTGATAGTAATAACACAGAGACTATGCCCTCTACAAATGATTTAATCCGTTTTAGAGAAAAGGTGTCTAAAATGGATTTTAAGGCTCGTACGTACCTATTCAATGACGCCGCTAAATGGCTTGAAGAGAATGGTCCAGGATTTAGTGATACGAGTAAACTGGATGAACTGATCGTGTGCCTTAAAGACGCTGCAAAAACAGAAGTTCTTGACGACGACTGGGTTTTGCTTTTAACACCACAATTCGGTTGCCGTCTGTATTATGAAGGGGTTCTCCATCGTATGCGTTAAGACAGGCCGTAAGCCTTGGCACACATAGAAGAAAAATTGAACGAAAGCACAGCCAATTCTACGTTGTAAAATGGGCTTTGATTTGAATATTACTTTGAATGTATGGATTGACGATAAGACAGGTCTGCCGTTCGTATGGGGAAAGAACTTGGAAAAGCTGCCGTATATTCCCTGTGAATATGTAGTGCCCGAGAAGTATCGTAAGTTCTTGAAGCAACGCGGACACGTATTTCATTTATACATTGGTGGTATTGAGGGATATACTACATGTGTAGATACATTCCTATATAACTATCCAGAATGGCAGGAGGTATTGGACAACAGGGGCGGCGAAGATATGTATGATTGGTCCGAGGCCGACCACGATGACTTTAAGGAGGCGCTTAACTGGCTCTCAAAAAAGGGTGTGTTTGGCATTACGTGGAGTTACTAGAACAGCAGAAGGTCGGCCAGCTGCCATGTCTCATAGGACCCATCCGGCAAAGGACGCTTAATGATATACGGTAGACGCTTTGCCTCAAGCTCCAACTTCGCAATCTGATACGCTTCGGTCACACCGTCCGGTACCAAAATATAAGGCTTAGAACCATTCGAAATCTGGCTCGCACGAAAGCTAATCGCCTTGGTGCGTTCATAGTTTGTTAGAAAGGGATAGGTGATGTGCTTTGCATCAAGTTTACTAGTATCACGGAAGCCTACTTTTGCGACCTTTGCGCCATCTCCTCCACCGGGCGTTGTATGGAGTTGTGCGAAGACCTGCTCTTCGTACGGAATAAAGACTTCATTGTGATGACGAAGAAGCTTTGATATATCGGCAGCCTCAGAGCGCTGAGCTTCAGTCTGCTCGACATCGGCAGTCTCAAACTCCGCCTCCTCCTCGATCTGCTCCTCCTCTACATAGTCACCTTCACCTACATCTGCATATTCGTCCATTCTAGTCTACTAGATGTTAATTTTTATAGCTTTATATCAATTTTTAAAGGATTTCCGCCTGGCCTGGCAGAAAATCCGACGCTATCACCTGGCCGTAGGCCAGGTAGATAATCCGACAATCCGACGCTTCCGCCTGGCCGTAGGCCTGGCAGGAAATCCGATGTAGGCAAATCGGATAAAGCTAATTTCTTAGAACACGATAGGATATGGACTTTAACGATCAGTTGTTTATTCTTCCCCCGAGCAGCGGAGGAGGTCCTACAGATTTTACAATACTTACTCTGAAAGAATATAAGGCTAAACCAATTGACGCTTTCGAAAAGGCGATTATACTTGTCGATGATACAGCTTCAGATAGTGGAGAGAAGAATTCTATAACGAAGGTTGCGCTAGACCCGAAAACAGTCCTAGCCGTGAACGGACCTGCATTTGAAAAAATACTATCTGAACTCCCCAATACGCATGCTCTAGTAAAATTGGTGTACAGAAATGATAGTAATATCAAAAGTATTAATGAAATTGTACCGCAGCAAGTAGTCTTTCTAGCCATGTTTCACCAAATGTTTTTCTTAGGTATTGTAAATGATAAGCTAAAAGTAGAATTTTCAGACACATTTAGAAACAAGTTTAATGCAGTACGTGGTGTACTAGAAGAAGAAGAATATGTAGGAATTCCAGAGTATTATGAAGTGCTTCAGAATAAATACATCACTGATAAAGATAAGTATGAAAAATATGAAGATTTTACCGCTTTAGTTGTAGGTGGAATACGTGGTGTTGCTAAATATATCCAAAATGGTGTTATAAATGATACAGCAACTGAACACGGATTTAATAACCTAGATGTTAAAAATGAAGAAGAGGAAGAAGAGGAAGATAATAATGAGAATTACGGAGATGACGTACAAGAATTAAAAAGACAACTCGAGGAAGTCCAAGCCGAGTTACGGACTGCAAAGTCTAAATCTGAAACAGCGATTAAGGAAGCAACTGCCTCTGCCACTGCATTAGCGAAAGCTCAATCGGAACTAACTAGTGCAAAAGCAGAGGCAACTTCTGCTGTAGCCGAAAAAGAAAGATTATTAGGACAACTTCGTGCGCTTCCTAAAGGTCGTACCGACAAGGTTCAGGATTTAGTCACTGAAGAAGATAAACGAAAGTTGGAAGTAGAAGTAGCAGCTCTAAAAGCGAAAGTGGCAGCATCAGCTGATTATGATACAATCAAGGAAGACCTTCGAAAGAAAACGGCTGAAGCGGAATCACTGAAGAAAGAGCTTGATGAACTAAAACCTAAATATGAAAGTTTGAAAGAAGAAGCAGATAGACTGCGCGTAATCCTCGCATCAAAGGGTGTAGTTGATGTCCTGGGAAAGAATAAAGATGGTGCAGAAATAAAACTAGGTAACATTGTTGAACAAAAAGAAGGCAAATACATAGGTAAACGAGGTATAGCTTTACGTAAACGAGGTAATTCTTTGCAAATTGCACAATTAAAACCAGGAAGTAACATAGATCTTGCCGATGATGATATAATCATGTCTACTCGCGGCAAATTATTGAAGAGGATCAACTCTCCAGCAGCAACAAGACGGAACAGAATTATGGCTGGAAGAAAAGCTCTGAGTAGATATAATAAGTCTCTGAAAGCGCCCAAAGCACCCGTCGAGCCTAAGCTGCCTGCTGAACCAAAACAAATAGGAAGTTATAAAGATGGTACACCCATCTTTAAAGATGATTTAGTTACTACAGAAGAACCTGATAAACCTAAAAGAGACGGAAAGGTTAAGTTTTTGAACAAAGACAATAGATTAGGTGTTTCTTTAGCTAGAACCGTCGATGGAAAAGTAACGTATGGATCAGTTCAATATTTTGAAATAGCGAATGTTACAAAAAAAGTCTAAACCCAAGTTAAGATGGCGTTCTCTTTGGAACGTTTCGGCTGGGATGGTATCACCGTACCAGCCGAACTTAAAAATATCAAAGATCATTTACCTAATTCAAACCATCTGAAGCTTCTGCGTCCCCCACAACTTATGAGTGGCACAGAAGTTTATTTTCCCCATACATTCTTTCATAGAGGTACGGACAAATATATGCCTGCCTATATAAAAGACACTAAAATTAATGATGGCGGCTACGCAAAGATATACAAGGGAAAACGAGCAATTTTTAAACAAGAAATAGATGGTTCTACAAATACACTCGTTCTACAAAAGCAAGGTAATTTTGAGCCTGTATGTATAAAAAAAATTCCTCTAAATGTCATGCCCGAAGAGGAGCAGCAAACACCTAGAAGTCGGTTAAAAACGTACGAGGAAGAAGTAAATGCTATTCTATATGAAGCATATATTCATGCGGTTATCTGTAAAATGTTTGAAACAGCAGGATATTGTGAAGCGGTACCACATTTACATGAAGTCTGTGCCGTATCGAAGGATGGTGGTACTTCTTCGCTTCCTACAAATATCGATAGTGTTTGGTTAGTCATGGAACTATTACAGGGTAGCACTCTTGAGAATTTTTTAAAGCATCATCTTCACGTAGGTGATCGTGTGGCAAACGATATGATAATTATGGATGTAGTCGTGCAGATAGCCTTTTATCTTAAACTACTGCAGGAAACTCTGCATTTTAATCATCGTGATATGAAAATCAATAATATCTTTGTGCGATTACATGATACGCATTGGTCTGCTAGAACTATTCCTATAGATACATTTGGAAAATGGACATGTAAAAATGATGTTGTACTGATTGACTACGGGTTTGCGTGTTTTTCGTGTGGGCCTGGAACACCCAATCCGCGCGCAACGTTGCTCGGTGCCGGCAGCTGGTTTTGCGATGAACATGATTGTATGAAATATGGACGTGATCTTGGACAGTTCCTCTTTTCTATTCATTGTTATTATCCGTTCGAAACCTATTTATCGCCGTGGCTTTGCTCTGCGCTCAGGGGATGTATGATGGCAAAGAAAGGGTATAGAACGATCGATGTGTTAAAGGGATTTGAAAAGGACGGAACTCCTTTGACTAGAATTACGGCTGCGCCAGTATTTAACGATGGTATTTATATTTTCTTACGACACAACGATGTGGATATTCTTGGCTGTCGTCCTTCAACCTTCCTTAAAACGATAACGGATGCGTTTAAGAGCAGGCCTTAAAGGCAGGTTGTCTAAGATGAAATAGAATATGCCACCGTCCGTTACCCGGCGGATTCAGCGCGATGTGCTGACCGTCACGACTACCAATGCTGCTACGTTAGCAGCGGCTGGTATTTATTTTATGCCCGATGAAGCCAGCGTAATGAAAGGTATAGCGATGCTAGTTGGACAGAAAGATACGCCTTATTTTGGTGGGTATTATTTCTTTAGCATTGAATTCCCTGAGGACTATCCATTTGGACCTGTAAAGGTCAAGACGTTGACCCAGGATGGTTATACACGGTTTAATCCAAATATGTATACAGATGGAAAAGTCTGCTTGAGTATTTTAAATACGTGGCACGATGGGCCACAGTGGTCTGGTGTGCAGACATTGGAGTCGGTTTTGCTAGTGATTATGAGCGATGTTCTACACAACAATCCGATTATTAATGAGCCAGCATATCGTGACTACAGAGCCGATCATCCTGACTCGGTCGTCTACAATCGTATACTCTGGCATGCCAATCTTCATACAGCTGTTTGCTGGATGATGACAAAGACGCCTGCGTTTGCCGAGGACTTCAAGGAGACAATGACCGAATTATTTAAGAAAAATTACGATGATCTTTTGAAGAGAGCTGAAGAGAGTAAGGTCCACGATGGCGGGTCTGAGACGAGCCGTATTTATCGCATGACGATAAAATATGACTTTAAGAGTGCCGTTGAAAAACTGAAATCAATAAAAAGTTGAACTGGTTCTGAAGTAGGTTTTTGAATAGTAACAATGCAGCAAACGCTAAGTAAGTTTCTGAACGACCATAGGGTCAAAGATGGTGAAAAAGCCACAATGACTGGTATGGGAGGTGGATCATATAAGGTAGAAGACGAAGAATATGACACATTCCTTCGCGTTCTACATGATCATATCTTTGTTGGAGGAAAACCGTTGAGGGCTAGTAATCTGATTGAAAGATGTCGTGAGCCACAACAATCTTTCCGTCCACCACTAGTCGATCTAGATTTTAAATATGAACTAGGTGCTCCTTTGGTTAGGCAATTTACTAATGATGACATTCAGAAGTTTATTGCAGAGTATATTGCGACAATGGTGTACTTTTCGAGGGTAGAAGATCTGCAAGAAGACCTTATCTTCTGGCATCTAGAAAAGCCAGGTCCTGAGAAGGATAGTGAAAAACACAAAGATGGAGTACATATCCAGTGTGCAAACTTAACAACAAATTCCAAATATCAGTATGGTATTCGTGGATTCTTGTTACAGCGTGAGATTATTAAGAGGATATTTGGTGAGCATGGTGTAAAAAATACATCTGAAGATGTTTACGATGTCTCTGTAATCAAGCATGCAGGTTGGTTCTTCTATGGTGCTACTAAACCAAACAAATCTCCTTATAAACTAATTCGCGGATGGAAGGTTACAATTGCTGATGTAAAGGAGGCACTGGATGGCGGTGACCCTGCAAACTTTGATGAGCTTGCCGAGATTATCCACGATGTGATGACAGAAGTCGTACCTATCAAGGACAATCTGGAGCTCATGAAATTGCTAAGTGTTCGTCGTAATCATTCTGAGCCTACGGCACTTGATATGCGGTCTATACGCAAGGATGAGTGGGAAGACCTGATGGTTAATTGGGGGTCTGGTAAGGCGACAGCGGCGAATGCATTAGTGCCTGCACCTCCTGTGTCTGATGTTCCCCAGAATGATACTGATAACCAATTGGTAGTAACGGACACAGAAGATGGCATACGTGTAACAAATGATGTTAAAAAGGAAGATATTAAACTGTGTTATAGGCTTTTTAAGGAATGTGTAAATGCAGAGAAGCGCGCTGGTGACTATCAGGAT
>Ga0209499_1000750_pt1 | contig 23681 bp, 18 predicted proteins | sample C_130208_EF_Meta_FD_187306 | JGI IMG/M metagenome (GOLD analysis project Ga0209499, IMG submission 187306) | Freshwater microbial communities from Lake Croche, Canada to study carbon cycling - C_130208_EF_MetaG (SPAdes) (version 2) | ecosystem: Environmental > Aquatic > Freshwater > Lake... | reverse complement strand
TTAGGACTTATTCCATATATGGGCAATTGACTCTCAATAAACCCTTTTAACTCAAGATCATGAACATTAATATTAACTATTTCTCCCTTTGAAATCTCCTTCATTAACTGAAAATATTCAGGATACATGTCAAGCAATTTTTCAGCTTGCCAAGAGTGGTCATTATGCGGGAAGGTAATCCAAGTGGCCACGTGAGGATGCCATTCAGGAGGAAAATAATATCCTTGTGATTTTGGGGTCATGCCAATGAAGTTAAAAAGAAGCGATTAATCTTAATCCTTCCAAAGTGATCAATTTGTTTACCTCGTCAAACGAAGATTCCAAGGGGGTTAAAATAGATGATAATCCTCCTGTGGCTAATACTTTAATATGTGCACCTTTCTCAGCTTTTATTTGAAAAATCATTTCCTTGACTAATCCCACATATCCCCATAATATTCCAGATTGAATCGCAGATACTGTATCAAATCCTAAAGCAGATTCGGGCATTTCAAGAGGTACTTCAGGTAGTTGGGCCGTTTGTGAAAACAAAGATTTAACTGCTGTTTTTAAGCCTGGAGCTATAGAAACTCCTTGCATTTTACCTTTTGCATCCACCAAAGTGAAGGTTAACGCGGTACCAAAATCAACAATGAGCACATCGCTTTTATAATTCATATGTGCATACACTGAATTTGCCACTAAATCCGAGCCTATTTCATCTGGACTTATGACCTCAATAGGTAATTTTGCATACAATTCAGCGCCCATGCAGATCGATTTTTTACCCGACCAGAAATCAACTCCCTTCTGAATTTGAGGTAAAACGGATGGAACAACCGAACTGATTAAGATGGTAGCCGGTTGATATGATTCAAATCCCTTCTCTTTTAATTCCCGAACTAACCACATTTGTAAGCGCAATGCGCTCCATGGTTGATGTGTGGGAGTCCGTAAAATAGCTTTCCACGTATTCTCAGCATAAAATCCAAATACGATATCCGTATTTCCTATGTCAATGACTAATAGCATAATTAAGCGGGTAAATCTTTTTCTAAGCCAGCTGATAAGATAGGAAATCTTAACCAGGATTTAGGGTCTAAACTATAATCATCCACATGAAAGCCTGGTGCATAGCGCTCCCTTTTCCACTGATTTCTTGCCCAAAGCCTGTAAAAACGATGGGTGAATTCGATTAACCTTTCTTCAGGAAACGTTGATTGATACAATTGGATAATCATTTCCTGACATTCCGCAGGAGATTTTCGATCATAAAAAGCCAACCGTTCCAAATCATTTAAAATCGGATAAGGCATCAAATCTTCTTCATCTACTTGATGGCTACCTAATGGCCTAAGTTCAGCACTCGGCTCTAGCGAATTGACCCTGTGTAAACCTGTCATTTTATGTTCGCCAACAAGGCCATTCATTTCAGCCCAAATCAACCATTTTCTCAAAAATGTTTTATCAATTCCGGCAATAGGTGAAATGGATCCCGAAGTATCACCATCCATGGTCGCATAGCCTACGCTCGCTTCAGATCGATTTGAAGTGGCTAACAGTAGCGCATTATTAATATTAGCAAACATCCAAGCACTCGGGCTTCTGACTCGAGCCTGCACATTTTGTAGGGTAATATCATCATTTTCCCAAGATAAAGTACGATGAATGGCGCCTTCAATCAAGGTCCGATACCCCTTCACTAGCAAGTCAATATCTATTTCAAAGTGAGTAGAACCTATACATTCAGCTAATTCTTTCGCTGATTGACGCGTATCAAAAGATGAATTTACCGTTCCTTGATAAATCGTTGTCAATAATTTTGCCATTAAATCTTGTAGATCTAAAACTGAATTCATCCAAGGTATGTAAGCTAATTTTTGCTTGAGACCTTGAAATCCTAAGTCTTTTTCAGCCAATTGTATAGCCATAAAACAAAGTGAGCTAATCGCTGAGGAGTCCGCACCGCCAGATAATGAAACTACATATCCAAAGGATTTGGATTTTCTCAAATAATCAAACAAGCCTAATGAAATGGCGCGAGCAAATTCCTCTTCTTTGATGTATTTTGAAGCTTCCCAGGGGTTTATTCTATTTTCTGTGAATGGTTGACCCGTTTCGGAAACCACTGTATTGGATTTAATAATGTCGTCTTCTAGGGTTGAAAAAGTCTTCAGGTCAACTGCAGCATAAATTAAATTTGAGTCATTAAATGAAAACCGATTAGACTCCGACATAATTCGGCCCTCATGAGCAATATAGGCATCTCCATCGAAAATCACTCGGCCAGATTCATTGCCCAATAAATTGGCAAATAAATAAACGCCTTGTATTATTTCAGCTCCCTCAACAACTAATTTTTTTCTAATTTGAGATTTCCCAAAAGCAAAATGTGAGGCCGTGGGATTACAAATCAACGAAACACCGCGTTGGCCCAATGAAATAGCTGGTCGGTTTTCTCCTTCCCAAGCATCTTGGCATATTTCCACGCCGACCAAAATCCCTTCGCCGATTTCGATCCGGTAATCGCCCATTGGAATTTCAAGGCCATCCTTAAGCAATGTGCTTCTTTGGGCAGCTGGCCAGGGAGAAAACCAACGAGCTTCATAATGAATTCCGTCGTTAGCCAAATGCTGCTTAGGAATGAATGCAATTAATTTTTTGTCAGAAATGCAGGCAGCAACATTATAAAGTATACCTAAATAACGAATGGGAAGGCCAACAAAAACGGTGATATTGGCCGTGTGAGGAATTAAATCCTTTAGTGAAGCCCAAGCTTTCTCTTCAGTAAACGAGGAATAGAACTGATCTTCGCAGCCATATCCTGATAAACATAGCTCAGGTAAACATAGAATTGAAATATGACCTTTTTGGGCTTTTTGAATTAGGTTCAATACTCGCTGAAAGTTACCCTCCCAATCTAATGGGATTTGATTAACAACCCCAGAACCAACGATTATTCTTGGCATTTATTTACGAGGTTTTTGGGAACTGATTTTAGGATTTCGACTTAGGAAACGATACCAAACTTTTTTCTTTTGTATGCCAGGGGCACCCATTAATGCATAGTTAGGCGTTCTTATGTGTTTATATCGGGGCGTCCACATCCAAGAAAATGCCTCCCTCGGTCTAAAATATAATTCACCATGTCTATGTTCAACACGCACACGGCAGGTTTCTCTAGGACATCTGGCGGACCAACAACTACTCATTCCGGCCCATAAAAGTAGGCAAGAGATGAGAATTGAAAAGAAACGAAATGCCTGCATGATGGGAAATATTCTATTTAAATAATGTTTCTAAATGTTAGAACGATTTCTAATTAGTTAAATTACGAATCAACACTTAATTTTACTACGAATTTAAATTTAAAATGGAATTCAATACCAAAGATATAAAATCAGTTGCAAAAAGAGATGTTTTTGAATATCCTGTCATGGAATCTTTTTACACGATTCAAGGTGAGGGAAAATATCAAGGACATGCCGCCTATTTCATTCGCTTGGGTGGGTGTGATGTGGGTTGTCATTGGTGCGATGTCAAAGAATCATGGCCCGTTGATACCCACCCTAAAAAATCGGTACATAATTTAGTCCAAGAAGCCTTACAATTTCCTGGTCGAATAGTTGTCATTACAGGTGGAGAACCCTTGATGCATGATTTAGGCCCCCTGACTGAAGCCTTAAAGGAGGCAGGTTTTAAAACTCACATCGAAACCTCCGGAGTCTGCGAGAACGTAACAGGGATTTGGGACTGGATTTGTTTCTCACCTAAAAAATTTAAAGAAGCTAATCCCATGATATTTCATCAAGTGGATGAATTAAAAATTGTCATTTTTCATAAGTCGGATATCGCTTGGGCTCAAGAATATGTGCCAAAAATGCCTGAAAATGCAGCATTATATTTGCAACCAGAATGGTCGAAACAGGCGGAGATGAATCCCATGATTGTTGAATTTGTCAAATCAAATCCGAATTGGAAAATTTCGATACAAACTCATAAGTTTCTTCAAATTCCATAAAATGATTGGACTCTGGATCATCCCTTTATTTTCGTTTTTATCCGAAAGGGATAGCATTCCAATCGTCCCTGTTCCTGTAAAAGAGCTGAATATTTATCGAACTCAATACTTCCCTACTTATTCGGCTAGTCGGCAAGAACTATTTCTAACCGTAAGAAAAGCCATTAATTCAGACGAAGAAATCTTTGTGTCTAAATGGAATGGACAGAAATTCGAAGCACCTTGGCCCATAGAAGAACTAAATCAAGAAAATAATGAGGGGACGCCAACGCTCTCCAAAGACGGGAAAACCATGATTTTTTCAGGCTGTGATTATCCAAACTCGTTTGGCGGTTGCGATTTATATACATGCCAATGGGTGGAGGGATCATGGACTAAACCAAAAAATTTAGGTTATAAAATAAATTCCCATGATTGGGAAGGCCAGCCCCAATTGAGTTCTGATGGAAAAATGCTATTTTTTTCATCGGATCGACCTGGCGGGCAGGGAAAAAGAGATATTTGGATATCTAAAATGGAAGAAGATGGAAAATGGGGCCAACCCAAAAACCTAGGAGAACTTCTCAACACGGCAGAGGATGAACAAGGGCCCTATTTTATTCAATCTAAGGACATTTTGGTTTTTGCTAGTAATCAGAAAGGGGGCTTGGGAGGTTTAGATTTTTACCAAAGTTTACTATATGAAGGTAATTGGTCTAAATCAGTTCCCATATTCGAGATCAATAGCCCGGCTAACGAAGCTGGATTTTCTGAAGCAATTTTAGAAAATCAGTATTTTATATCCAAAAAAGTAAGTGATCAAAATCAAGATCTTCAAATACACAGTGTGATTATCCCAGATTATTGCTGGATTAAAAAACCGTTGGCCCCCCAACCTGAAATTTTCGATTTAAAGCCATCTCCATATTTTGAATTAAGCTTCGAGGACATTCAATTCAAAATAAACCAATCTGAATTACCTCATAATATCCCCTTGAGCTTACAAAATTTAGTCGAATTTCTTAGTAATAATGTGCATCAACACATTGAGGTTCATGGCCATACGGATGAAGTCGGAAATTCAGCAGCCAATGTGAAGCTCTCTGAGAGGAGGGCCTTGTCGGTAAAAACATTTCTTGTAGAAAACGGCATTGAAGCGGAGCGCATATCAACGAGGGGATTTGGCAATACAAAGCCTAAAATTAAAAATGCAAGCATAGAACAACGCAAAGCAAATCGAAGAATTGAAATTATTTTACGCTAGATTTTTTTCTCACCGATTTCCTTTTCTTTTTGAAATTCTTTTTCATTACCAGTGGGTATAAGCTAGCATTCAGTGAATCTCTTGTAAACCAAGCCGATCGCAATGAATCCGTAATTTCGATTTCAGGAATCAAGCGAATAGAGACTTTTGAAATACCAAAAGGTACCAATCCAATTTCTTTTGCCGCGGAAAGGGACAAGTCTATAATCGCACCTCGCCTAAAGGGACCTCGATCATTCACACGAACAAGAGTTGATTTATTTGTTTTGGCAAAATTCACTTCAACCCAAGAACCTATAGGGAAATACCGATGTGCTGCTGTAAAAAGATAGGGATGATACTTTTCACCGCTCGCCGTTTTCAAACCCCAAAACTTATTACTATAAAAAGTGGCATTCCCTGTGTGCTTTTTATTTATGACAGAAACTGCAAAGCTTTGTAGGTGTATAACGAAAAAAAGAATTGAAATTTTTAATGTGAATAATTTCATAGGCAAAACTAGTCCTAGCTAATCAAACAAAAAGCTCTTTTTGCAAAGAGCTTTTTAACTAATTTTAAGGGGTTTATCGGTTGGCAATCTCAACAAATGCACGTGAAGTATAACCCGTATAAATTTGTCTTGGTCGGCCTATAGGCTCCTTATTGGTCTTTAATTCCTTCCACTGGGCTAACCAACCAGGTAAACGACCGATAGCAAACATAACCGTGAACATATTGGTCGGTATACCTAAAGCCCGATAGATGATTCCTGAATAGAAATCAACATTGGGATATAATTTTCTTGCGACAAAATACTCATCATGTAAAGCCGCTTCTTCTAAATGCTGTGCGATCAATAAAACGGGATCATTGACACCTAAAGAATTTAAAACATCATCAGCGGCTTTTTTAATAATTTTAGCTCTTGGGTCAAAGTTTTTATAAACCCGATGTCCAAAACCCATCAATCTAAATCCAGAAGCCTTATCCTTGGCCATCGCAATGTACTTATTTGTATCTCCTCCATCGGCCTTAATTGCTTCTAGCATCTCGATTACCTCTTGGTTTGCGCCCCCATGCAAGGGACCTGAAAGTGCTTGAATTCCAGCTGAAACTGATGCAAAGACGTTTGCCTGTGATGAACCTACTAAACGTACCGTTGACGTAGAGCAATTTTGCTCATGATCAGCATGTAGAATTAATAATTTATTTAAGGCTTTAGATACGACTGGATCTCCGATAAATGCTTCACCTGTTTTAGCAAACATCATTTGCAAAAATGTAGCACAATAATCAAGCGAGGTATCTGGTTGATTTGAATCTTGGCCTAAGCTTTTTTTATAATTCCAAGTGGCCATTATAGGCAAAGTTGCCATGAGCCGCATCATATTTTTTTCATCATCTCCATCCTCTTCCGAAGTGAAAAAAGCGGACATCAGGCCCACTAAACCAGCAATTTCACTCATGGGATGAACTGAATTTGGAATCGTATCAGCTATCTTTTTCAAAACCTCATTGGAAATAGTGTATTGCTTTATTTCGCTTTCAAATGAATCCAACTGAGATTTAGTTGGCAATTCACCATGGAACAGCAAATACGCCACTTCTAAAAAAGTAGATTTATCGGCCAATTCTTCAATACTATAACCTCGATACCGTAATATTCCCTCCTCTCCATCTAAATAAGTAATCGCACTTTTAGTGGCCCCCGTATTTTTATAGCCAGGATCGTAGGTAACATAACCTGATAAATCACGGAGCTTTGCAACGTCGATCGCTTTTTCATTTTCAGAACCTACAAATGTTGGCAATTCAAATGATTGACCGTCTAAATTGATAACTGAATTTTGAGACATGATGTAAGGAAGAATGGTTTATAGTTTTAAAAACTGGTTTGGTTAATAAAATTTCAGCCGCTAAGATAATACGTAATTTTGAAAGGTTAAGTACCTTTACGAATCCAACAAAAATAAGTTCAATTAACACAACTTTTTCTAAAGATATTTCTAAAATATTTGATTCTATGACGTATTTACAACAATTAATTTCTACATACTCGTTTAGTTCCAAAGATCGATTTCTGACATATGTGAAAATTGACACACAATCTGACCCCAAATCGACTACGAATCCAAGCACTGAAAAACAAAAAGAATTAGCGTTACTTTTAGTTAAAGAGCTTCATGATGAAGGAATTTTGAATGCGCATAGTGATGAATATGGTTATGTCTATGCACACCTAGAATCCAATGTAAATCAAGAAATACCCGCGATTTGTTTTTGTGCCCATATGGATACTTCACCTGATTGTTCAGGCTTTGGAGTCAAACCGATCATACATGAAAATTATCAAGGCGAAGACCTTATTTTGCCTGATGATCCTACGGTGGTCATCCGTTTAAACGAACATCCCGACTTAATAGAACAAGTAGGAAATGACATCATTACAGCGAGCGGGTTAACTTTATTAGGCGCGGATAACAAAGCCGGAATCGCAGAAATCATGGATGCCTTGGCTTTTTGGCAACAAAATCCAAGTGTTCAGCATGGCCCTATATCGATTGTTTTCACCCCCGATGAAGAGGTAGGCCGAGGAACCGACCACATTGATATCCAAAAGATAAATGCCGTATATGGGTATACGTTGGACGGCGAGAAGCGAGGACATCTAGAAAATGAGACATTTTCTGCCGATGGGTTTACGATAAAAATCAAAGGAATTTCTCAGCACCCAGGATTTGCGAAGGGCAGAATGGAGAGCGCTCTTAAAATAGCTGCAGAAATTGTGTCAAATCTTCCTAAGTCAACACTAAGTCCGGAAACAACCGAAAAAATGGAAGGATTTATTCATCCGGTAGACATCCAAGGTCATGTCGAAGCGGCCCAAATAGATTTTATTTTAAGGGATTTTGATACATTAAAATTGATTGAGTACGGGAATTTACTCAAAGAAATCACTTTTGACGTATTAAAAAAATATCCAAATAGCCATGCGGATTTTATTCAAACAGAGCAATATCGCAATATGAATGAAATCTTAAAAGACCATCCTTTGTGCATTTCTTTAGCTATGGAAGCGATGCAATTAGCCGGATTAAAAGCGGAAACAACCAGCATCCGAGGGGGTACCGATGGCTCGAGACTCACCTTTATGGGATTGCCTTGTCCCAATATTTTTGCCGGTGAACATGCATTTCATAGTAAAGAAGAATGGGTTTCGGTGCAGGATATGCAAAAAGCCACAGAAACCATATTGTATTTAGCAGAACTGTACACGGTAGGAGGTAATAATAGGTAAGAGATAAGAGGTAAGAGGTAATAGTGTCTTGTCCTGAAATAGGTTGACAGTTGGGTTGATTAATAATTATTTGTAAAATACCTGTTACCTCTTACCTAATACCTAACTTCTTTTTACCTATTAGCTACTTTACTCCCACTCAATCGTAGCAGGTGGTTTGGACGAAATATCATATACCACTCGATTTACGCCCTTGACTTGGTTAATAATTTCATTGGAAATTCGGCCTAAAAATTCATAGGGTAAATGGCACCAATCTGCCGTCATTCCATCCAAGCTTGTCACAGCACGCAAGGCAACAACCTGCTCATAGGTACGTTCATCACCCATGACACCCACCGATTGGACCGGCAACAAAATAGCTCCGGCTTGCCATACTTGGTCATAAAGACCATCTTGTTTCAATCCATTAATAAAAATAGCATCTACTTTTTGTAAAATATCTACTTTTTGGGGTGTGATATCCCCTAAAATACGAATCGCTAAACCTGGTCCAGGAAAAGGATGACGCCCTAAAATTTCTGGAGGTACACCTAAAGTCTTGCCCACTAACCTAACCTCATCTTTAAATAGAGTATTTAAAGGCTCAACCACCTTTAATTTCATGAAATCAGGTAATCCACCTACATTATGATGGGATTTTATCGTCGCCGAAGGACCATTCACACTGACACTTTCAATCACGTCTGGATAAATAGTTCCTTGGCCTAACCAAGAAACCCCTTCGATCAAATGGGATTCTTGATCAAATACGTCAATAAACGTTTTGCCTATCGCTTTGCGTTTTTCTTCAGGATCAGAAAGTCCGGCCAATGCATCATAAAAAAGCTTTTTGGCATCCACTCCTTTGACATTTAATCCCAAGGTATGGTACGAGTCTAGTACTTGCTCAAACTCATTTTTACGCAACAATCCATTATCGACAAAGATGCAATATAGATTTGCACCGATCGCTCGATGCAATAAAACAGCGGCCACCGAACTATCGACTCCCCCTGATAAACCTAAAACAACCTTGTCGTTTCCCAATTTCTCTTTCAAAGCGGCAATCGTAGTTTCGGCAAAGGAATCAGAAGTCCAAGTTTGTGAACACGCACAAATGCCAACTACAAAATTCTTGATTAATTCACTTCCCTCGGTGGAATGTGTAACCTCTGGATGAAATTGAATTCCAAATATCGGTTTAGATCTATGAGAAAATGCGGCCACGCGAACTGTTTCTGTGCTTCCAATGACCTCATAGTCCGTGGGCAATTCCATGATCGTATCGCCATGAGACATCCATACTTGGCTTTTTGCAGATAATCCATTCAATAAGTCACTGGGTTTTTTAGAATCCATATGAGCGCGACCATATTCCCGATGCGCTGATGCCTGCACAGAACCTCCTCCTAAATGGGCCAATAATTGGGCCCCATAACAAATACCCAACACTGGTCGATCGCCAAATAAGGCCAAATCAATACTAGGCGAATCCGCATCGCGAACCGAACAAGGGCTACCTGATAAAATGATTCCTTTTACGGAATCGTCTAAAACTGGGATTTTATTAAAAGGATGAATCTCGCAATAAACTTTAATTTCTCGTACACGCCGAGCGATTAGCTGAGTTACTTGAGAACCAAAGTCAAGGATAATAATTTTTTCCGCCATACAAATTGATAAAAAATAAAGAGCAAAGGTCGGAAATTTCAGTCAAAAATCGATTATTCCTTGGGAAAAATCTATTTGTACAATAAATAACGTAAGCGCATTTGGGTATACGTTTTTAAAGCGGGTTCCCAAGAAGCACGAATTTGAGTTTCCGTTTGACCGCCTAACATTTGCTTGCGTAATGTATCGCTGCCGGCCAACTTATCAAAAAAGGATGGGCTTGAAAAGAAGGTCTCACTTTTACCCATTTTATTGAAGAAATAAAGCAAGTATTTTAAGCTGAATCCTAATTGGCGCACAGGCACCGTTGTTAAATTAAACCCAAAACAAAGCTTCCCTTTTTGGGGTGGATCCATGGCCCCAGCCATCGGAACTGGTGTAAACTGATAATCGCCCGCACCTTCCAAGGGAAGTCCCGCCACTTGGAATTGCGTTTTAGTTCCTCGGCCAATACTCACAGGCGTCGCTTCAAACAAACAAAGAGAAGGATATAATCCAATGGATTGATCATTGGGCAAATTAGGGGAAGGAGGTATAGAAATGTGCACAAAAGTATCATGCGTGTAATTCTGCACAGGAATAACTTTTAAGTCACAAACCGCATGATTCGCTAACCAACCCTCGCCATTGATCATTTTTGCTAGCTCTCCCATGGTACAACCATGAATAATAGGAATGGGATTTAGGCCCACAAATGAGGCAAAATTACGATCTAAAACCGGACCATCGACATAATGACCGTTGGGATTCGCACGATCTAAAATAAGCAAAGGAACCTTATTTTCAGCACAGGCCTCCATCACATAGTGGAGCGTAGAACTATAGGTATAAAAACGAACACCTACATCTTGAATATCAAAAACGACCATGTCCACATTTTTCAAATCCTCAGGTGTGGGCTTTTTATGTGTTCCATACAAAGAAATAATAGGCAAACCCGTTTTTTGGTCTACTCCATCATCTATATGAGCTCCCGCATCTGCGCTACCTCTGAATCCATGCTCAGGAGCAAAAATTTTAGTTACCTGGATGCCGGAGGACAACAAGCTATCGGCTAGGTGCGTCTTTAAAATAACTGAAGTATGGTTGACGACGAGGGCCACTTTTTTATTTTTCAATAAATACAGATAGGATCTTGTGGAATAAGCACCTGGCATAGGATTGCCGGTCGGCTGTGCTGGTAAAGAATAAAAAATGAACAATAATAGGATTAGCTTGTAGAATCGAAGCAATAGCATTTTCTTTGCGTGTTAAAATATCAGGTCAAATATCAGATATTTTTTTAGCATTATAAACTTGTGAATAAATGAATTTTCCCTTATTTGTAGCCCGCCGGATTAGAAATACGCAGGAAACTTCGTTTTCCAAGACTGTCACGTTTGTGGGAATAGGAACGATATCACTGGGTATAAGCATTATCCTTATTGCCTTTTCCATTTTATTTGGTTTCAAATCAGCCATTCAAGAAAAATTAACTAGTTTTTCGGGAGACATTCGTATAAGCAAGCTGAGTGGAAACCATTCGATTTCAGAAAATCCAATTTATAAAAACACGGCTTGGGAAAAGTCCACTTCCCGACAGCCTTATGTTAATCATATCCAATCCCACATTCAAAAACCAGGAATTCTGGTAGGCAAGACGGGACTTGCAGGAATTGTCATCAAAGGGATAGGCCAAGATATGCCACAGATGCAAATCAAAAAAAATCTAATTCAAGGACTCCCCTACTTTAAAAATGCACAGGATGTGATTATTAGCCAGATTCTTGCCAAACAATTAAAAATCAACCTGAATCAAAGTCTAATTTTATACTTTTTAAGTCAGCCAGAACGGCCCAGAAAAGTCAAAGTAACTGGAATTTATGAAACTGGATTAGAAGAATTAGATAAGATTTTTATATTAGCTGACCGTGACTGGGTAGGAAAAATGAATGGTTGGAGCGCCGACTCCCTGGGAAGTTATGAAATCATCCTTGAAAAAGAGGCTGATTTAAATCAAGCAGCCTATTATTTAGAAAAGAATTTGCCAACCGAATGGAAATTAGAGACCATCGAAGAACTCTATCCTTCCTTGTTTGACTGGATGAATATGTTGGACCGTAATATTGTCATCTTCATTTCCCTGCTTCTTGTGGTCGCGTGCTTCAACCTCATTGCCACACTTTGGGTGTTAATCATGGAAAGAATCCCGATGGTGGGATTGTTAAAAGCGCTCGGAAGCTCTCAAAAACAAATACGAACCATTTTCTGGTGGAATGGATTCTTTATTTTGCTCAGAGGATTATTGATCGGAAATTTAATGGCCGTGGTGTTTTGCTACGTTCAGTACACCTACCAACTCATTCCATTAGACCCTGAAAATTACTACATGAACTCGGTACCCATTCTTTGGGATACACCTACTTGGATATATGTCAACGTAGGAACGTGTCTTCTTGTCGCGCTTACCATTACAATACCCACCTTATTTATCAAAAAAATAGAACCTAAAGATGCTATCAATTACAAGAGTTAATTATGCACGATACGCATGTATCGCCATATTCCTGCTAGTCAGCGTTTACGTATCCGCACAAAATAGCGTGATTTATTCCATTGATTTGAATAAACTCGACCATGATAAATTAAGTGTCCAAGTAAAAGCACCTAAATTAAAGCAAGACCAAATTGACTTTTTCTTCCCTAAAATTGTTCCGGGTACGTATGCCAACTATGACTTTGGGAGATACATTAGTGATTTTAAAGCTTTCGATGCACAGGGAAAAAGTTTATCGGTCGTAAAAAAGAATGTAAATCAATATCAAATTAAAAATGCGGGTAAATTAACTCGAATTAGCTATTTAGTCGATGATACTTGGGATAGCCCGGAAATAGACGGAGAATATGTATTTGAGCCGGCAGGAACTTCCTTCCAAAAAGATACCTTGTTTGCCTTAAATACGCATGGTTTTTTAGGGTATTTTAAAGGATTTGAAAAAAATAAAATCGAATTAGAAATTAATAAACCCACATTTCTAGTGGGAACTTCTTCCTTAAAGAGCGATATAAAAAGTAGTCCTACTCAAGATATTTTCAGGGCCAATTCATACTACGAAATTGTAGATTCTCCATTTATGTATGCTAAGCCTGATACGACTATTCTGAAAGTTGGCAACGCTGAAATAATCATCTCCTTATTTTCACCCAATAAAACGATTATCGCAGAAGAAATAGCTGAAAAAATTAAGCCCCTTTTAGAAGCTCAAAAAAACTATTTGGGAGGAACTTTACCTATTCAGCGATATGCATTTTTAATTATTCTTTCTGACAACCTAAAAAATGGTAGTTATGGTGCGCTAGAGCACGCTAAATCTTCATTTTACTACTTACCTGAGGGGGATATTTCAAGTTTAGCGCAGACCATTTTAGATGTTTGTGCCCATGAATTCTTCCATATTGTTACTCCATTAAATATTCATTCAGAGGAAATTGGAAATTTTGATTTTAATCAACCCAAAATGTCCGAACATTTATGGTTGTATGAGGGCCTAACTGAATACGCGGCACATCATATGCAATTAAAATATGGACTCATTAAATTGCCCCAATTTATGCAAACCATTCAAGAGAAGTGGGAAACGATGCAAATGCAATTTGACGATAAAATTCCCTTTACTGAGATGAGCAAAAAGGTATTAGATACCTATAAAGACCAGTACAGCAACGTATACCAAAAAGGGGCTTTATTAGGTTTTGGACTGGATTTATTATTGAGAAAAGAGTCAAATGGTACGTATGGTACCCAACAAATGATGCAAGATTTAGCCAAAATTTATGGTCCTGATAAATCATTTAAAGATGTTGAATTATTTGATCAATTAATTCGGGTTACCAAATTCCCCAGCCTAAGAGAATACTTCAATAACTATGTGGCTGGAAATAAAAAAATCCCCTTAAATGATTGGCTCAATAGCATAGGTTATGAAATCGATCCCAACAAAAAAGACACCGTTAAAACCTTGGGTTTTGATTTTCAGACGCTGAACATAAACTCAGAAACAAAAAGAGCCTTTATTGGAAATGATTTAGGGGTTAATGTATTTGGAAATGCACTCCAACTAAAAGCCAAAGACGAGCTGATTTCTGTTAACCAATTGCCCGTTGACCTACCTAATTTTGTGAAAAATACCCAAAAAGTTTTGTCGAAAATAAAACCTGGCAATTTAGTAACATTAGAAATCGCGCGTCTCGCCGACAAGGGAGGATTTGACATCATCAAATTAGTGGCGCCCTTTGAGTTTACGATTCAATCGAGCAGAAAATCCATCAATGAACTCATTCTACCTTCGAAGAAACAAATTAAATTGAGAGAAGATTGGATGAAGCCTAATCCTTAATTTCAGCTACGGGTGCAATAAATTCTTTCTCATGCTTGGCAATCCAAACGGTAGCCACTCCATTGCCTATAAAATTAGTGATGGCACGGGCTTCCGACATAAATCGATCGACGCCCAATAAAAGCGCCAGACCCTCCAAAGGTATTACTTGGAGTGCGGTCAAGGTCGAAGCCAACACCACAAATCCACTGCCTGTCACCCCGGCGGCACCCTTACTAGTGACCATTAAAACGCCAATGATGGTCAACAATTGGCCATAAGATAAATCAATGCCATAAACCTGCGCTAAAAACAAGGTGGCCATCGAGAGATAAATACTGGTTCCATCGAGGTTAAAAGAATATCCCGCTGGAACCACTAAACCCACGACAGATTTGGAACAGCCCATTTTTTCCAATTTTTTCATTAATGAGGGTAAAGCCGCCTCTGAGGATGAAGTACCTAAAACAATGAGCAATTCTTCCTTAATGAATTTCAAAAAGCTCCAAATTCGTTCGCCGCAACTTCGCATAACAAATCCTAGGACAACAAAAACAAATATTCCCATCGTGACATAGACTGAAATCATCAATTTAGCGAGGGGCAATAATGAATGAATTCCAAACTTACCAATCGTAAAAGCCATCCCACCCAAAGCGCCCAAAGGAGCTAAATACATGATTAAATGTAAACCTTTGAAGACCCAATCCGAGGCTTGGTGCATACCCGCAATCATTTTGGCTTTTCGTGGAATCCAAGTTAATAGGACACCAAAAATCAAGGAAAAAATTAATACTTGAATTGTGAAATTTTCTTTTAAAAACATGAGCCAACTAAAATCAGCGGCTTTTTGAGTATACTTTGAAATGTCCCCTGAAGCAACATCATCCCGAATAACCCCAATGCCGGGTTGGAGTAGTTTAGAAACGGCCAATCCTATAACCAAGGCTAAGGTTGTAATTACTTCAAAATACAATAAGGCCTTTCCCCCCACTCGACCTACTTTTTTTAAATTACCCATGTTAACAATTCCTAGACTGATGGTCAAGAAAATGATCGGGTGAATAAATAATTTTACTAAACTGATAAATATTCCACTCAACATCTCACTTAAAGTAGGACCAAAACTAATTTCGGTTCCAAGCAGTGAAAAATTAATTTTTTTTTCAAAAACCGGGTACAAGGCAATGTCAGGTCGAAAATGACCAATAATAACACCAATAACGATGGAAAGCAGGACCCAGAAAGTTAGGTTTGAAGTAATATTATTCTTTTTCATACGTTAATAATAGGTTTAGGCAAAAGTAATAATTATTGATAATAAAACATCGTTTGGGATTCTGCTCAGATTTGCCGAATTTTGCAAGCTATTTATTTGCCTCAATTTCAAATTTTATGTCAGAAAAAATCAAGTGTTTAATTATAGGTTCGGGTCCAGCGGGCTATACGGCTGCTATTTACGCTTCACGAGCAGGTTTGCATCCTGTTATGTACATGGGGGGCCAACCAGGAGGACAGTTGACCACAACCACTGAAGTAGATAATTTTCCAGGATATCCGACCGGTGTGGATGGTCCTACGATGATGATTGATTTAGAAAATCAGGCGAAGCGATTTGGTACAGATGTTCGACATGGATTAGCGGAAAAAGTAGATTTTACCACTCAGCCTAAAAAAGTTTGGATTGACAATGGCGATGAAATTGAAGCAGATTCCATTATTATAGCCACAGGCGCTTCGGCAAAATGGTTGGGTTTAGAAGGAGAAACCACCTATAATGGTTTAGGCGTTTCTGCCTGTGCTGTTTGTGATGGATTCTTTTATAAAAATCAAATCGTGGCCGTTGTGGGAGCCGGAGATACAGCCGCGGAGGAAGCTAGTTATTTGGCTAATTTATGTACCAAAGTTCACATGATTGTGCGTAGAGATGAAATGAGAGCCTCATTAATTATGCAAGAGCGTGTTAAAAATAATCCGAAAATTGAAATTCACTGGAATTCAGAGACCGAAGAAATATTAGGGGATTCAACAGGCGTGACGGGTATTCGTTTGAAAAATAGAGTGAGTGGGGCTACTGAAGAAATTGCCCTAACAGGATTTTTTGTTGCGATCGGGCACCAACCCAACACATCCATTTTTAAAGATGTTTTAACCATGGATGATCAAGAATATCTAGTCACTGAAAAAGGAAGTACACGGACTAATATCCCAGGCGTTTTTGCTTGTGGAGATGTACAAGATTCCACGTACAGACAAGCGGTAACTGCTGCTGGAACAGGTTGTATGGCAGCACTTGACGCGGAAAGGTGGTTGGCCGCGACTCATTTACATTAATTATTTTGATGAATTTAAAGACACTCATTTTAGGTATACTCTTTTTGTTTCCTTGCTTTTTATCAAAGGCACAGGAAAAGAAATTATTTAAAAATAATACAAAAATTGAAATTAAAAGTCAGGCAAATCTGTATCAAGAACAAAATAAAAAGAGTGATTTAGACGAATTACCTCCTTTGCAGTTTAGAACCGAAGCTGAATCCGGCTCAACGGCTTTAGGTGGTTCTGAAATGCAAGAGCGGAAATATGAGCCTTTAAAGGTTATTAATACATCCATCAGCAATTTTGATACCACATCGATCGACGAAGGGGAAGCCTTAGTGGTGGAAATAGAGGAAGAAAATGCCCCGGAAGGCAGTGAAGATTTTGTTTCGGTAGCCTCCTATTATTCTATTTGGGATACCAAAAGTATCGACCCTTATGATATCAATGCGAAAGATTTTGATGAACCAGTCGATTTAGAATTGTATAATTTGGCCATAGGGAAGAATTGGTCTTCTCCTTTAGCTTCAGTCAAACAAACAAGTCCATTTGGACCTCGTTGGGGTCGATTACATGCGGGTGTTGATCTAGACCTAGAAACAGGTTACCCTGTATATTCAGCCTTTGACGGAATTGTACGTATGTCGAGTGTCGATTGGGGAGGATATGGAAAGTTTATGGTAGTCAGACACTATAATGGGTTAGAAACTCTTTACGGACACCTTTCGAAACAAATTTTAGAAGCAGGAACATTTGTCAAAGCTGGGGAAGAAATAGGCTTAGGTGGAAATACGGGGAGAAGTACGGGTTCACATTTACACTTTGAAACTCGTTTTGAAGGAAACCCATTTAATCCCAATCAAGTTTTTAATTTTGGATCTGGTGAGCCTATTTCGGATCATTTATTAATTACCGCACAAACCTTTAACACCCGAGCATTATCACTCAGAAACGAATATGGAAGTGCTGGAGATAAAATTAGAACCAGAAGAAAAGTATGGACAAGAGTTCGTAATGGAGATACATTGTTCAGTATAGCTCAAAGAGCAGGAATGTCAGTTTCAAAATTAGCTAAATTAAACGGCTTGCGATTATCGTCAACGATTCGGGCCGGAAGACGTTTAAGAATTCATTGATATGGCGATAAAACTAGATATTTTAGTGATGGCCGCTCATCCGGATGATGCGGAATTAAGCTGTTCAGGAACCATTCTCTCCTATATTGCGCAAGGTAAAAAAGTCGGTATTGTCGATTTTACTAGGGGCGAGATGGGGACAAGGGGTACACCAGAAATCCGTTTAGCGGAATCGAATGAATCGACCAGCATATTAGGATTGCATGCTAGAGAAAATTTAGGGTTAGCCGATGGATTTTTTCAAAATGATCAGGCAAGCCAATTAGTTTTAATGGAAGTAATTAGACGATATAGACCTGAAGTTGTCTTAGCCAATGCCCTCGAAGATAGGCATCCCGACCATGGAAAAGGAGCAAAATTGGCCATCGATGCTTGTTTTTTATCCGGACTTCGAATGATACATACGAGTGATTCCCATTCTCATATGGATCAAGCTGCTTGGCGTCCTAAACATGTATATCATTATATTCAAGATCGATATTTAGAACCTGATTTTGTGATCGATATCAGCGAACATTGGGAAACAAAAGAGCTTTCAATCCGAGCTTTTAAAAGCCAATTTTTTGACCCTGCGTCCCAAGAACCCAATTCTTATATTTCAAGTCCTGATTTTCTATCTTTCATTCAAGCTAGAGCCCAAGAGTTTGGCCATAAAATAGGAGTAAAATATGGGGAAGGTTTTCAAAGCCAAAAGACCCTACAGGTAACGAATTTATTTACGTAGAATTAAGGAGCTAGTCGGCCTATTTTCCAAGTATCATTTGCTTCCAATTCATAAATCACGCGATCATGTAATCGCGAGGTACGTCCTTGCCAAAATTCAAAGTATGAGGGAATCAATTCGAAACCACCCCAATGCGGTGGCTTAGGTATTTCCTGATCGGCAAACTTAGCCTCTAATTCTTTGAATGTCAATTCTAAAACGGAACGCGATTCGATGCGAGCACTTTGTTCCGAGACCCAGGCGCCCAATTGTGAGGCACGAGGTCTATTTTTAAAATATATTTCTGCGGTGGCTGAATCTACCTTATGTGTGACACCCTCAATTCGAATTTGGCGTTCTAATTCGGCCCAAAAAAAAGTGATACATGCCTGAGGATGCTTGTCTAAAGACTCCGCTTTACTTGAATTATAATTGGTATAAAAAGAAAATCCTCGTCCTACATTTTTCAACAAAACTACACGACCATTAGGCATCCCATTTTCGCCTAAAGTACTAACATGCATGGCATTGGGTTCAGGTACCTGACTATTTTTGGCCTCCGAAAACCATTTTTTAAATTGGTCAAAAGGATTTTTATCCACGGAAGATTCCAATAATTCTCCTTTTTGATAATTGATTCGGAGTTCAGCTAAGTTCATAATGGTGTTTTTATTTATTATATTTACATCAAGTAAATTCAAACAAATTTAGGTAAAATCCATGAAAAAATTATTCCTTTTTGACGCAATGGCCCTCATTTATCGAGCTCATTTTGCCTTTGCCAAAACCCCCAGAATTTCATCAAAAGGAATCAATACCAGTGCTGTTTTCGGATTTACGAATACTATTTTAGAGGTTATTCAAAAGGAAAAACCGGATTATTTGGGCGTAGCTTTTGATACTCATGCACCTACTTTCCGCCACATCGAATATACGCCCTACAAAGCACAAAGAGAAAAACAACCAGAAGATATCACCATTGCCATCCCCTATGTGAAGCGAATGGTGGAAGCGCTGGATATCCCTATTCTGATCTTAGATGGTTATGAAGCGGATGACATCATCGGGACGATCGCAAAAAAAGCGGTGAGAGAAAATCCAGAAATGGTGGTTTATATGATGACGCCGGATAAAGATTATGGCCAATTGGTCGAAGAGCGAATCAAAATGTATAAACCTGCTTTCATGGGTAAGGGGGTAGAAGTACTCGGTCCCAAAGAGGTTTGTGCACGTTGGAATATAAAAAATGTTGATCAGGTAATCGACATGCTTGGCCTCATGGGCGATGCCGTCGATAATATTCCAGGAATTCCAGGCATCGGAGAAAAAACGGCACAAAAACTATTGGAAGAATATGAGTCCTTGGAAAATTTATTAGAAAATACTGATCTTTTAAAGGGGAAATTACAGGAAAATTTAATCAATTTCAGGGAGCAAGGAATCCTATCAAAACACCTAGCCCGTATCCTGTGCGAAGTTCCCATCGAATATGAAGAAGAGAAATTAATCGCAACGCCACCTAATCGTGCACTTTTAGAACCGCTCTTAGACGAATTAGAATTTAGAACTTTAAGGAAAAGAATTTTAGGAGAAGACAATCCAGTGGCCAAAGCGGAGCCTAAGATAGCGCCTAAGAAAGATGCAAACCAAATTGACATGTTTGCCACAGCGAACCATGCTGTCTCTCAAAACCCTGCTGAAAGTATAGAGGATAACGTTAGCGAACCCACACATTTTAGTTTTAATAATTTACAAAACACCAAACATCAATATCATTTAATTCAAGGCGAGGCTGCCATCAAATCGTTGATCAGTTTTTTAGCCCGACAAACATCATTTTGCTTTGATACAGAGACGACTAGCTTGTCGGTCGTGGAAGCAGAGCTTGTGGGAATGTCATTTGCTTACCGAAAGTCAGAGGCATTTTATGTACCCTTTCCTGAAAATAAAGAGGAATGCCAAAAGCAAGTGGACCTCTTCAAAGAAATATTTGCGAATGAAGCTATTCAAAAAATTGCCCAAAATATCAAATATGATATGAGTGTATTGGCCAACTATGGCATCGAAATCAAAGGAGATATTTACGATACGATGTTGGCTCATTACCTAATCGAGCCCGAAAAACGTCATAATATGGACGCCATGGCCATGTCCTACTTAAACTACGAACCTATGTCGATCGAGAGTTTAATAGGCAAAAAAGGGCTTAAGCAGGGAAATATGAGAGATGCCGATTTAATGGCTGTTAAGGAATATGCCGCTGAGGATGCCGATATCACCTTCCAATTAAAACCCATTTTAGACCTAAAACTAATAGCTAACCCAAAGGCCATTTCGCTTTTACAGGAGGTTGAAATGCCACTTTCTCGCGTATTGTCATCGATTGAAAGGGAGGGTGTTAATTTAGATATTCCATTTTTAAAAGAGATGTCGAAGACATTGGAGGTCGATTCAAAGGCAGTCCAACAAAAAATTTATGAGGCCGCGGGACAGGAATTTAACATTGCTTCGCCAAAGCAATTGGGGGAAATCTTATTTGAAAAATTAAAACTAGATCCCAAAGCGAAAAAAACGAAAACAGGTCAATACATGACGGGGGAAGAAATTCTCTCTAAAATGGAATCTGAACATGCCATCGCTTCACTCATTTTAGATTTTCGTGAACTTCAAAAATTAAAGTCGACCTATGTTGATGCCTTACCCGAACTGATTTCAAGTAAAACCGGTCGGATTCATACGTCATTTATGCAAGCGGTAACGGCTACAGGAAGGTTATCTTCCAAGGATCCCAACTTGCAAAATATCCCCATCAGGACGGTAAGGGGACGTGAAATTAGAAAAGCATTTATCCCTAGAAACGAAGAATTTCAGATATTATCGGCCGATTATTCCCAAATAGAACTTCGGATTATGGCTGCTTTTTCTCAAGATGATTCGATGCTTGAAGCATTTAACAAAGGCCTAGATGTGCATAAAGCTACCGCAGCTAAAGTTTTCCATGTACCCTTAGAAGAGGTAAATTCCGATATGCGTAGAAAAGCGAAAACGGTCAATTTTGGAATCATTTATGGGGTTTCAGCTTTTGGTTTAGCGGGCCAATTAGCCATTTCGAGAACTGAGGCAAAAGAAATTATCGATCAATATTTTATTGAATTCCCCAAAGTGAAAACGTATATGGACACTTGTGTTCATAGTGCACAGGAATTAGGCTATGTGGAAACGGTATTAGGTAGGCGGAGATATCTGCGAGATATCATGTCGGCCAATATGAACGAACGGGGATTTGCGGAACGAAATGCGATCAATGCTCCTATTCAAGGATCAGCGGCAGATATGATTAAAGTCGCCATGATACAGATTCAAAATTTCTTAGATAAAGAAAATTTGAAGTCGAAAATGATTTTAACCGTGCATGATGAATTGGTTTTTGATGCACATATTAGTGAAATTAATTACCTTCGTGACAAAATAAATGACATTATGTGTCATGCATTGGATTTGGGCGTGGTGATGGAAACTGGAATTGGCGTGGGAGCTAACTGGCTTGAAGCCCATTAAAATAAGATTGTTTTGAGAATATCAGTTGCACTTTGCACCCTTAATGGAGAAAAATTTCTGAGAACGCAATTGGCTAGTTTGGTCGATCAAACCATGCCGATAGATGAAGTTATGGTCTTTGACGAAGGTTCAACGGACAATACGATAGAAATTCTGCAACAGTACAAAGATAAGTTGCCATTACACATACATCAAAATCCAACGCGATTAGGTACTTACCGCAATTTCGAAAAAGCCATTTCTACCTGTACAGGTGATTATATTTTTCCGGCAGACCAAGATGATTTTTGGGACAGTCAAAAAATCGAACGTATTGTAACCTTTTTAAATCAGAGACCAGAAATCGATGTAGCATTTACGGATGCTGTATTGGTAGATGAATTTGGTCAAATATCAGGCAAAAAGCTTTGGTCTACCTTTCGCTTTAGGGAACAACAACAAAATGAGTGGAAAGCGGGGAAAGCTTTGGAAATATTATTGGATGGGAATCGGGTAACCGGGTGTACCATGTGTTTAAGAAAATCATTTTTCGCTAAAATATCTCCATTCCCTTCCAATATGCCAACGTATTTTTTGCACGATGCATGGATGGGAATTGCCGCTTCGCTAGAAAACAAAATTTCATTTATTCCGGCTTCATACGTACAATATCGCCAACATTCTGAGCAACAAGTAGGTGTGTTAGGTTTTCAAGGAACACCTCCTACCCTTTGGGAAAGGATGAAAAGACCTCATGCAGAGAAAATTGGTCCCTATGAAAAACGACTAAATTATTTAACTCAGTTGAAAATTGCCATTGCCGAAAAATTCCCCAACCAATCTTTTGAGCCATTAGATACCAAAATCGAATATTATCATCGAAGAGCAAACCTTCCTAAGGCGCGTTGGCAAAGATTAAAAAAGACCTTATTAAACCTAATATCAGGTAATTACCACCGATTTAAGGATATAGACTCAGGTCCAGACGCACCTTATCTAATGTTTTTGGGGGATCTTATCGAATAATAATTAATCGTTAAATCGCTTGGTAATATCGCCATAGGAGTCAATTCTACGATCCCTAAAGAATGGCCAAGTTTTGCGATAATACTCACTAGAATCTACGTCTACAGCTACAACAGCCACTTCCTCTTGATCATGAGATGCTTGGAAAATGACACGGCCAAAAGCGTTGGAAACAAAACTTCCACCCCAAAATTGCTGACCATGCTCGAAACCCACTCGGTTGACCGATACCACCGGAATTCCATTAGCTATGCTGTGTGAACGCTGAATCGTCTGCCAAGCCTGGTATTGTTCCCGATTTATTTCATTATTTTTTTCCTCCACATCCCAACCAATAGCTGTGGGATAAACCAATACTTCCGCTCCTTTTAAAGCCGTTAATCGGGCCGCCTCGGGATACCATTGATCCCAACAAACCAGCACGCCGATTTTGGC
>Ga0209499_1000749_pt1 | contig 23689 bp, 23 predicted proteins | sample C_130208_EF_Meta_FD_187306 | JGI IMG/M metagenome (GOLD analysis project Ga0209499, IMG submission 187306) | Freshwater microbial communities from Lake Croche, Canada to study carbon cycling - C_130208_EF_MetaG (SPAdes) (version 2) | ecosystem: Environmental > Aquatic > Freshwater > Lake... | reverse complement strand
GATTCTCCCTCTGAAAGATGGCAAGGTGGTGATCGATCGGCAGCGGGGCAAAGATGCGGAGACGTGGTTTCGGACCTTGCAGGTTTTTCGGGGGTATACGTTGGTTGAGTGTATGCCGATTACGGGCCGGATGCATCAGATTCGGATCCATTTGACCTGTTTGAAGGCACCGATTGTGGCGGATGGGATGTATGGGGGTCCGGAGCTGTATTTGTCGGATTTGAAGCGGAATTTTCATTTGAAAAAAGAGACGGAGGAGTTGCCCTTAATGCGTCGGGTGGCTTTGCATGCGCATAGTTTAAGTTTTAAATTGCTGGATGGCAGTCCGATCACGGTAGAGGCGCCGTATCCAAAAGATTTTGGGGTGTTGGTAAAACAGTTGGGCAAATTTTCGTAATTTTGCAGCCTTGGCTTCGTAGTTCAATGGATAGAATGTAGGTTTCCGGTACCTAAGATGAAGGTTCGATTCCTTCCGAGGCTACAAAACGGATCGCGAAAGCGGTCCGTTTTTTTTGTGGGGGGATTTCTTTGGCAATGTCTCTTTGGCAAAGGCACTTTGCCAAAGAGAACTAGCCAAAGAGAACTAGCCAAAGAGAACTAGCCCAAGAGACCTAGCCAAAGAGACCTAGCCAAAGTAACCTTTGCCTAAGGCTTACCCGAACCAAGTCCCTACTCCACCTCCAGCACCCAGGCTTTTTTGGCAGGGACTGGCAAGGTCTTTCCTAACATAAACGATGATTGGTTAGCCGAAAGCACATCCCGCACCCGAGCGCTAGCCGGGAGAATCTCCGCAAAACGATCTAACGAAAGATCCACCGAAGAGGAATTTTTATTCACAATCACCATCACCTTGCCTTTCGCCGAATAGCGGAAATAGACATAGACACCGTCAACGGGCCCAAAATGCATCAATTTACCCGTATGTATCACCTCGTTTGACTTACGCCAATTCAATATTTTCTTAAAAAATGCCTGCGCATCTTGTTCGGTAGGCGAAAGACCTTGGCCGGTAAAGGCGGATTTAGTGTCGCCAGCCCAGCCCCCATACATATCGCCCCGAATCTCCCCATGCTCACTCGATTTCGGATTCGCCATCAATACCTCCGTCCCATAAAATACCTGCGGAATGCCCCGCGTCGTAAACAAGATCGTCATGCCCATTTTCAATAAATCCACATCATGCTTCACCTGCGTATAAAAACGACTCATATCATGATTATCCCCAAAAATCACCAAATTCCCCGGATTCACATAGACCAAATCATTCGCCAATGCCTCATATATCTTATTCAAACCCTGCCCCCAATCTCTGTCATTCCCCCGCATGCCTTCTGATAAGCCATTTTGAAAAGGGAAATCCATCAACGAAGGCAATTCCCCCACATAGCCATCCCGATTTTTCTGGCCTTTTTGATAATACGCCGGAATAATCGGATTCGAGGTCCACTCCTCGCCCACCAAATTGAAATTCGGATATTCCGTCATCAATGCCTTCGCCCAAGCAGCGCTATATTCCTTCCCCGAATAAGGCCAGGTGTCTATACGTAATCCTCCCAAGGACGCATATTCCACCCACCAAATCGCGTTTTGGATAAGATAAGTTCCTAAAAATGGATTGCGTGTGTTCAGGTCGGGCATAGTGGGTACGAACCAACCTTCCGTTTCTAATTTCTTATCAAAAGCCGAAGCATGCGGATCCTGCGTACTTTCCCGGCGGTGACTCGTCGACACAAATTTCCCCTCCATATTGATCCAATCCCTAAACGGCTTATCCTTCATCCACCAATGCCCATCTCCACAGTGATTGATCACAACGTCCATGATGGTTTTGATTCCTTTGGCTTGCGCTTTTTCCGAGAATTCCCGAAACATTTCATTCGTGCCAAAACGCGGATCCACCTGGTAATAATCCCCAATCGAATAACCGTGATAACTCTCTTTGGCCTGATCATTTACTTGAACCGGCATATTCCAAATCGCCGTAAAGCCCATGTCTTTCATATAGTCCAAATGATTAATCAATCCCCGCAAATCACCCCCATGCCGATCGTACAGCGCCGCCCGATTCAAGGACGTTTCCTTCATCCCTTTTATCACATCATTCGCGGGGTCGCCATTCGAAAAACGATCCGGGGTCACTAAATAGATGACATCGGAGGAATTAAAACCCTGGCGCTGCGCAGAATTAACCTTGCGGGTGAGCAAAGGATATTCGATCGTATGCAAAAGCTTTCCTTCCTTTTTAATGACCAAGGGATATTTCCCCGGCTTTGCATTGGCGCTGATGAGCATGTCCACAAATAAGTAATTGGGACTATCGGCATCATGTATTTTTCGAATTTGAATACCCTCTTGGGCCGAAGTGACCGTAGCCCCGCTGAGATTTTCGCCCTGAATGAGCAATTGGACTTTTGGATTTTTCATCCCCACCCACCAGTTCATGGGCTCGACGCGAAGTGTGTTTTGGGCGGCCGCTACCTGACTCAGGAAGACAAATAATAGAATGGCGATTTGTTTCATATCATGATTGTTTTGCTTCCGAAAGGAAAGCGATTTATTTTAAAGGCAATAGGCTTTAATTGACATGCATGTAATTTTTAAGGCTACATTTTCAAACCCTCATGAGAGACCAATTTAATTCACTCAAAAAAAATACATGCATATGAAATTTTTACAGCAAAATTATGCTTCAAAAATAATCAATATTTAGCCCCTGACCCAACAGTTCCACACTGTATCCCACACATTAAAATAATTCAAAATTACCGATTAATAAATCCGTAATTTATTACCTAAAAAATTGGAATTTATTCCCTATTTAGAGATATTTGTAGCTATTATAGAATAGCCCCTAATTTTAGAAAATATATAAATAGTACAAAAATATGTGTGGAATTGTTGCGTACATTGGCTCCCGACCCGCCTTCCCGGTCATTTTAAAAGGTTTAAAACGCTTGGAATATCGGGGCTATGACAGCTCGGGAATCGCTTTGTTTGGGGAAGAGGTGGCATGCTTTAAGCGCAAAGGTCGGGTCGCGGAATTAGAGGCCTGGACTGAATCGGTGACAGCCACGGCCCAGGTGGGCATCGGCCATACGCGCTGGGCCACCCACGGCGAACCCTCCGACGCGAACGCACATCCACATACGTCGAATTCCGGCCGATTGACCCTCGTGCACAACGGCATCATCGAAAATTACGCTTCCTTAAAACAAGAATTAATCGCCAAAGGCTATACCTTCAAAAGCGAAACCGACACCGAAGTCTTGGTGAATTTCATCGAAGAAATCCAACAAAAAAATCAATCCACCCTCGAAGAAGCCATGCGCATCGCCTTAAAACGGGTGGTGGGTGCCTATGTGATTATTGTGATGGAGGAGGGATTTCCGGAGCGGCTGATCGCGGCGCGGAAAGGAAGTCCGCTGGTGATAGGCGTGGGCGAAGGCGAGCATTTTTTGGCCTCCGACGCCTCCCCGATTATCGAGTATACGAAGCGGGTGATTTATGTGAACGATTATGAATTAGCCATCATTTCCAAGGACGAGATTATCCTCAAAAACCTGGGCAATGAGCCGATTACGCCTTATATCCAGCAATTGGACATGGAATTAGCCCAAATCGAAAAGGGCGGCTATGAGCATTTTATGTTGAAGGAGATTTTTGACCAACCGGCCAGTTTGACCGATTGTCTTCGTGGACGATTGGACATGGAAAACATGACGCTGACTTTAGCGGGCGTGGAAGATCATTTGTCGGTGTTTACACAGGCGAAACGGATAGTGATTGTGGCTTGCGGTACGAGTTGGCACGCTGGCCTCGTTGCCGAATACATGATCGAAACCCTGTGTCGGATCCCGGTGGAGGTGGAATATGCGTCGGAATTCCGCTATCGGAATCCGGTGATTGGTCCGGGCGATGTGATCATAGCCATATCCCAAAGCGGGGAAACTGCAGATACTTTGTTCGCCATTGAGCGTGCCAAAGAACAAGGCGCCTTTATTTTTGGGGTCGTGAATGCGGTGGGCTCTTCCATTGCCCGACTTTCCCATTCCGGTGCCTATACCCATGCAGGCCCAGAGATAGGCGTGGCGAGTACGAAGGCCTTTACGGCGCAATTGACCGTCTTAGCCATGATGGCTATGAAGATCGGGAAAGAAAAAGGAACGTTGTCGGCCGAAGAATACAGCCGCTACTTAGGTGAATTAGCCCAAATCCCTGGGAAAGTGGAGAGGACCCTCGCCACCCATGAGCAAGTCAAAGCCGTGGCGGCGCATTATGCCGAAGCACGAGATTTCTTGTTTTTGGGCCGGGGTTATAATTTCCCGGTGGCGCTGGAGGGGGCCTTGAAATTAAAGGAAATTTCCTACATCCATGCGGAAGGATATCCTGCCGCCGAGATGAAACATGGTCCTATCGCCCTCGTGGACGAAAACCTCCCTGTGTTATTCATCGCGACACAAGACGCTTATTACGAGAAAATCGTCAGCAATATTCAGGAGATCAAAGCCCGCAAGGGCAAAGTCATCGCCGTAGTCACCGAAGGGGACGCCATGATTAGCAGCATGGCGGATCACGTCTTAGAAGTCCCGGCGGTGGATGAATTGCTAGCACCCTTGTTGAGCGTACTACCTACACAGTTATTATCGTATTATATCGGGGTTTTACGGGGCTTGGATGTGGATAAGCCAAGAAATTTGGCAAAAAGTGTAACCGTGGAGTAATCAAATCATTTTTTTTATGTAAATTCAGTTATTACAATCTTAACATATTTTTACGCAAAAAGTTTTTTGGGCGGAAAAATAGATTGTTAAAAAAAATGTATATAAATAGATTTCTATTTTAATAATTACATAATGAAACCTTGGAAGATAGGATTAGTCATTTGGATATATTTTACTAGTCTAATTATTTTCGGTTGGGGAGTTTGGCACATATTGAATGGGGGTCAATTAATAAAAGAGCCATATTCAACGTTTGTAATTAACCTAGCAAAATTTCCCGCGAATTTAAGGGAAATTTTAGCATCAACTGAAGAAGATAATATCCCAACATTTATAAAAAATCAAAATTATAAGCAATCACTTACAAAGCTCAACAAAAAATATCATGCCACAGGGTTTTTGCTATTATCTTCTAAAAATGCCAAAACCTTTCTTCCCGAAATAAAATTGTTTGATCTAAATACTCAAAAATTCGTAAAAATATGGAAAATCAATTTTACTCTAAATACAAATGAAATATCAAAAGTAAATTTCAGATTCATACATCCCCTTTTACTCAATGATTCCTCTATTATTACAAACTCCCCATTAAAAACATTAAGGATTAATTCTCAAGGAAATTTAATTTGGGAGAGTGAAGCCTTTACTCACCATTCATTGGAAATAGATGAGAATGGAAACCTTTTCGCTCCAACTTATAATAAAATAAAAACTGTGATAAAAAGTAACGATTTTATACAGAATTATATTACAAAAATAGATATCCATACAGGTAAAACAATTTACAGTAAATCAATCGGAGAAATTTTAAGAGAAAACGGATATGAAACATTACAATTTAGTAGCAATTCAGAAAAAGACTATTTACATGTAAATGACATACAACCTGCACCAAGTAATTCAAATTTTTGGAAATTAGGCGATTTACTTATAAGTGTAAGACACAAAAGCACAGTATTTCTATATAGGCCATCAACAAATAAAGTGTTATGGTTAAAAACAGGACCATGGCTAAATCAACATGATTGTGATTTTGTTGGCAATAATAAAATAGGTGTATTTGGAAATGATTTAGTTAGACCAGTTGAAGATCTTCTTAATGGACATAATAACCAATATATTTACGACTTTGATACGAAGCAAACTACTAAGAATTATATAAAAATGTTTAGAGAAGGTCGAATAATAACCAAATCTGAAGGCAGATCTGATATTTTAACTAATGGTGATTTATATGTCGAGGAAACAAATTTTGGAAGAATAATTTTTGGAGATAAAAATGGCGTTAATGCAATTTTTGTTGACAGAATGGATAAAGATCACATTGCAATGCTTGGCTGGTCTAGGTATTACACAAATGAAGAAATGAAAGCAATTTTTAAAAAATAAAATTTATGGAATTAATTTACGTAGGTCCAGGAATGGGAGCTGGAGTCATTGCAGCAACTTTAGGAATTTTACTTTCACTAATTATTTCCCTGTTTGCTATATTATGGTATCCATTCAAAAAACTAATTCAGTTTATTAAAAGTAAAATAAATTGAATGCCATTTTATCCATATTTTCTGGAATCATAACATATGTTCTTTTTAAGAATATTCCTTTAAATAGGAGTTTAAAAGATGTTTTAACAATAAATAAAACTGTTTTATCAATTATAATCAATAAAACATTATCAGATGACATCAAACAAAAAGAATTATTTTCTAATTCTTTGAACTTATTAATTCAATCCCTATTTCTAGGATGCTATTCAATTCTAATTTTATTGCCGGCAGTAGTGAATTACTATTTTATTTTAAGTAATAAACAGCAAACCTCTTCTCTAATTACGCTAAGTTTTTTTCAAGTATTAGGCTTTTTATTAAGTCACTTAATCTTTAAAAAAGTTGAAAAATAGTTATACATTTCTTCAAAGAATCCTTCATAAAATATCATTGGAAAATGGCATATTTTTAGAAGCAAGCTTTCTATTGGAAAAAGAAATTCAGAAATATTCATTGAAGGAGGCCCCTGAAATTCGAAAGGTATTTATTTCAGGTTTAGCAAGATCCGGAACTACATCAATTTTGAATAATTTAGTAAACGAAGGTTCATTTTTCTCATTAGGATATAAAAATCTGCCTTTTATCATGATGCCAAGTCTTTCAAAAAAAATTTACAGCCCTAACATAAATAAAACATTTAAGGAAAGAGCCCACGGAGATTCTATATTGGTAAATGAAGAAAGTCCAGAAGCCATCGATGAAGTATTTTGGAAAATGATTTTAGAAAATTCATTTATTTGTAAAAATAAGATGAACTTTCATAAGTTAAATGAAAAAGTTATTCATGAATATGTAAATTTCATTTCACTACATTTGAAAGCAAACCAAAATAATCAAACTATTTATTGTACTAAAAACAATAATAACATATTAAGACTTTCTAGTCTAGAAAATTATTTTCCAAATGATACCTTTATAATTACATTTCGAGATCCCATTCAACATGTATTATCCTTACGAAAACAGCATTTGAAATTTGTTGAAAAACAAAAAAAAGACTCATTTATTCTCTCATATTTTAATTCATTAGGACACCATGAATTTGGTTTAGGCCTAAAACCATTTTATTTAGGAGATGATTTAATTTTCTCGAGAATTTCGAATGGAGATTCAAAAACCGCGGATTATTGGTTATACGTATGGCTGAATTACTATAAATACTTTTTAAATATTCAAACTGGAAATGAAATTTTAATTTCTATTGAAAACCTTTGTGTAAATCCAAATAAAGAGATGAAAAAGATTTTCAAAAAAACGAAAGTAAAAGGGAAATCAACTTATAAACCTTTTGAACGAATACACTATAAACTAGATGAGGAAGTTGACGCACATCTTATAAGTGAGTGTTATCAAATTTACAATCAATTATTGAATCAATCAGAAATAGAAAATGTGGAATAAGAATTTTGATACGCTTATCCTTAAAACAATAAGTTATAGAATAATAGCCTCCTTGGCTACATTCATCATTGTATTAACCTCGACGGGCAAATTAGGATTTGGGATAGCTTTTAGTATGATAGAATTAATCTTTAAGCCAATATTATATTTCACTCATGAAATAATGTGGGATAATCTTAAAAAAAAGAATTCAAAGAATACCTATGACGTTTCTAAAGATTTAACATCGGAAACTTCATTCATTAAAAAAGAAGAGCGGGAGAAAAATTTAAACCAACGAGGAATAACAATTTGGTTTACAGGACTATCCGGATCAGGAAAATCCACAATAGCAAAACACCTAGAACGGCATTTATTTGAAAAAGGCTTAAAAACCTATATTTTAGACGGGGACAATACTCGATTAAATATTAACAAAGATTTAGGATTTTCTTTAGATGATCGCAAGGAAAACATTAGACGAGTAGCGGAGATTTCAAAGCTTTTTAATGAAGCAGGAATTATGACCTTATGTTGTTTTATTTCTCCAACAAATGAAATAAGGGAATTGGCAAAAAACATAATTGGAAAAGAAAATTTTAAATTAATTTACCTCCAATCATCATTGGAAACATGTATTGAAAGGGACATAAAAGGTTTATACAAAAAAGCAATTGAAAAAAATATTCCAAACTTTACCGGAATATCAAGTCCATTTGAAATCCCCGAAAATTTAGACCTAATTTTGGATACTGAATTAGAATTAGAGATGTGTTTATTACAAATTCACAAATGGACAAAAAATAACCTTTTGAAAATTTAGTTATGGTTAATAAGGTCAAAGGAACTGCTTAAAATAAAGAATTTTTTTTAAACTAAATGTGAAATCAACATTTAGCCCGATCCCCAAACCCTTTACCAAAAATAGTCAAAAAGATATATTTGAAATAATTCAATAAGTTGAAGTGAGAAATCATCTTAAAATCTGTTTCTGCGAGAAAATCTGGGGTCGACATGTCTATTTTTTTTATCTGTGCTAACCCAGTAATTCCTGGCCGCTTTGTATAAATACCTCTTTTATTTCGTTCGTAAATTAAATCTGTTTGGTTCAATAAATTGGGACGGGGGCCCACAAGACTCATATCCCCAACAAGTACGTTGAATAACTGTGGAAGTTCATCTAATTTAGATTTCCTCAAAAATGAACCCCATGGTGTAATCATACATGTTGGAACTAAATGCGTTGCCACACTATGAGTGTTAACGTACATGGAACGAAATTTCAATAAATGAAAAGGTTTTTGATTTATTCCAACACGTTCTTGGCTAAATATAGGTAAACCCGTATCCAATAAACCAATTATTAATAAAATTAATAAAACTGGACTCAAAAAAAGGAGACCAAAAAAAGAAAATAGTATATCAAAAAATCGTATCATTGATTTATTTAAAGGCTTTAAACGTTTTAAGCAATCCATCCCTACTATTTAAAGGCAAAGGTTTGCCCATTGCATGTTTGATTTTGGAATTACTTACCAAATAGGTTGAAGTCAGTTTCTGTAATCGCTCTGTATTAAAAGAAATATAAAATAAATCACCAATTCTTGCCATAAGTCGTACAAACCATTTCGATATCTTGTAAATTTTGGGATTTTTACCAATAGATTGTGCGATTAATAGAATTAATTCATTAGTTGAAATCGGTTCATCATCGGCAACATTATATACCCCAGAAGGTATATCTTCTCTTTCTATTAACTCTTGTATTATGAATAATAAGTTATCAATACTACAGAAAGATCTTTTGTTTTCAAATGCCCCAAGAGGCCAAGGGATACCTTTAGAAGCAAATTCAAATAACATATTCAAATTGCCCCTATTCCCTGGTCCATGAATCATACAAGGTCTTAAAATATAAACACGTTTACCCCTTGGGATTTCATTGAATAATATATACTGCTCAGCTAACAATTTACTTTTACCATAATAGGTAATTGGATTAGGGATGTGATTTTCTGTTAAAATTTCAGTCAACTCATCAGCTATAGCCTTAACTGAACTTAGGAAAACAAAAACTTTGGCATCACTTTCAACGAAAGCATCAAATACCATTTTAGTTAAATCAGTATTTACTTCGTAGTATTCAGATGAATTGATATCATTTTTGAGATCATGGGCTTTGCCTGCAAGGTGAATAACTATTTTTGCCCCATGAAATTTAGTTTCGTTACCCCTACTAGCAACAAAAAAATCCTCATTTTTAAAATAATTTAGGATAGAACTTCCAACAAAACCAGATGACCCTGTTAAAAAAATCATATTTTACTTTCAGATTTAAACCTTACAATACTAAATTATTTTAGCATTAATGGATCTACTTTTTATTAGGTCTGAAATATTCGTCCCCTGACGTAATGCAACCCAATTAGAATGTGAAAAGTTATCTAACAAGGTATTATAATGGCTAAAATAAAGTAGTTTATCGGAAGAAATTTTGTACATATCAAATCCTGCTGAAGAAAAAAGTTCAAAAAAATCAAGTAAAAAAGATCTAGCATATATGCTGAATGGGCCATATTCAAACTGAACAGCATCTACCCCACCATCTTTAATAAGACGATTCATACCCTTCAAAACGAGCATTTCAGCACCTTCAACATCAATTTTTACAAAATCCACATGACCTATTTTTTGTTCAATAACATAATCATCCAATGTGATCGCCTCAACAGATATAGACCTTAAGTCTTTATTTGAATTTTTAACAATTGAATTCATTGAAGAAAAATCACTTTCAATATTTAGAATTATTGAACCTCCCCTATCAGCGACAGCCATATGATTCAATTTAGCATTTTTAGCTAATTCTGAACACGATAAAATTGAAAAATTATCAGGCGCTGCTTCGAAACAATGAATATTTAAATTAGAGTTAAACTTGTAGGCCATAACAGACCAATCACCCACATTTGCTCCCACGTCAATGATTGTGTTCAATTTTGGCGCAATGAACTTAAGTAATGTAAACTCACCATTAGTACCGGCCCAAACATTATTATCGCCCCTATAGTAACTTAAATATGCTCTTGCTAATCTAGCAAATTTTGAATTTTTGGGTAATTTGAAAAGAAGCCAATGCATAAGTTTCCATGGCCTGATCATTGAATTTTTTTTCATAAATATCTAATATTTAATATAGGATAAATTCCTAAATGAGTGCTTTTAAAATTGACTTTTAGCACGTGAGTTAATAACCAATCGTTCTTTATCACATAACCAACCCCATTTATTGAAATATCTAAAAGCTGAATTTAAATAAGCGAAAAATAGTTTAACGTTTTTATTTGCGCCAGACTCATAGCCATGGATAACAGATACACAAGGGTAATATAAAGTTTTGTAATGCATGTGGATTCGTCTAGATAAGTCCCAATCCTCAAAATACATAAAATATTTCTCATCAAATAATCCAACATTTTTAATGGCATTTAGATTAACCATCATGAAACAACCAGAGATTATCGGACTATTATAAACTACTTCTTTTGAAACATATCTTAATTCAATTTTACTTAAATGTTTATAATAAAGAGATTTTGACCAATTAATCTTTCTCTTTAACAAATCAAATGGACTTGGTAGAAGTTTAGGCAAAAATTGAATTGATAAATCTTCGTTTAATATTTCAGGCATGAGAAGGCCTATCCTATCATCTGAATTCATCAAATTCGTCATTTCCGTTATAACATCGTATTTAAAATAAATATCTGGATTTAAGATTAAATTAAACTTGAAATTACGCTCCATCGCAAGTTTCATAGCAATATTATGCCCACCACCAAACCCATTATTTTGAGGATTATGTATATATTCACACCCGAACTCATTAACAATTTTTTTCGCCAAATCAGTTGGTGAATTATCTACAACAATAAACCACAATTTTGTTTCAACAATTTTAAAACTATCAAACAATCTTTTTAAATCCTGTTCTTTAGGATTATAAAGTACTAAACTAACAGATAAATTATTGTAAATATTTTGTTTTACAGTTAAAAGTATACTCTTTCCCATTCATTCAAATGAAAGTTAAATTTTTTTATGGGTTTTGCAGGCGAACCTACTGCAATCGTGTATTTAGGTATATCCTTAGTAACTACTGATAGGGCTCCAATTATACTTCCTTCTCCAATAGTAACCCCGGGCATAATACAAACTCCCTCTCCAATCCACACTTTATCCTGAATATTTATTGGGGTAGTAGACAAAGATCGACTATTCGGTTTTGAAGTTGGACTATCCTGGTTTTTACCTTTATAATTCCCATGATTAATATCTGAAATGAAAACTTTGCTAGCAATCAAAACATCATCACCGATAATTATTTTCTCGCCAGCTGAGATGTGAACGAAATCATTAATTTCAACATTTCTGCCAAAAAATAAGGTCACCATGTTATTTTCTTTTGGGTAAGCCTCAATTCTACATCCAAATCCTGTAGTCAATTTGTCTCCAAAAAAAATTGCTCTCTTGTTACGAATATCAATGGGAAACCTAATAAGCCTTGAATTTGGAAAAAACACTTTGGTATACAGAAAAGAAAAAAACAATCTGTGAAAGCCCCAAAAACCATACCTTAAAAAAATCTTCATACAGGAATCAATATTTTAAATAAGTTTTCCCAGGAACTTACTTCTTTAAATATTTTATCTGTAACCTTACTTTTTGAATATTTAAAATTATCAGAATCAATAATAAACGAATTCATCGCATCTGCCAATTGGTACTCATCAGATGGGTCAAATAAAAAAGCCTTTTCATATCCATTGAGCGTTTCATGGGCATAAGGTAAATTTGAAACGAAAATCGACTTACTAAAGTTCTTAAACTCACTTATCGGCAGACCCCACGTTTCCAACTTTGAAGGGAATAACAAACAATCTGCCTCTCGATATAATTCAAATATTTCGTATCTTGTTTTAAGGCCAATAAAACACAAGTTCTTTATTCCGAAATAGCGTTCATATATCTTTTTTGCGTAACGATTCTCACTTCCATCAATCGTTATTAATACTCGGAAATTATTAATATTTCTTTCATTCAAAATTCTAACTGCTTTACAAACTAGCTCTAAATTTTTAAAAGGACGCGGATACGTAGGAAAAATAAAACTCTTCTCCTGATTAGACTTCGTTACTTTATGAGCCCTAGAAATAAAATTTTGAAATGAAATTTCAGGTATTGAAACGAGTATTTTATTCTTGTCTATTCCAAAAAATCTTTGAAATTCTTTTGCCATCCATTGCTGTTGAACGACAACCTTGATATTTTTACGAATGTTAATTTGATACAAAAACTTATAAAACAACCGAAAAAATAATTGTTTTGGTTGAACAAATAAATCGGTAATAATTATTGAATTAAATGGCGCAGGATTGTGACAATACACTGCCTGTGGTATACTGCCAACATTAGGAGAAATATCATGTAATGAAAACCAAAAAATGGGTTGTAATTTTACCGAGAGTTTTTTAAAATAATAAAATTCGTAAAAAATCCTGTAAAAATAAGACTTCCTGGATCTTGGAAATTCAATTAAACGAACACGTTTGAAAACTTGATCTGTGAAAAAACATTTATTATGAATCAGACCAATTATCTGATATTCGATTGAAAGTTCACTAGAATCTAAAAATCCAAGGCAATCTTTAAGAATAGATAATGGCCCGCCTTCAAAAAAATTAATTGCAGAAATTACAATAATTTTTTTATCTGAATAATACATTCATTGATTTTTTGAAAAAATATGAAATTACACCTCTTATCAGAATAAAAATTTCAGATAAGTACGAGTTTGTTTGATTAATCTTTCGCGCAAAATGCGCTTCAAGCAAAGGTTTTATACTATTATTACTTACCCCACCTAAATTCATTTTAGAAGTAATAATATTAACGTAATGTGTTCTTAATGACTCACCAACTCTCAAAAGAAATTCATAATCTCCTGCACTTCGGAAATTCTCATTGTACAATCCATATTTGTCATACAAACTTCTGTTATGTAATGCTGCGTTATGACCCGTACATAAGTATTTTCGGAATATCCTCCATTCAAAGGGTTTACCAGTAGTTTTATAGAATCTTCCATTCAAAAATAAGTCAGTCTTTCCTGAAATATAATCGATAGGCGAATTTAGCATCATATAGGAAGTAATCATATTGAAAATAACTCCGGTTTTCAACTCGTCGTCAGCTCCTAAAAAGCAAATCCACTCACCATGGGAATGCCGAATTCCTTTATTCCAAGCACAATAAACCCCAGCATCTGGTTCTGAGATCCAATAATTAATAATATCAGAATTCTCTCTTATTACTTCTAGGGTTCCATCAATCGAACCTCCATCAATAACTATATATTCGATATTTGGATAATCCTGCTCTCGAACGCTCTTTATTGCGCTCTTTAAATTAAGCCGATCATTCATTACACTGGTAATTATTGAAACTTTTGGCAAAATTTTGGAACTCATAAAAAAATTAAAATATCAAAAACTTAACCAATTATTTAAACATTATTGAAATAATCTACGGAGCTTTACTAAACGATTTCCCAAAAACTTGTTGCGATGCAAATTATTTTTAATTATAGTCCAAAAACTTATTTTGAATACAGTATTAGAAATTGCATTATCTAAGTCAATATTTCGATTCACAACTTTAGGATATGTCATAATTATTTCAATGTCCTTAGGTCTGTTTTTCAGAAGATAAGAAGGAAATTTACCATTTGTATGGGTGGCATTCTTATCGAATCCAATATTATCAATTAAATTGTATTTAGGCACTATACATAATTGATTATTAATCCACAAAGAAAAAAACCATTGAAAGTCCCACGTGTCAATTTTACCAATATAAACTGAATTTAAAATATCCTTCCAATATAATTTGAAATACTTTACTTGACTTAGCTTCATAAAATTGGAATCGTTTTTTCTCCATTCTATCCATTTGTACATTGATGTATCATTATTTTTCCATGCTCTTTTCCAAGTAGCCCAGCCCCAAATATTGGCATATGTCGAATAAGAATAACTATCTCCATTAAAATCAACTTCATCAGCAATTGGATTACAACCAGAAATCATTCCAATAGCCTGATTATCCTTATATTTAAACAATAGCTCCTCACAAAATCTATAAAATGAAGTATTCGGAATTATGTCATCTTCAATGATAATTCCAAATTCAACATGACTAAAAAACCAATCAATACCACTAGATACTCCAATCTTACAACCCAAATTTTTATTTGAATAATTAGTATGAATTGTACATTCCCAATCAATATTTTCAACTTCCTTCTTTACTAAATTACATTTAAAAGAGTCATATCTATTATTCTCTCTCGGACCATCAGCTGTGACAAACAAAACTTCAGGTTTAATAATACGTAAACTCTCTATAAGCAACTTTACTTTATCTGGACGATTAAAAATTACTAGAAGAATTGGTACTTTAAAACGAGTCATTTTTTATAAAAATTGCGTCAATTTGCAGCATTTGACCTGTTTTAACATCAACAAAAGCCGGATCTAATCCCCATAATTTAAATCCGAGGTTTTCTAAATATCTAATCATCTCTAACATTAATGTCTGACCCTCATACAATTCAACAATGGATAATTCTAATTGCAAAACTTTCGCAATTTTTAAAGACTTTAACCCTCCCTTTAGTACATGATGTTCAAAACCTTGCGTATCAATTTTAATAAAAAGGCAAGAACTTTCACATTCGTATTTATCATAAAAATTATCCATCTTTAAAATGATTACATTTTCACTTGAAACATTTACGGTATAAGGAGCAGCATCCAAATGTGTTGTAGTCATTTTTAAGATTGAACTACTTGCAGAACTTGCAGAAATATTTATTTGGGTTTTCAAATTTCGTTCACCTAGAGCACATCTCTCTTCTACCACCCAATTTTTAAACTTATTTGAATTAGATAACAATACATCATGTGAACTTGAAACCGGTTCAAATGAAACAATTTTCCCTAAAAAATTATTGCTTATTAGTTCCATCGCAAATTGTCCATGATTTGCTCCTACATCATAAACTAGGTTGATTTTAAAATCATTTAATATTTTAAGTAAACGTAAATCATAACTTTGGGCAATGGACCTACGTTCGATGTTAAAACCAAAACTTTTTAAGATTTTTTTAACTGCCGATTGAATTATCATTTGAATGTTTAATTGTATAATTAAAATATATTCCAAGAAATAAAATTGAAATGAATATTAAAGAAACCCCATAATTTGGTTCCTTTAAAAAACTTCCTGCTAATAAGAAAATACCGATTACATAATATCTTTCTGATACTGATTTAGTACCGAAGTCTTTATTATTTCTTTTCGTAACAACTTTCAAAAATGGCCTAAAAAAATAGATTACCAATAAAGCCACTTGTAAAAGTCCAATCTCGATGACTAGTCTCAAAAATAAACTATAAGCATCATATAAATTTATATCACCTAAATCATGAAATTCTAACCTTTCCGAATAATTTGATAAAAAGTCAATATATCCAGTACTCCCTAAGCCTAGGCCGAATATAGGTGAAACTTTAATCACAGATATTGCTTGTTCAAAACCTCTCAGCCAGGATAACTGTGAAATATTCAAGTTCTCCAAATCAGAAAAGTTAAACTTGGAAAAATAGTATTCCAAATCAAAATAAGGGATTAAAAAAACGGAAATTGTCAGCAAAATATAAAATACTTTCAAAATACGATCCTTGTTAATTAGGGTAGGAATCAAAAAAATGGAAAACAAAATAAAGACAAAAAAATGACTTGACTTTGTCAAGAAACTAGACCCTAAAAAAAATAATAAAAATAAAAAATTAAAAAGCTTCTTTTTTTCAGATTTAAACAAATTCAGTAGGTAATAAAACGAAACTGAAAATAGTAATAAACCTGCTGTGCTAGGTTCTTTGAAAAACGAATTTGGTCTTTCAATACCCCAAAAAAAATATTGAATGTAAACCGAAATTGCAACTAGCACACACATAATCATAAAATTATTCCATAAATGACTCGATTCATATTTACATAAAATAATAAAGACACCAACAAGAATTAAAAGCCAAAAAAAAGCTGAAATAAATCTAAAAATAGGTTGGGGATGGAAAAAAATATAAAAAAATAAATAAAAAAAACCCCAAATAATAAAACCTAAAGACCTATAGTTTAAATGAAATTTTTCAAGGCCAAATAATCTGAATAATAAATGAAAAACAATTACCCCACCCATTAATAATGGGAAAATATCAAAAATTGTTGTTCCTATATTTAAAGCAATATTTTGAAAGGGGAACAAAAGAATAAAAAAACTTATTATTCTTTTCAAGATTTTTCTTGTTTTAAGGTATATAAGAATACGCTATCTAAGTCAGAAATAAACCTACCCCAATTTAATTCAATCAAAAATTTCTTAAAACTATTGGTAGAAAAACTCCTATACAACTCCCTGTCGTTTATCAAATCTAAAATTCCATTGGCAAATATTTCATGTGAAGCTCCCGTCTCAAACAAATATCCAGTCAAACCATTTTCGACATAACATTCTACACCACCAGTTTTAGTAGAAATAATAGGCAACCCAAATGAGGAAGCTTCTGAAAAAACAATTGCTGAACATTCAGCTCTAGTCGGTAATACAAAAATGTCTGCCGTTTTATAAAGATCCTCCAGCATAATTAAGTCATCAAGTTTATTTTTATCAAGAAACGGAATTACCTTAATGGACTTAGGTATTTTTACTGGAGGCAAACAACCAACAATGGTTAACGTTAATTTATATCCCCTTAAAAGTAATAAATTAAATGCCCCAAGAATAATATCTCCTCCCTTTCTTTCCCAATCAACACCAACAAATAGTAAATTAAACTCTTTCTTTTCATTGCTAAAATCTAATCGCTCAAAACAATTATTTAAATTACTTCCAAATTTAATTATGCTTGAAGAGCTGTGTTCATTTATACCATAAAATTGATTTGCTTCATTATTAGCCCATTTTGAAGCAAAGATTATGTGGTCGCATTTTGAAAGAGCAAGCTTTTCAACAATATTTGATTCAAAAACTGAAAATCTACATAGGTTTTTAAAATAATAATTATTTAATGACTCAAATGTGGCGTCCGTAAATAAAATGATGGGCAATCCCGAACTATTTTTAAAAAAAGCAAAAGCATTAGTTGAACCAATTGCAAATATCAAATCAATATTATGAATTTTTAATTTTTTACCAACCTGAAAAGAATAAATTAATGAGAGTATGAAAGAATGTGAATAATTGTATCTTATTTTAAACGTTTTTAATAGAATATAATTGAAAACAGAAAGAAAAAATTTTACCCCAAACGACCTTAAAGGACCTATGTTATAAACATTACCTTGACCGTATTTAGTTTGAAGCTCTTTAAAAAGTTTTGATAATATACCACTCCACGCTCTTTTATCCGTTGGATTATCAATCGTTAGAACAGCAATTTTCATAATCAATAAACTATTTTAGCCGTTCTAACTGCCAACAAAATTAATCTTAGTAAAAAAATTACTTGAAACAATATGACGCTTGCTAAAATATATTCATTTGAAAAGTAGAATAGTATCAGAGACATTGGCAAAACAATTAAGATAGTCGACAGTAATAATTTTTGAACCTTCATTGGTAAATCCAAAGCATTAAAATATAATATTAAACTTACTATTCCTGCCATTAAAACATTTAATAAAAAAACAATATTATTTAAACCATCTAGCAGTTTATAATTAAAAAAATATTTAACTATTAAATCATTTGTAAAAAATAAAACAATGTGCATGAAAATTATTAAAATTAATATTGCAAAAAACTTATTTATACTGTTTCTTACACTATGGAAATTATTTGCTGTCAAGTTATTTTTAATAATACTCCAATAAGGTGTAATCAATATAGATTGAAATGTTAATATCACAATATAAAATCTGTTAGCCAATACAAAGTCACTGTAATGTCCATTTATTTCACGAAAATAAAACGCCAAGACCAAAGGAATAGATAACAATGTTAGTTGAGTTAAAGAAAATTGAATTCCTTTACTCGCTATCACTTTGGGATTAATTTTTTCAATTTGGCCTAAATTAAATTTTAAATTCTTAATAAGAAATATCCAAAATACAAAAAAAATTATTGCCAAAATGCAATAACTATTAAAAAGCAAGTACTTAGTTGTCAATAAAATATCAGTAAAATAGACAACACAAAACGAAACAGCCACCTGAATAAAATCGAGTAATGAAGCTATAAAATGATTATTAACTGATTGATAATAAGCAGTAATTAACCTCAAATTTGCAATTATTATTTGGAATATTATGATTAACTCAAACCCATTCAATCCAAAAAAAAGAAATACAAGCTTCATTGTTAGGAACATTATAATTCCCACTAGAATATTTAATTTAAAAGCTGAAAAAAAAATTGAAAGAATTTTATTTGTATCCTGTTTGAGGTTCGCTTCGGAAATAAAGTTACGAATTCCGTTATAGGATATATCAAGTACCGCCTGGAAAGAAAAAATTAATAATACAAGGTTATATGTTTCAAATTCGGCCGAGGTAGTTTTTTTAAACAAAATTTTAACTAAAAGCAATGAAAATACACCAGATAATAATCTGCAAAACACTGAAAACCAATAATAAAATTGTTGTTTGTTAATTTTCAAAAAAATGATTAATCAAGATTAACTTTACAATGCCAATGAAAACGATAACTAATATAAAAATCCTTGATGAGTGATTTAAATTATTCAAAATAGATTCATAATTACTTGAAAAAGTACTTATTTTAAAACAAAAAAATAAAATTTATCTATTTAACGCTTTAGCTTTAAGATAAATCTCTTAAATAGCTTGTTGTCAACACAATAGAATAGTTAATTATTTGCTTTTAAAAATGGAACAGAGAATTATATTTCTTTACAAAAGATAATTCGTATAAAATTAAATGTCGATATAAAGATTATTTATAAATCCAAAATCATTCAAAACAAAATTAAATACAAAAACAAGGTTTTAAATTGTTTTGATGAATTTTAAAAAATCAATAAAACCTGATATAATTGTAAATATTTAAATAGGACTTTTTTGTTGATTAACAAAAATCTTTTTGAAAATTGAACCACAAAACTATTTGTTACAACGGCCTTCACCCCACCAACCGCATCCACACCCCTATCCCATCCAACACACTCATTGTAAACTCCAGACTATTAAACACCCCTACCCGAATTTTTTTCTGTACGAGTTGTTCAGCTTTTTCGATCAATTGGTATAAATAAGCCTTATCCACATCCCCCACCAGCACCAGGTCCACAAAGGGTGAATTCTTCCCTTCCGCTAAATCGCCGGTTAAATAGACTTCGTCGAGGTTCCCGAGTTTTTTGATGACTTGATCCACGATTTGATCGAGGCCAACGAATTGTAAAATAATGCCGCGCAGGGTCGAGAACATCGGATGCGACTGGTTGACCACATAGTTCTTGACTTTGGTGTTTTCAGGATCATCCTGCACCTCGATCAGATGCATGTCCTGCAATTTGTTCAATTCCACCCGCACCGTATTGCTACTCACACCCAAATCCCGCTCCAAACCCCGCAAGTATACTTTGCTCTCTGGATTCAAAAGTAATTTGGTGAGCAACGCCACCCGAATCTTTCCCGAAAAAATTGTGTCTAGAACCAATGTATAAACAAATAGACGGCTTCGCCACCTTAACTCACACGAAATGAGTAAATTGATACAATATTGAGTAACAAATATAAGTATTTTTCAAGATATGTTATAACCGTTTTTGATAAACTTATTTAATGGTCGAACGGACCGCAGAAACATAAAATAACATGAAAATCGCCGGCCCTGGGCGATTGCTTTGAAAAGGAAAATGGAACGCGATATTCATAGATCATGCAGGCCCATATTCGCAAACGCCCCCATTCCAAAACACAAATTTCAGTTTTAAGCCATAGCCCTTATACACGCAGTCATCGCCACTGGCAGACAGCGCTGGAAATAAATTGTTACGAAAAAATTAATTTGAAAGACCTCGAGACCTTAGGTAGCTAGAATTGATACTAGCCTGCAATTCCACATTCCATTTCTCCAACGCATGATATCCATACGAATCATCCGGATCAATTAATCCATTCGTCGTCTCTTCCTTAAAGATTGAATCGGCGATTTCAAAGGAGGGTACCTTCAGGAATTTATACCTCGCTAAATAGGAAAAAATAACATCCTCATTCGTATTGGATTTTTTTAAAAACCAAAGAAGTCGCGTCAACCAAAAAAAAACACCCACTTTTCGCAAGGACAAACCACCATTACCCACTTCTAAACCCAAACCCCTAAATTCCAGAGGCGGATTCCAAACAGGTCCTGTATAATCATATGTTTGAGGCATTCCTCGGATACTCTTGACTAACACGGCATCCGACTGACAAATTAACACAAATTTGTAGCCTAAAAACTTACTATACAGAATTGAGGACAACATGAATTTGTTGTAGGAAAGATTAGTTGAAAAGTGCCACGAATCCACCTGAATAATTCTCCAAGTCGGAAAGGTTTTCACATAATAATCAACCGAAATGTGATTGGGCAAAACGAAAACTTTGTCGATATCCGCATTAAAGGACTCGGAAACCCTCACATTCAATTCTTCTTGAGATGTCAAGACAGCCTTGTGCTCAGGACAACAGATGACAATGTTCTTCAATTTCTAAAAATTAAACTAAGCTAAATGGAATTAAGCTTAAAAAATATTATTTCCAATAGCTGTAAATCCCCTTCTCCACCTCATATTCACCCCACACAAATCGATCTCTTTTTGGCTGCTCCTGCGCCCATTTCCACATTTCTTCTAAGCCTTCCTTTAAATCCGTGCTATGCTTGTATTTTAATATGTCGATGGACTTTTCAAAAGTTGGGATAGCCGTATGCACCTCATGCCTTTTTTCCAAAAACACAAATTCCCCACTTCCCATCACCTCTTTCAAGGTCTCCGCAGATTCTTTGATGGAATATTCTTTAACACCACCGATATTAATAATTTGTTTGGAGGCTTCTTCCAAAACCGCCGAATTCCATATCGGTTCTAAACAATCATCCACATAAGAAAAAGCCCTTTTTTGAGTACCATCCCCAAAAATCGTCATAGGCTGATCATTCAAGTGATAATACATCCAGATGCCCAACACATTCCGGTATTTATCCCAAATGTTTTGCTTAATTCCATACACATTATGCGGTCTCAGAATACAATAATCTAAGCCGTGTTGTTCCGAGGCTATTTCAATATCCATCTCACAAGCAGCTTTGGCCACGCCATAAGGATCAATCGGGCTTCTCGCCATATCCTCATGAAATATGCCCCCTTGTCCATAGCCATATACGGCTAAGGTTGAGGTGAAGATTAATCGTTGAACGTCGTTGTTGATACAACAATTAACGATATTCGCCGTCGACAATAAATTATTCGTATAATTAAAGGTACGAATGAAGGGCGACAATCCTTCGGCTGCATAGGCGGCAAAATGGAAAACATAGGTTGGTTTATGCTTTTCAAAAACCCCCTTCAGCTCCGCGGAACAGCAATCCATGTGATAAAAAATAACAGCCGGATTCACATTCTCCATATATCCACCACTCAAATCATCGATGCCGATTACATCAAAGGATGGTTTGTTACTTATCATCCAATCAGCAAAACGTGCACCAATTAATCCCGCAACACCCGTAATTAAAACTGTCTCTTTCATTCAATGAAATCCCTAAAATTTAATTAATCACCTCTTAAAATATTATTTAATCAGCCTATTTCCTAATGACATCAAATCAATTTAAACGAAAATTGCTTTAGAAAGGCTGATTTAAGTTTACATCTTTGATTGGTTAATTTATGAATCCATTCATTTATGAGCTCATATTGGGCAACAAAGATAGCGAATTTCCAAAATTAGACCAAGCTCTCTTTAATAATCTTATGTTAAGACATCGAATTCCTTTCGACCCTTTTAAAAAAGCGAAAATTAAGCACCGAACATCCAAACATACCAAATCCGATGACTAGCCCAGCGCCTTTCTCAATAACTCCACACTTTTTCGCACCCCCGTGTTTGCTGGTTCTTTGCCTTCAAATTCAATCGAAATATAGCCTTGATAATTCACCTTCTTAAGAATCTGAATAATCCGCGGATAATCCAAATCCAAGGAATACCATTCGCCACCACCGAAATAGGTTTTGGCCTGAATAAAACTCGTCTTGGACGCAATCTTCTCTAATTTTTCATAAGGCTCCTCCAAGAAATTACCCGTGTCCATCAGCAGGCCTAACCACGGCGAATTCACTGTATCATGCAAGCGCAACATCCCCTCTGGCGTCGAACCTAAACCCCAATGGTTCTCTAAGGCCAACAAAACCCCGCATTCCTCAGCCTTCGCTAAACAACGCTGGATTCCATCCACACACCATTTGTAGCCATCCTCCTCCGTATAACCCGGCAAAACCGGCTCGATACCCCGATTTTTCATCAAATCATCAAAAGATTTAATCGTATTCCAACGCCCCGTATTCAAGCGCAAACACGGAATGCCCATCTTATAAGCCAGTTCGATGCAATGAATCGTATGATCTACATGTTTCTTTAATTCCTCCGGATCAGGCGTCACAAAACCCTGGTGAATCGACAAACAAGTCAAGGCGATACCATTCACAAAAGCATGTTTTTTAATCTTTTGCATGTAGGCATTGTCTTCGCTTTCCATTTGACGATGCAAAATATCAATGCCATCTAATCCAAGCGCCGCTGCGTCGTCAATAACCTTGTCAATCGGGAAGCGGTCGCCTTTGAAATGCCAATAGGAATAACTGGAAACGGATAATTTGATCTTTGGTTCTAATTTAATTTTAGCTGCTGCGGGTTGAG
>Ga0209499_1000743_pt1 | contig 23854 bp, 19 predicted proteins | sample C_130208_EF_Meta_FD_187306 | JGI IMG/M metagenome (GOLD analysis project Ga0209499, IMG submission 187306) | Freshwater microbial communities from Lake Croche, Canada to study carbon cycling - C_130208_EF_MetaG (SPAdes) (version 2) | ecosystem: Environmental > Aquatic > Freshwater > Lake... | reverse complement strand
GCCTACCACGTCGCGCGCATCCGCGGCTGCGAAATCGACCAACCGCGCAACCTCGCCAAAAGCGTGACGGTGGAATAGTGGGAGTAAAAGCAGAAAGCAGAAAGCAGAAAGCAGAAAGCAGAAAGCAGAAAGCAGAAAGCAGAAAGCATAAAGCGGAAATTGGGAAAGCGGAAATGAAGAGCGAGATCGAAGCCATTTCAGCTTTCAGCTTTCCAAATTTCAGCTTTTCTACATCACCCCTCCGCTTCCCAGGCTTTGAGCAACGCCGGTCCCAGTGGGCTGTCGAGCGCTTCCAGCCAATGGTCGTGATTCCGGATGACGGGCAGTTCCGGCAGGCTCCGCTCCTCAAGTGGCTCGGAGAGTGGCGCCGCACCGGTCACCGGCCCCGCACGCAAATACTCGCCTCCCCCGCTGGCAGACCCGCTCACCCGGTGGCCGCCACGTTCCAACCCGAGCAGCGCCGTGTGAACCCAGCGCGCGCACAGAAACGGACACAGGATCTCCGCGCTGGCCTCGATCTGATAGTTCAGCGGGTCATCGCCGAAGTCGATTTCCCAGCCGTCGGCGCGGAACACCGTGGCCGTGCTCTGCCAGCGGTCCGCCAAGCGCGGCAACAACCAGAACCGGATCGCCTCCGCCGCGTCCGCAGGATCCGGCCACAGCCGCAGCCGGGTGTCAGACAGGCCGCGCAGCTGACGCAGCGTCGTGAGTACAATCGCTCGATACCGGCGCGCCGCCTCCTCCGGGCCCTGATCTGCGGCCATCAGAGGCAGCACCCGGCCGGGCAGTGGTTCCTGGATTACCAGTGTGAGCAGGCGCACGGACGCAGTCTCGACCGGGATCGCGGCGCACGCAAGCGCCATGGTGACGCCCACACCAGGCGCGCCCGGGCGTGGCCAACTCGCAGGCACCCGTCACGCCGTGGCGTATAATCTTGCCAGCAACCTGTGCCCGCGGGTAAATCGTGGCGCGCTGATGCTTCACGAGATTCTCGTGGGTCACGGGTATTTCCCAATACTTGGAACCTTGGAAGAATCAGCCTACGCCGCCGTGGCGGAATGGTAGACGCCACGGACTTAAAATCCGTTGGTCCGCAAGGGCCGTGGGGGTTCGAGTCCCCCCGGCGGCACTCTCATCTGCTTATGTACAGTGGATGAAAACGAAATCGGTCGATTCCCGAAAAACACCGATCGGGGCCCAAATGACCCGTTGGTGACCTCTCTGAAATACTTTGGAATATTTTTGTAACCGCTAGATTTGGGCCACCTGGTGAGAGTCTAGCATGTGGGGAAACCCAGTCATGATATCGATCTGGAGCGGCCCTCGGACGTCGCGAAGCTGGCGGATCCCGAGCTTTATCTCCGCAAATTTGCTGCTCACTGGCACCGGACCCGTGCTTAGCGGTTCGGGTCGTCGGTCGTGATTGAGACTTCGTCGAGGTAGAATTCGGTTTTCTCGGTGGCGTTGCTGATGAAGCCGACCCAGTCGAGCGTGCGCATGTCCGGATTACGGAATGGAAGGTTGGCGACCTCCTGGGTTGGTTCGCCCTCGGGCGTGACGCGCAGCGTCCAGAGGCCCTGGGTGGCCTCACCGATCATGGCGATGATTTCGAAGTGCACCCACTTCTGAAGCGGGGCGGCAAGATCCAACCCCTGGGGGCCGGTCACGTGGCCATCCTTGAATTGGAAGGACGGTCCGGTGCGATAAGGGTTGGCTTGGTTGCGCCACTCATGGGCGAAGATGGCCTTGGGCTCCAGATATAGATCGAAGCTGACGGTGGTCGTCCCGGCCTTGTGGTTAGGTGAGAATACCAACATCGGGTAATAGCTGGCGGGTAAGCCAGGGGCATCTTGAAACATAAGGCTCGAGTTGCCCTTGGATTTCTTGGCACCGGTGATGCTAAGGGCATCGCCGAGGCTCTTGCCTGGCTGGCCAGGCTGGCCGAGAGCGGTCAGGCGGAAATAGGCATGAGGGAGCGGATGCCGCAGGTCAGTGATCTTGCCTTCGAAGTCCTGATGAATATTGCAGGGTGGGGCGGTCGGACGAACCGGGCGGGCCGCCTCGGGGCCGCGCTCGAAGGTGGCCGCCTGCTGACGCCATGATTCGCCGATGACGCCCATGGTGGAAACGTCAATCGATTGGATGCCGAGCGCGAGGGCGGGTGAGCCGGCCTTCAGGCGGAAGTCTCGCCTGGCAGGGTTTTCGCACAGCGGATCGGCGATCACCGAGCCACGATCATGGCCTTCTGCCTGCCAGTCGGCCAGCGACAGCTTCTTGTCGGTGAACGTCAGCGGGCGGCCGGAGTAATCCCAGTAGAGGTTGTTCTTCAGCACGAAGTTGGCCGGCGTGCCGGTCCAGTTGCTGCCGAGCAGGTCGCCGCGATCGAAGACAACGAGGTTCTTCTCAAAGGTGAAAGAGAGGTGGTTTTCGGCGCGTGAGCGCCTCACCTGACTCTCCTCGGAGAAGGCGAAGACGTTATGGCGGATGATGTTGTCCTTGCCGTAGTGCTGATGGAAGCCGCCGTCGGTGGTGTTATAGGTCACGTTGCCTTCCATGGTGATGCCCGTGCTGCCTTCATCGGTGTAAAGCCCCCAGCCGCCGTATTGCATGCACATCACATCGTGGATCAGGTTGTGGCTGACCGAGGTGCCTTCCGATGGCCCGAGGGTGTAAACGCCGCCCATGTCGCTCAAGAGGCCCTTGCCGAGGTGGTGGAGGTGATTCCATTCGACCACATTGCGCTTGGCGTTGCTAGGCGCGTAACCCCAGCGCCAGCCGACGGAGATCGCGGAATAGAACAGATCGGAAACCTCATTGTGGGTGACGACATTGTCGGAGGAGGAGCCGATCCAAATGCCGACCGCGCAGGGGAAAATGATTCCGCCGTCACGGATGATGTTGTTATAAACCTTGTTATGGCTGACGTGGTTCGCGGGCTGGGCATCATCCACCAGCGTGCCGATTTTCAAACCGCCGGCTCCCATGTCGGTGATCAGGCAATGCTCGATGGTGATGTCGCGACAGCCTTGGCGGAGCGAGAAGCCGTAGCTGCCGAAGTGCGAGAGTTCGCAGCCGGTGAACGCAACCTGACGGGCATGTTCGAGGGTGATCACGCCATCGACGGTGCGGACGGCGGCTTGATTGGGCTCGGCGGCGGCGAGTGAAGACACGCCCTTGGCATGACTGAACTTCAGGCCACGAAAGGCCACGTGGGCGAGTTTGGCGTCCGGTTTGCCGGTGAAGGTGAGGAGTTTATCGGCAACAGGGTAGAAGGCACGGGACTTGCTCGGGGTCTCGCCTTGGCGGGGCTGGTAGGTGAGCAGGCCCTGGCGGCTGAGGAACCATTCGCCGGGTTCATCGAGCAGCGAGAGCAGGTTCTCGACGACCAGCCCGGTGAGGTGATCGAAGGCTGTGTTGGCTTTCTGCTGGGGGCCGCGAACCTTGATCGTGCCGTCGGCCGGGTTCACGGATTCCACCCGGCTGCGGGTGCTGTCCCATTTATGGTAGAACGTGACCACCGCATCCCGGGCGTCGCCTGTGCCTACTTCGATGAACGGAGTGATTTCCTTGCGGTCAACCTTGATCGTTTGCTCGAAGTCCCCACCTGCCCCGCCCGCGACCGGTTTCTCATCACCGACACTGCGGATGAAATGCGTGCCGGGATCCTTCGAGCGGGCCCGAATGGCGCGGCGATCACCGATCCACAATTGCTCAAAAGTCCCGGTGCCGGCGGGTACTTGAAGCGTCCACTTGCCGTGGTTGTCGGGAATCAAGCCGGGCAGCGGCGCGGCACCGGAGAGGCGGACCTCGGCCTGCACGGCGGCCTCGTAGGTGATGACTTTCCCTTCTTCGCCGGAGTCCGCCGTATCGAAGGCCACGGCTTCGGTGATGCGGTATGTGCCGGTGGCGAAAATCACATGGACTGCTTCGCGCAGAGGGCGGCGGAGTTTGCGGACGGCCAGACGAGCGCCGTTGAGGGATGCTAGGGGGCCGTCGAAGTGGCCGCCGTTGACCTGACACAAGCGGCCGGACCAATTGTCGTTGCCGTTCGGCGCGACATACAGGTCAAGCGCCTGGGCAGAGGTCGCGAACAGCAGAATGGCCAAATTATGGAATATCAATTTCATGCTTAATTTTTAGCCATGTTGCAAAGCGCCCGCAGCGAATCGCGCACGGTATTCAAGTCGCCGACGATGACGAACCTGCGATACGAATAGTCGCCCGGCACGATGCCTGCTAGGTCTGTCACGCGAAAGACGCAGTTCCATTTAACGACTTTCTCGGCGGGAAACCGGATGCGTCCATAGGTGGGGCCGGTGGTCTTAGGAGTGGCTTGCGGCGGCGCGTAGATGCCCATCGCATGGGTGCCGCCGGCTACGCTGAAAACGACCGGCTGCGGGGATTCGCCGGGACCATCCGACAGTGGCTCCAGTTCGCCGGTTTGGGAATTGAACTGGTGGAATTCTGAAAACTCCGGCGGCATGCAGCCGGTCAGCGCCTCGAAGACCGCATGGGTGTGCCGCTCGCCGCCCGGCAGTTTGAAGGCCACATCGTAGGCGATGACGTGCGGCATGTCTTGGTAGCCCATTTGCACGCGCTTGGTGAGCAGATGATCGGATAGAACCGTCGTGTTCTTCGCGAGATTCGGCCCGGACTTGTCGCCGGGTGTTAGCCAGAAAGCCATTTGCGTCGTGGTCTGGAGCGAGTTAGTCCCGACGTTCCATTGCAACAACCGGCTGGATGATTTATTGCCCGCACCATCGCGCCGCGTGCCGGCTTCCGTCGGGTTAAAGGTTTCAGCGTAGATCGGCGTGCCGCGGTCAAGGTTCGACGCCGACTGGAGTTGTCGCCCGTTATCGACCGAGTCAATGAACTCGCGCCCGTTCCAAGTCAGCGAATGAATCGCGCCCACCACCCGTGCAGTCGTGGTGATGACAATCTCGGAAGCGCCGGCCGCCCCACGGATTGTCGCGTTGCCATCGGGCACGCCGCCACACAGCCGCGCCAGTGGCATCAGCAGCAGCGCGGTGAGGAGTTGGGGGGTATGTTTTATGGTTGTTACTTCCGTTTTCACCGGACACCGGCTGCTGTTTCCAGCACCAGCACCAGCACCGAGGCGATGGGATCGGGGGCCTGGGCGGGCAGCTTTACTGTTAGTTTGATGCCATCCATGGTGACTTGCAGGGGCTCCTTCTTGGGATCAGCCAACAGATATGCCTTTGTGATCGCGCTCAGCTTGCCCCTGGTGTCGAAGGAGAATGCCGCACCGGGCCATTTCAAAATATGGATATAGGTTTTGCCAGGGCGGACCGTGCAGCGCCAGTCCCAGGATTGCTTGAACGCAGGTTTCCCGTTTTTTTCTTTCTCGGTGTCGCTGAAGGCACCGCATTCCTCGCCGAAGAGCGTGGTTGAGGTGCCGTAGATTGCCTCTCCATTCACCTTCAACCATTTGCCGATTGCCGCGATGGGTTGCACTTCACCTGCGGGAATCACGCCTTCCGCATCGGGGCCGACATTGAGCAGGTAGTTGCCGCCCTTGCTGGCAATGTCGATCAGGTTGCGCAGAAGATCCTCCGTCGATTGGAATTTATTGCTGTCTTTCCTGTATCCCCAGGTGTTGTTGATGGTCATACAGGTCTCCCAGTCCTTGCCGGGATAACCCTGCGCAGGAACGAATCCCTCGGGGGTCGCAGTGTCGCCTTTGCAGCCCAGACGGTCGTTCATAATGATGTCCGGGCGGCACTCCATGACCGCCTTATAAATGCGCTCGGGCCGATGTTTGTTGTCGACCGGCCAACCCGGAATATCAAACCAGAGGACGCTGATATCACCGTATTGGGTGAGGAGCTCCTTGAGTTGAGGGATCACCACTCCATCCACATACTTATCGACATCGCCCGCCTGGGCGGGGTCCCAATTGCCGCGGGTGCCGCCACCGGGATGATGCCAGTCGAGGTTTTGCGAATAATAGAGCCCAAGCTTGATGCCCTGTTTGCGGCAGGCTGCGGCCAGTTCTGCAATGGGGTCGCGCTTGAACGGCGTGGCGTCATAGATATTGTATTCATCCACCTTGGTGTGAAACATGGCAAAGCCCTCGTGATGTTTGGCCGTGATAACAATATATTTCATCCCGGCGTCCTTGACGATCTTTACCCACTCGTCGGCGTTGAACTTTACCGGGTTGAACTGCTTGGCAAAATCGGCGTATTCAGCAACCGGAATTTTTCCCTTATTCATGATCCACTCACCAAATCCGCCAACTGGCTTGTCGTGATAATAGCCACCAGGGACAGAGTAGAGTCCCCAGTGGATGAACATGCCGAACTTTGCCTCGCGCCACCACGCCATGCGGGCGTCCTTGTGCTCTTTGGTTTCCGCAGCAACTACCGGCGCATTCCCCGCGTGGGCTGGAGTGGCGGGGCGCGCCACTGGTGGCGGCTCTGCCGCCAGTGGTTTTTTTGCTCCGCCGCCGAGCCATTCGGCCATTGTCGGTTCGACCCATTCGAGCCAGGCCGCGCAGCCGGCGGCGTTCGGATGGCACCCGTCGGAGGTGTAAGCTTTAAGAAAATCCCCGTTGGCGTCGCACCATACGTGACCCACATCCATGATCTTGAGGTTCTGATAGGCCTTGAGTAGTTCGTGAACGATGGGGATAACCTGCTTCATGCGGACGTTGACCTTGGCGGCATGGCTGAAGCCGTCCGGCGTGATGTCGAGCACCAGGATTTTCACGTCCGGATAGAGCGACCGGAGCTTGTCAACGCACGCCTTGATTCCCTCGGCGATGTTCTCGTCGGTCGTCTCGCGGTCAGCCAAGTTGTTAGAGCCGATGAGCAGCATGACCGCTTTCGGGCGGATTTTGTCCATCGGCAGATGGTCGAGGCGCCACAAGACGTGCTGCGTCCTGTCGCCGCCAAAGCCCATGTTGATAAAGCTACGGTCTCCATAGTAATATTCCTGCACCTTCCGGCCTGCGCCGTCGAGTGACCCGACGATCGAATCGCCGAGGAGCAGCAGATCTACGCCGCCTTGTTCGATGCGGACGCGGTTGGCTGCCTGCTTGTCGCGCCACCAAGCGTCGTTGCGCGGCACGGGGTTGAGCGCACGGGCAAGCGGCTGCTCCCCGGCCCGGATTGCGGCGCAGGAAAGTAAACACAGGGACAACAGGAGGATTGCTTTTTTCATGGGGCTTGCTGGGGAGGAGGATTTGCCCTACGGGGGGCTAATTTGTTTGACCGTAGGATTCGTGACTGGCCAGCTCGTCACCTGCGCATTTTTGTTAATCGCCACCTCGCAATCGCCGGAGGTGGTCGGGACCACATCGATGTTCCAGCCGTCGAACACGACGAGTGGTTTGTCGCCCTTGAGATCGGCGGCGGCGGCTTCGATGGTGATGGTTTTCGAGTCCTTAGGAACCAGGGAAATGTAGTTGTCAGAATAATAAACTGGCAACACCCGCTCGCCCGTTGATTTGCGGCGCAATTGCAGATGCGTCATCAGCGCGATGTTGCCGGAAGGATTGCGAACCGTCACATCGAACAGGCACTTGCCTCCGGCGTCACGGCGCTTGACCAGCGCCTCGAGCTTCACCACTGGCAGGGTTTGCATGTCTTGCAAATTCGCTCCATTACCGGCAGTCCCGCGCCAGTAAAAGTTGTCCGAGAGCAATTGCCCTGCGGCATCATGCAGTTGGAGTTTGATGAAATGGATCTTTGTTAGGTTAGTGGGCCACTTCATTGCGCCCAGGTCGATTGCCGCACTCGCCGGAGCCTCTACCTTCATCTCGTTGTTGTGGGCAACGGTGCCGTCCATGTTATACACCACAACTGAGGCCGTGGCCCCGGAAAGCGGCAACGCCTGATTATTGATGACATGAAAGTGCCAGGTGCTCTCGTTGAGCATGATGTGAACTGGCTCACAGGCCTTTTTGGTAGCAAAGAGCGAGGAATTCGGCTCCAGATCCCAACTATAAAGCTGCCAGACAAAACTCGGCTGGGCGGGATTGCTCATCCAAGTTAGAATCCCCGTGGTAGGGTGAAACAAATCAATAAAATACCCCTCATACATTGCACGGAAAGCTTCGTAATTGGCCAACTGGGCTTTGTGCACAAAATCCGCAAGGTTCAGGGCCGTCCCGTAGCGCTTATTGAGTTGGTCCGGGTAAAGATCCCCGTTTGAGGGACCTTTTCCCAGATCATGCTGGACCCAGTCATCATTGATACTCTCCCAGTCCTTTTGCGGTATCATCGCTTGCACCGCTTCCAATGTGGGAATCGAAACGCTGCCGATTTCGGTTTTGAATGGATGTTTGGCCGCCCAAATACTGATGTGCGCCTTGGCATTATCCACGTCATATTCCTGGGGCGTCCTCCATCGGTAGGGACCACCTGAATGAACCCCACGCCCATCGGTGGAACTCGCCTGATAATGGCGGGTTGGCTCCAGTTCGTCCATCAGCTTCTGCAACCCATCATTAATGTTTTGGGGCGGACGCCCCTCGTTGCGCCCGCACCAAAGGGCGATCGAGGGATGGTTGCGGAACCGGACGATCTTTTCCCTGCAATTAGCCAGATAGGTTTCCACATCCGTCGGATTAGGGCCATCCCCCGGATTGGGCTGGAAGAATTCGTCCCAGAGCATGATGCCATATTTGTCGCAGAGATCATATAAGTCCTCGCTGGTGCTCTGCCCCACCCAGTTGCGAATCATGGTGTAGTTCGCCAATTGGTGCATCCGCACCTGCGCTTCCAACCGCGCGCGAGGGCAGCGCTTCATGGCTTCGTCCATACCCCAGTTGCCCCCTTTGCACACGACGCGCACGCCATTAACCGATAGCGTCAGATTCTCGCTCTCGGGCACGGTGTAGGTGATCTTGCGGATGCCGATATTAAAGTCTTTGGAATCAGAAACCGCCCCTCCCGCTTCGAAAGCCAGATGAACAGGATAGAGATTCTGGGGGCCGTAGCCATTGGGCCACCAGAGTTTGGGGTTTTGCACTCGCAACTGGGGCGTCGTGGCGGGATCCAGCTTAACGACTTTCGTGGCGTTCGCGGGGATCTCAATGGCTTGCTGGAAAGGGACATCGCCGAACATCCCCTTGAATACGCCTTTCTGCGGCTGATCGCTGACATTCCTCAGCGTGACCTGGATTTTGATGTCGGCTGAATCCAGTTTGGGCAACGGCAGATCCGTTGTAATCAACGGCTCCTGAACTAGAACCGGGCCGGAGGCCGAAAGGAACACCTTCTGCCAGATGCCGGTATTGCGATCACGAATTCCCGGAATCCAATCCCAGCCGATCGTGCAAAGAAAGGTTGCACCATCGATAGCGGTCATGCCCCCGTTCTTCCCCATTCCATTGGCAAGATTGTGCTCAATCGGATTCCCGGGATTCGGCTGCGGACTCACCTCGACCGCCAATGTCGCCGCTTCGCCGGGTTGGGTGATGGACGAGATGTCAAAAATCCCGCGGGTGAATGCGCCCTTGATCGTTCCCACGCTTTTCCCGTTCAGCCAGACTTTGGCGCTGTAGTTGATGCCTTCAAAGTTCAGCCAGATTTTGCGCCCGGCATAATCGGGGGGCACCGTGAACGTCGTGCGATACCAATACGGTGTGCGGCAAAGGCTTTCGGGGATTTTGTCCGGGCGGTTATTCTCGCCATAGAGCGGCTCGGGGTAAACCTTGTTGTTCACCAGCGTAGTCAGCACCGTTCCGGGCACCGTGGCGGAATACCAGTCCGCCGCCGCGAAAGCAGCTTGCGAGATCTGCTCCCCTTTCGAGGGGACTTTGGCGGCATCCTGCAACTTCCAAGCGGTGGAGATAACCAGCGGGTCCGGCAACGGTTTCGCCCGCAGGGAGAGTGGGATGAGAAATGTCGCGAGGGCGGTTGCGAGGGAGGCGGCGTGCTTCATGGTGTTTTTGGATGCTTACAGGGTTACGGTTGAAACTGAATGCCAAGGGCGGAGCCGATCTGTTCGGCAATCATCTTGTTTCCTGCCGAGTTGGGGTGCACGGTGTCGCCGGTGAGAATCCCCGCCACCTTGTTGTTGGGGTTATTGTTGGCGATGAACTTCAGGAAGGCAGCGTGCAAGTCCACCAGCGGGACTTTGAGTTCCTTGGCGGTGTTTCTGGAGATCTCGCAGTATTCATCGAGCATGACGGCCAGCTGCCCGATCCCGTATTTTTTGGCGGGCTTCTTGGGATCATCGGAAGGCGGAGGAGGCTGCAAGTCGCCCGCCTCCCAATGCACCTTTTCACCGATCACACAGGGGGTGCAGAGTATCGGTTCCGCCTTGGCCGCTCGGATCCGCGTGATGAGATCCTTCAATCCGGCCGCGTAATTCTCACGGGAGGTGCCCCTGCCGCGCTCTTGATGCCAGACATCATTGACGCCGATGAATACCACGACGACCGACGGATGGAGCGCCAGGACATCCTTGTCCAGGCGCTGCTGCAGGTTGGAAACCGTGTTGCCACTTCTCCCCGCCCCGACGCACTCCACCTTCAGGCCGTTTTTCTCCGCCTGGGCGGAGAGCAGGGTGATGTATCCATTCGGACGGACCGCTCCTGCGGTGATCGAATCACCCAGAAAAACCACTTTGTCCCCATGGACAAGGGGGCGCAACGGCTCGGCGGGGGCATCCGCTGCGCGAACCGGAGTGGACGGGAGGATGGTGCAGGCCAGAGCCGCAGCCAGGGAGAGGAGGAGTGTTTCGATTTTCATGATGTGTATTTTCCTAGGAGGAGCTATTTTTCACAATGCGGATTGGAACCGGTAGCTGCCGGAATCCACCGCATAGACCGCGTGGTGGTTTTCCATGCACAGAAACTTGACGCCTACTGTCTTGCCGGTCGGCTGGCCGGACTCGGTCACGCCGTTGGCATCCTTGGCCGGCACGTAAACCGTCGCGGTGGTGTTGGCCGGGACGGTGACGTCCATTGTCAGTTTTCCGCCATCACGCTGCCAGTTGCTCACGATGCGGCCGTTGATCGAGTCATAGCTGCATTTCACCCAGGTGATTCCCTCACCCGGTGTTGGCCGGATGATGAGTTTTTTGAAACCGGGTCCATCGGTGTCAATGCCCGCCATCGACGAGAACATCCACTCGCCGCAGGAGCCGAGGGAGTAATGGTTGAACGAGTTCATGCCGGGGTTTTGGAAGCCTTTATCGGGCGTCCAGCCATCCCAGCGTTCCCAGATGGTGGTGGCCCCGTGTTTTACCGAGAACAGCCATGACGGGAAGCTGTCCTGCAGGAATAACTTGAAGGCGGTCTCAGTCCTGCCCGCCTGGGTCAGCACGGGCAGCAGATAACTCACGCCGACGAAGCCGGTGGAAAGATGATCGTTCTTGGCCGTGATATCCTCCACCAGATACTGCGCCGCCTTGTCGCGCATCTCGTCTGACAACAACCCGAACTTCAGCGCCATGGCATAACAACACTGGGTGTTGCCTTGGATGCGGCCGTCAGCCGCGACGTATTTTTGGTTGAATGCCGCCTTGATGTCCTGAAAGAGTTGTTGGTATTTCGCGGCGTCATCCGTCTTGCCGAGTGCGGCGGCGGCTTGGGCAACCAGCTTGGTTGAATAGGCAAAATACGCGGTGCCAATCAGGTCTTTCGGGGTGTCGGCACCGATGGACAGCCAGTCGCCGTAATCCCTGCCACGCAATTTCTTACCCGTTTCGGACATGTCCACCCGGATCAAGTTGATGCTGTGGCCACGGCACCATTCGATCCAGCGCACCATGGCCGGATAATGTTGGGCGAGCAGACGCATGTCGCCGTAAACCTGATAGATCGTCCACGGGCAAATCACCCCGGCATCCGCCCAGGCCGGGGTGCCGGCCCCGGCCCCGACGCGCGGGCAAACATCAGTAAATGCACCGTCAGCCATTTGTGCATCATCCACATCCACGAGCCACTTGGTGAAGAAAGCGGCCACGTCGGCATTGTAGGTGGCGGTGCGGACAAACACCTGGGCATCGCCCATCCAGCCGAGGCGCTCGTCACGCTGCGGGCAGTCAGTGGGAACGCTCAGGTAATTCCCACGCTGACCCCATACGATGTTAGAATATAACTGGTTGATGCGCGCGTCGGAGCAGCTGAACTCGCCGGCCGGCGTGATGGCGGAGGCGATCACAATTCCGGTGATGGTATCAGGCGTCGGTTTTTCAGTTAGACCGGTAACTTCAACATAACGAAACCCGTGAAAGGTGAAGTGCGGTTGGAAGATTTCAACGCCAGTGCCCTTGCAGATATAAGTATCTACCGAAGGGGCTTGGCGCAGGTTTTGGGTGTAAACCGTGCCCTCGGGATCTAACATCTCGGCGTGGCGGATGGTCAGTTTGGTCCCGGCGGGCGCGGCGACTTTGAGGCGGACATAGCCGACCATGTTCTGGCCGAGGTCGAAGGTCCAACACCCCGGTTTGGGCTCCTTGATGGCCACTACCTTGATCTCGCTGATCTTGCGCACCGGTTCGGTCACCTGGCTTTCCAGCGGCCGTGGTTTTTCCTCACGCACGTTGACCGGTGTCCAGGCGCTCTCATCGAGGCCAGGCGCATCCCAGCCTTTTACTTCGAGGCGGGCATCGTAGTTCTCACCCAACATAAAGTCGGATGCCAGGATCGGGCTCGCCGCCGTCTTCCATGAAGCGTCGGTGACCACGCACTCGCCGGTTCCGTCCGCATAGGTGACTTCCAGTTGCGCGAAGAGCGCGGGCACCTTGCCCCAAAAGCGGTTGTGCCCATTGCCGATGGTGCCGCTATACCAGCCATGACCGACCAGTCCCGCCATAACATTGTCGCCCTTACGAAGCATGGCAGTCACATCATATTCCTGATAGCGAATGCGTTTGTTGTAATCCGTCCATTCGGGGCCGAAGAGCACATCGCCCACCCGTTGGCCGTTGATGTTCATCTGATAGAGTCCCAGCGCGGTGACGTAGAGCCGGGCCCTGGCGACCGGCTTGGCGGCGAGCTTCAGCGTCTTGCGCAAATAGCCCGCCCCCTCGACCCACTTGGCCTTCCAGTCGGCGGGTTGCAGCAAGCCCATTTCCCAGGATGCCGGTTGGCTTGCAGCACTTGCCCCGCCGGTGAGCCACGTTTTAACTTTCCAGAAACACTGCTGGCGGCTTTTAAGCGGCTGCGCGCCCTTATATTCAATTTGCGAGGTGTTGTTAGATTCCACGCGCCCGCTGTCCCAGAGGTCGCCTTTATTGTTTTGCAAAAGTTCCTGCGAACTTGCCACCAACACCTGATAGGCAGTCTGCTGCAGTCCCCGGGTTGTTGGTTTATGGTCATTGTCTTCGATCTGCCATGACAGGCGCGGTTGCGGCGCGTCGATGCCTAACGGGTTGGTCAGGTATTCGCAGCGCAGGTGTGTCACCTCGGCGGCATGAGCGACTGGGAGCGTGGCCAGTGAAGCGAGCAACAGGGCCGCTAGGTGTGCGATTTTGATTTTCATGATGTAGATTTTCATTTTTTTATTGAAGGCTCACCGGTTGAGTTTCTGTGTCCCGGTCCCGGCCTGTGGCCGTCGATCATGTCGGCAAACTCAAAGTCCACGGTGTAGATTCCTTCCTCCCAGATTGGGGATCATGCCCTCAAAAGGGTTGCCAGCGACCTTTTCGAAAAACAGCTCGGGGGTTGCCGTGCCTTCGACCTTTTGCTCGCGGGCCTTGACATGTGCGAGTGATTCTCCCGCGATGATTACGGGCCTAGAGCACTCCTTGCAACCTGTGGACTCCTCCTCATCGGCCAAGACTCGGAGACCGGAGAACAAGACGGCTGCGACAGGCAGTAAGATGCGCTTATTCATGAGAGAGAGTCTGGTTTGTTGGCGGTTTGTGAGGCCGGTGGCAATCCTTGCGATGAACATGCTGGTTGGCAAGTACCTGAAGATGCAAAGCACGGATTTCTACCAGCAGACTCTAGGAATACCCCTCCATGGTAGGAATACCCCTCCATGGAAGATCGTGAGTGTGGATCTCGACATCGAGGCCAAACGGCTTGTCGTCCGGGCCGAGGTGGACCGCAAGACCAGGTGGTATCATCCCGACACCCAACTCCCGACGTCCTGGCTCATGTTGACGAAGGCGCCTTTTTTCAATACCCAGTCCCCAACCGCGCCGTGGACGAATTCGTCCCCGTGGGTGCACCCCAACCGGCCACCGCTGGCTTGTGACCCGCCATGCCGCCTGCGCGGACAGGTTAGAGCAGGAATTTGGCGGCCTGTTCCACGTCCTTGTCGCCTCGGCCGGAGAGATTGGCGATGATGAGGGTGGTGGGCGGCAGGCTGCCGGCGATTTTTGCGACGTGGGCCATGGCGTGGGCGCTCTCGAGCGCGGGGATGATGCCTTCGCAATGGGCCAGTTGCTTGAACGCGGCGAGCGCCTCGGCATCGGTGGCGTAGGTGTATTCGACGCGGCCGAGGTCCTGCAGGTAAGCGTGCTCCGGGCCAACCGCCGCGTAGTCGAGGCCGGCGGAAACCGAGTGGGTGAGTTCAATCTGGCCGTCGGCGTCGGCCAGCAACCAGGTTTTGGTGCCTTGGAGCACGCCGAGTTGCCCGCCTTGAAAGCGGGCGGCGTGGCGTTCCGGGATGATGCCCTCGCCGCCGGCTTCCACCCCGATCATGCGCACCGAAGCCTCGTCGAGGAACGGGTGGAACAGGCCGATGGCGTTGGAGCCGCCGCCGACACACGCGACTAACAGGTCGGGCAGCCGGCCTTCTTTTTCAAGAATCTGGCGGCGTGCCTCGATGCCGATAACGCGTTGGAAATCCCTGACGATCATGGGAAACGGGTGCGAGCCGAGCGCCGAGCCAAGAATGTAATGGGTGTCATCGACACTGGCCACCCAGTCGCGCATGGCTTCATTGACCGCTTCCTTGAGGGTGGCCTGGCCGGCGGTGACGGCGCGCACTTCAGCACCCATCAGGCGCATGCGCACGACGTTGAGGGCCTGGCGTTCCATGTCCACCTTGCCCATATAAATGACGCACTCCATGCCGAAGCGCGCGCAGACGGTGGCGGTGGCCACGCCGTGCTGGCCGGCTCCGGTTTCCGCGATGATGCGTTTTTTGCCGAGGCGTCTGGCGAGCAGGATCTGGCCGAGGGCATTGTTGATTTTATGGGCGCCGGTGTGCAGCAGGTCCTCGCGCTTCAGATAGATTTTCGCCCCGCCGAGTTGTTCGCTCCAGCGTTGGGCGAAATAGAGCGGCGTCGGGCGGCCGGCGTAGTCGTGGAGCAAGCCGTCGAGTTCGGCGTGGAAGGCCGGGTCGTGGTTGGCCGCATCATAGGCAGCGGCGAGTTCCTGCAACGGAGCCATCAGGGTTTCCGGGACAAACATGCCGCCAAACTGGCCAAAGTGGCCGCTGACGTCGGGAAGCGTGGGTGAGGTAGCGGTGGCCATAGGCGCGGCGAGTGTCTGGCGGGATGGCGCCGGATTCAAGGGGAGAATGCGCCATACTCAGAGTATGGCCCACCATCCGTAAAAAACCACCAGCACCATTGACTGGCGGCGATATTCCTGCTAGTCCGGCTTTTCAGAGAAAACCACCCGAGCCCGCCCCCATGATTCACCCCCGCGTTTCGCTGCCATTTGCCGCCCTTTTCATGCTGAGCATTCCAGCTCTCGGCCGGACATGGAAAGAAGCTGGATCCGATCGTGCCATGCAGGGCGACTACGTACGAACCGAGCATGGCAAGGCTGTGATTGTCCTGACCAGCGGCACTTCGGTCAAAGTTCCACTGCTGCGCTTGAGCGACGAAGATCAGAAATTCGTCATGGATGAGGCGACCGCCAAGGCGGCTCAGGCAGCAGCCTCGAGCGCTGCCGCCAGGAATGTGTTCAAGTGGGAAACCGACTTCGACGTTGCCAAGCAGCGTGCCCGTGACGAGAAGAAGCCAATCCTGCTGGATTTCACCGGCTCGGACTGGTGCGGGTGGTGCATGAAATTGAAGAAGGAGGTCTTCGACACCCCACAATTCCGAGAATATGCCAAGGGAAAGCTCGTGTTGGTGGAAGTGGATTTTCCACAGGCCAAGCGACTTTCCAAGGCGCTCAAGGAGCAGAATGAGAAATTGGCACAGGTATACGGCATTCACGGATATCCAACGATCACCCTGCTAGACCCTCAAGGTGTCAAGGTTGCTGAAACCGGCTATCATGAAGGGGGGCCGGCAAAATACATCGAGCACCTGCAGAGTCTTCTCAAGTAACGGCTCACGGCAACTTCCAAGCTGCGCGGCAGGTCGCGTATTCGGCTTTGGGTAGCAGGATATAGAGCGGATGGCGGGCGGGATCGATACGCGCCACCAGCGCGCGGAGTTTGGCTTCTTCCATGCTGGTGCAGCCGGCGGTGGGGCGGGATCCGCCGCCGCGCCAGATGTGGAAGAAGATCGAGGACCCGCAGTTCGGAACGGCCTTGGGTGGGGCGTTGTGGGCAATAAAGAGTTTGAGCGCGTGAGCCGGATCGCTTTGTTTCATCTGTTGTTTTTTCTCCCAGGCCGATGCGGGTTCGTGGTCGAGGATGACGTGGCTGTTATATTGCGGCGAGGCGGGATCTTCAATCCACAGGTCGCGCGAGGTCACCTGGCGGTAGCCAAGCAGCGGTTGCTTGCGGATGCTCGGGTCATAGCCCCATGCCCCACCGATGGCGAAAACCCCGGCGGGCGAGCGCCCGTCGCCCTCCTGCTTGGGGGGGGCGTGGGCAGGCGCGGCATGTAGCCCCTTCCCCCACACCAAACCGCTTTTGCCCAGCCGCGATTGCCAGGGCGCGCCCTCGGCCACCCAGCGTCCACCCGATTTCTGATAGAGCTGGAGCGTGGCCGACGAGCTATTCCAATCGTCGGCGATGCCCACCAAGCATTGGGTGGAGGCGGCGGGCAGTTCGAATGCCTGGGCGGGGAGGAACAAGGCGGCGAACAGCATTGCGATGAGCGAAACGAACATGGTGGCTGGCAAAACCAACGCCGGGCGCCCGCCAAACGCAAGCGCACAGATTCACGCCCGCCACCTGAGAAGATAGCAAAATCCTCACCAGGCGGGGCCAGGTGCGGATGATCCACTCGTCAGTCGTCGGGAAAGCAAACGGCCCGCATACGATTAGATCCACCCTTTCGGACTTCAGACGGTGCACGTCTGCGGCCCTCGAGAGTAGCAGGGTTTGAACCAATTACCGATGACAAGGGCGGGGCCCGGTTCGGTCAGGGTTACCCATTCGTCGGCTTCCAAGCCCAGGTCGCAAGCGACATGACGGTCGGCGCAGGCCAGGACCACCAGAACCCGGTCCACATGTTGACGCCGCAGCAAGCGGATGGCGGTCTGCATGGTGGAGCCACGGGTCGTCCCGTCATCCACAAGCAGCACCGTATGATCCTGCAGGTCGAGAGTGGGTGGGTGGCGGTGGTGGTATGAGTCACGCCGGACCAGTTCCGAGGTCGCTTTCAGGGTGGCATCTCTGACGTCCGCATCACTCAACCGTAAGCGGTCGATCAGATCGTAATTGAATATCCTGAATCCATCGCCTGTGATCGCTCCGATCGTATGATCGCCACTGCTTGGAGCGGTAATGTTGCCCACCTGCAGGACGTCGAAGTCGATTTTCAGGTTCCAGGCAATCGCCGCGGCAACCGCCGTGCTCGCCGGAGATATCGCCAACACGATCACATCTGGGCGGCTGGAGAATTGGGTCAGGCGTTGCGCAAGGTTACGCCCTGTGTCGTCGTTGTCACAATCTGGCGTCATTTTCATGGTCGGCAATCGATGGGCCCTCATCATCAGAGGGGGGGACTGATTCTTCGCGCGTTCCTGCGGGCTGGAGAATGGCCCATCGTGGACTGTTGAGCCATGGGTATATCTGCCAAACCATGCCGCCAGCCACTGTGGAATCCCGATCGATACCGGTCGGGGCGCGGCAGCCGTTAGGGATCATGGCTAGCGATGCATTCATCGGGGGGCACGCTAGCCGCCCAGACAATGCTCCGGTAGTGGGTAAATCAGACACTCAGCACTGCGAGTCCTGGTTAGGCAGCATAGGGAATTTCACTTAGTTTCTAGGTGAGCGGCCCAGGTCCCGCGAGTCTGCGGATGGCGCTGCAACCGTACGGGCCGCGCACTCCGTGACTCAAGTGAAGAGACCGAGGCGCTCATGCCGCCCCCCTGATCTGCTCGGGGGGCTCGGCACCCCCATCTCCATCGGATTGGGCGATGCCATGAATGACCGCCAGTGCCGAGCGCGGGATACCTCACCGGACTCGAAGGTGCCAAATCTCGAAGTGAACCTTGTCAGCAAGTCATGCCACAGGCAGGATGACCGGGTGTGGATGAAATCTAGCTTGCTTGAAAAAATCCGCCTTGAGCTGCGTGCACGGTTGGAGCGCCTGGTCAAAGCCGCTTTGGACACGCATGCTGCAGCGACCGATCCGGGCAGCAAGGCGGAGGGGAAATATGACACCCGCAGTTTGGAAGCGTCATATCTCGCGGCAGGACAGGCCAAGCAGGTCGATGAACTTGCTGAAGCCATGCGGATTTTTGAAACGCTTGCACTGCCGGATTTCGAGATGGCGGCCGCCATCGACATGGGGGCTCTGGTGGAAGTGGAGTTGCACGGTGAGACATGCCACCTGCTCCTGGTACCTGCGGCGGGAGGAATGCTCGTCGAAGATCAGGGCGTGGAGATCACACTGCTCACGCCTGCCAGTGAGCTCTATCAAAAGCTAGTCGGGATGCGTGCCGGCGAATCACTGGGCGAAGCGGCGCTGCTGGTCATCGAGGTGAGCTGAAGGAGCATGTGGAATACCCAAAGCGGCAGGCTGTCGAGTCCAGACGCCTGGATCTTGGGATGTCCCTTCGCGACGCGAAGACACACGCGGCGTGGAGCGCATTCGGCGAAATAACCGGCACCGCCAGTGAAATCATGAAGTGACCCGTGCCCTGGAGCGGGAATCATCCTGGAAAGAGAATGGGAACCACCGATGACCACCAGGTCAGTTTCCGCCGACCGAGCGTTTCAGGTAGGCGCCCAGGCCGATGATGATCGTGGAGAGGATCAGGGTGGCGATGCCGCTTGCGATCAAGGTGTGCGCCTTTTTGCTCGAGCCCTTCCATTCCTGGAAAATCCAACCCCACATGGTGCTGAAGATGATGATGCTGGCCATGTGCAAGGTCCACGATGCGAAGTCCAGCTTGCCCATCTTGGTCGCGCCCATGGTGTAGAAGAAGAACTGGAAATACCAAGTGGTCCCAGCGAGGGCCGAGAAGAGATAGTTGCTCAGGAGTGGGATGCGGCGGTTGTGGCCATTGGCGCGCAGGTGCGCTGAGCCGGTCCATTCCTCGGCGGGAGCGTCGGTGACGTTCTCGATGATAGACCGGTCCTTGCCGTGGGCCGGTTGGCGCTGGGTGGCGGCGAGGTATTCATACCCGCTGCGATTTTTGAGGTTGAGCGCGACACACCAGACGAAGTTGGTGGTGAATCCGCCGAGCATCACGACGATCAATTTCGGCAAACCTGACCACAGGACCGGTGTCCCGGCAGCGATCGTGGCCACGCCGATCGGATTACCGGTCGTCAAGCCGAAGCTAAAACAGGCGCTCATGATCCCGGAAAAAGTGGCGACGAGCAGCCCCTTCTTGAAATTGAACTCGGCGATGGATTTCAGTTTCTCGGCGGCAGGCATTTCCTTTTCCTTGGTCGCACCGGCCAGCGCGGCGATGAGAATGCCCAGCAGACAAACGGCGACTCCCAACAGCGTCACCTTGCCGGCGGTGGTGGCCGCGATCTGGCTGATGGTTTCCGCCACCTGGATATCAGGAATCTGCGGGAAAAACTCCTTGGCAATCGGCGGCAACAACGTTCCGATGGCCGCGCAATAGCCGAGGGCCACGCCCATCCCAAGCGACATCCCGAGGTAGCGCATTGCCAAGCCGAAGGTTAGCCCGCCGGTGCCCCACAGCACTCCAAACAGGTACGTCCATCCCAGGGTGGCGGCCGATTGGCTCGACAGCACCCCGAAGATATCCTTGGTCAGGATGCTGGCAAGCAGCAGCGGGCAGATGATCCACGAGAAGAAACCACCGACGATCCAGTAGGTTTCCCACGACCATTTCTTCACGCCCTTGTACGGCACGTAGAAACTTCCCGAGGCGAGGCCGCCGAGCCAGTGAAAAACAACGCCGAGTAATGCGGTGGGCATAGGATGGATTCAGTTGGGTGCTTGATGAAAAATGCGTTTTTCGGCGGTCAGATGCGCTTGCTCAACACGGCGGATTCGTAGCGTTTGACCTCGGCCAGCCAATCGCCAGCCACCGGCACATTCTGCGCTTCACAATAGGCATCCCAAACCGCGCCCCATGGCAAGCTCCGAGTTTCCTCCAGCCAGGCAAGGCGGGAGGTGAAGTCGCCGGCCTTTTCCGCCTCGCGCAGAGCCGTCGGCTCCAGCAGCGCAAGCAGCAGCGCCTTGAGGGTGTTGCGGGTGCCGATGGTCCAGGCGGCGATCCGGTTGATGCTCGCGTCGAAAAAATCCAACCCGATGTGGGTGCGGGCCAGCAGCTTGTTGCGCACCAATTCGGCGGCGATGGCTTGCAGTGCGTCATCAAGGATGACCACATGGTCGCTGTCCCAACGCACACCGCGGCTGACGTGGAGCAAAATCTCCGGCACATACATCAGCACCGAACTGAGCTTGTCGGCAATGCCTTCGGTCGGATGAAAATGACCGGCGTCCAAGCAGAGCAGTTTCTGGTTTTTCATCGCATAGCCCATGTAGAACTCATGCGATCCGACGACATAACTTTCGCTGCCGATGCCAAACAGCTTGCACTCGACGGCGTCGAGGTGGTGCTTCGGGTTGAGCTTTTTCGCAAACACCTGATCCAGCGAATCCGAGAGCCGCTGGCGCGGAGTCAGCCGGTCCACCGGCGTGTCCTTGTAGCCATCAGGGATCCAGACGTTGGTGACCGTCGGCGAGCCGAGCGCCTTACCCATGGCGGCGCCAATCTCGCGCGCGGCGATGCAATGCTCGATCCAGAAATCGCGGATCGCCTTCTTCGGGTGCGCCAGGGTGAATCCGTCGGCCGCTTTCGGGTGGGCGAAGCAGGTCGGATTAAAGTCCATGCCCATGCCGTTGGATTTCGCCCAGTCCATCCAAGCGGTGAAATGCTTGGGTTCGATCTGGTTGCGATCGACCTTTTTGCCGCCGAACTCGCCATAGAACGCGTGGAGGTTGAGGCGGTGTTTGCCGGGGATGAGCGACAATGCCAGGTCGAGATCGGCGCGGAGTTCGTCAGGCGTGCGCGCCTTGCCGGGATAATTGCCCGTGACGGCGATCCCGCCGCTCAGGCCTTCCCCGGAGTATTCGAAGCCGCCAACGTCGTCGCCCTGCCAGCAGTGCAGGGAAATCGGGATGGTGGCCAGTTTGGCCATGGCCGCGGCGGTATCCACACCCAGGGCGGCATAGCGAGCTTGCGCCAGGCGGTAAGATTGGGCGACGGATAGGGAGGATTTGGCCATGGCCATAGCCTGCAAGAATTGATGCAGAAAAGCCTCCACAGTCTGGCCAAAAACCAGCACGATCCCGCCAGTGAAAAAGATCCTGCGAATAGACGAGTGGTTTCACCCGGACGGCTTCCCGATCAGCGTTGAGCGCCGCGAACCTCAAGGCGCCTTCGAGCCACATGCACATGAATTCACCGAGTTGGTCATCGTCACCGGCGGCAAATGCCTGCATGTGAGCGGCCCGGATTCGTGGGAACTGAGCGCCGGCGACGTGTTCGTCATCGCCGGGGCCCGTGAACATGAATACCGCGACTTGGCCAACCTGCGCTTGCTGAACATTCTCTATCAGCCGAGTCAACTTCAAATGGGGTTGTTGGACCTGCCGTCCGTGGCGGGCTATCATGCCCTGTTCACGCTCGAACCATCCCGCAGCCACCGCTCACCGACGAAAGGCCGGCTCCATCTCAACGGCAAGGAAATGGCACCGATCCTCGAACTCACCGACCGGCTGGAGCATGAGTTGAAAACGCGCGACCCGGGCTTCGGGTTCATGGCCACCGCCACGTTCATGCAAATCATCGGCCAACTCTCGCGCTGCTACGGCAGCAGCCCGTCGCCGGATGGCAAGGCGCTGTTGCGCATCGGCGAGGCGCTCTCCCACCTCGAGCGCAACATCCACCGCGAGGTCAATTTGGAGAACTTGGCGCGCATCGCCCACATGTCACCGCGGAGTTTTTTGCGCGTCTTCCACTCGGCCACCGGCACCTCCCCGCTCGCCTGGGTCATCGACCAAAGAATCCACCGTGCCTGCAGCCTGCTGCGCCACAGCGACCGCCGCGTCACCGAGATCGCATTCGACGTCGGCTTCAACGACAGCAATTATTTCACCCGCCAGTTTCGCAAGCACACCGGGCTATCGCCGCGCGACTACCGGCTGCGGCAAGCCGCCGGTTAGCGCGGGCGCGCATGGGCAGGTTCGGCATTGATGCTCCTGAGTCGCACGTATCTTACCGTCGCGCCGCAGAGAACATTGAAGTGCCCGCCGGCTGGGTGCTGCTGCACGAGGTGGGCCCCTACGGCAACGATCACTCCATGCACCTGGAGGCCAACCCGGCGGTCGGCGTGTATCGGGTGGAGTCTCCGCCGGCCAATGAGGCGGTGGGCCATGGTGACACTCTGGCCAGTAGCCCGTTGCCGTGGGCCTTGCCATGGCTCATGATCGTGGGCCTGGCCGGAATCGCTGAGGCCCAGCGGGTATTTCGATTCGCGATTCCGCAGCGGCGGGTCTCGCCACTGACGCCCGCCAGAAAGGCGTCTGCGGGTTCTTTGGGTATCACTCCGGCGGCCCTAATCACTGGGAGGAGGAGGAACCCCGCAACCTCCTGCACGAGCGCTCGGTCCGGCGCGCCGAATGCACCCAGCTCAAACAGTTAGCCGTCAGGGGCTCAAAAAATCGATTTTTTTCAAACGCGACCAGCAACGGCTGATGGAGCCATTACTCGCCATCCTCGAGGACGCGGCGGAGTTTGAAATCAGGGTCCATTTCCACGGCTGCACCGTGCCGCGCGGCTGGCGGCGCACGAATCCCCATCTCATTTCGAGGGAAGCGGTGCGCGGCGCCCTTTTTCATGCTCATATTTGCCTGCCTGGTTGGCTGATGGTTGAATCGTGGATTACCGGGCGGCGGGCTTGGATGCTCCTTGTTTCCCTTCGTGGAAACCTTCGCGGCGCAATTCCTTGAGCTTCTCCCGCTGCCCGGGCGTGAGGACGGCACGCATTTCAGCGGCCCGCGCCTTCCTCAGATCGCGCAAAGCCGCCTTGTCCGCGTCCGTGAGGTTTTCCCGGCCCTTGGCCATGAGCGCCTTAACCTGCGGGCGGTACTTCTCAATGATCGCCTGGATCTGTGCCTGCTGGCTGGCGTCGAGCCCGAGCTTCTCGGTCAGAAATTCCAACCGGGCCTCCGGGCCCATGCGGTGAGCGCCTTCATGGCGCCGATGATGATCGGCGGCGGGTGGTGCCTGGGCGAAGGTGGTGGCTGGGAGGACGAAGAGTGCCGCGGCGGCCAGGCTCATGCTGAGGGTGAATGGTTTCATAGCGGGTGATCCAACCCACCCCATGCGGCAAAGTTGCGCGGCTCGTGGGAGCGGACGGCCGATTCGCGGTGAGAGGGCCTGCGCATGGACATCCACGCGCCCGGTTGTGATGAACCATCGTTCGACCATGAAACAACGTACACTTGGAAATCAGGGACTGAGGCGGACCCCGAAGTCCGGCCACGCAGTGGCTAAACTAAGCTATGGTGGCGGGGTGCGGGAAATGGATAGGAGATCATGGATGTCAGATCAAGGATGAAGTGGGAA
>Ga0209499_1000742_pt1 | contig 23883 bp, 18 predicted proteins | sample C_130208_EF_Meta_FD_187306 | JGI IMG/M metagenome (GOLD analysis project Ga0209499, IMG submission 187306) | Freshwater microbial communities from Lake Croche, Canada to study carbon cycling - C_130208_EF_MetaG (SPAdes) (version 2) | ecosystem: Environmental > Aquatic > Freshwater > Lake... | reverse complement strand
AGAGCTATGTGGAGCAGCTCGTCATCAGGGATGCTGCAGCGATCGGTCGACTGCGCGATCCCTCCAAGCTCCATCGCTTCCTCTCCTCGCTGGCGGCGAACGCGGCGGGCGTGGTGTCGGACCAGACGCTGCTTGAGGCCTCTGGAATCGACCGAAGGACCGCCCAAGGCTATGAGCGGCTGCTGGAAGACCTCTGCATCGTTGCGTCGCTTCCGGCATGGTCGTCGAACCGTCTCCAGCGGCTCGTCCATTCGCCGAAGCGCTACGTCATCGACGCTGCGATCGTCGCCACGGTCCTTCGAGCGGACGTCGACACCATCATGCGTGACGCCGACCTCCTCGGTCGGATCATCGACACCTTCGTGCTCTCGCAGCTTCGGGCCGAGCGGGCGGTCAGTGACTGCCGCCCGACCTTCCACCATATGAGGGATGGGCAAGGTCGCCATGAGGTCGACCTGGTCGTCGAGATCCGAGGTCAACGGGTGGTGGCGTGCGAGATCAAGGCCACAGCGTCGCCGTCTGCATCGGACGCGCGGCACCTTGCATGGCTTCGCGACAAGCTCGGCGATCGGTTCGCCATGGGGGTGGTGCTGCACACTGGGCCATCTGTGTTCACCCTCGGCGACCGGGTCGTCGCTGTGCCGATCGCTGCGCTCTGGGGGTGACGGCCGATCAGGGGCGAGGCCCTCAGCTGAGCAGGCCGCGGATGTCGGCCGCGCTCAGGCCACCCTGGCTCAGCTCGCCCGAGTCGATCACGTCGTCGAAGAGGGCCGCCTTCTTGGCCTTCATGGCCATGACCTTCTCTTCGATGGTGTCGCGAGCCACGAGCCGGTAGACCATGACGTTCTTGGTCTGGCCGATGCGGTGCGTGCGGTCCACGGCCTGGGCCTCGGTGGCCGGGTTCCACCAAGGGTCGAGCAGGATGCAGTAGTCGGCCTCGGTGAGGTTGAGGCCGAATCCACCGGCCTTGAGACTGATGAGGAAGACCGAGGCATCGCCCTCTCGGAACTTCTCGATGGCTCCTTGACGATCCTTGGTCTTGCCGTCGAGGTAGGCCACCTCGATCCCGAGTCCCTTGATCATCTCGGTGGCCGAGGTCAGGAAGCGGGTGAACTGGCTGAACACCAGCACCTTGTGGCCCTCGGCCACCACGTCACCCACCATCTCGGCGAGCATCTCGAGCTTGGTCGACGGCACCGCAGCATGGGCCGCGTCGACCAAGCTGACGTCGAGGCTGGCCTGGCGCAGCAAGGTGAGGGACCGGAAGATCTCGAAGCGGTTGGTGTCCATGTCGTCGAGGAGGCCGAGCACTCGGCTGCGCTCGCGGTGCAGATAGGTGTCATAGACCTTGCGGTGCTTGGCAGAGAGTTCCACCTCGAGGATCTGCTCGGTCTTGGGCGGCAATTCGGTGGCCACGAGTTCCTTGTTCCGTCGCAGCATGAAGGGCCGGATGCGGCTGCGCAGCTCAACGAGGCGCTCGGCGTCTTGGCGCTTCTCGATGGGCATGGCGAAGTGGGTCCGGAACTTCTCGGTCGAGCCGAGCAGGCCGGGGGCAGTGATGGCGAACAGCGACCAGAGCTCGAGCAGGTTGTTCTCCATGGGCGTGCCCGTGACGGCCACCTTGAACTTGGTCGAGAGCATGCGGGCTCGCCGGCTGGCCTGGGAAGTGTGGTTCTTGACGAACTGCGCCTCGTCGAGGAACAGGCCCGACCACTCGACGGCCTCGTAGTGCTCGAACTCTCGTCGAAACAGCCCATAGGAGGTGATCACGAGGTCGGCATTGTCGGTGATCGAAGAGAGCTCGACCCCTCGGCGGGCCAGGCCCTCGGAGATGGTGGCGACGGTCAGGCCCGGGGCGAACCGTTGGGCCTCGGCGGCCCAGTTTCCGACCACGCTTGTCGGTGCCACGACGAGGAAGGGGGCGGCTCCGGGGTCGGCGTCGCTGACGTGGACCATGAGCGCCAGAGCCTGGAGGGTCTTGCCGAGACCCATGTCATCGGCCAGGATCCCGCCGAGACCGTGGGCGTGGAGGTGGGCCAGCCAGCGGAAGCCATCGACCTGGTAGGGCCGAAGCGTGGCGTCGATCAGCTCGGGGACGGCGTGGGGGATCGGGTCGTGCGAGCTGAGCAGGTCGGCCACTGAATCCTGCCAGGCCGTCGCCTGAGCATCGAGAATCCCGAGGGAGGCGACCTCTTCCCACCATCCGGTCTGGAGTCGACCAACCCGCACCGAACCCGACGATCCGGCCCACAATGCCCGGCCCTCGGCGATCAAGGCGGCCAGTTGGCGGAGCTCGTCGGAGTCGAGAGGGAAGAAGGTCCCTGAGGGCAGGACCATGAACTCCTGCTCCTCGGCCAGGGCAATGAAGAGGTCCTTGAAGGGAACGTCCTCGCCATCGACCGAGACGGTCACGTGCAGGTCGAACCAGTCGCCTGCGGCCTCGCCGCCGAGGGTGATCACCGGGGCATTGGTGGCGGCGCGGTAGCCGGGCAGGGTGCCCACGTTCTCGACCTCTACGCCTTCGATCGCCTCGAGGTCGGGCAACGTCGAGGTGAGGAATTCGAGCATGGGAGCACCCGACAGCAGGGTGCTTGCGATCAGCTCGGGCCCAGGGCCGACGAGATGAGCTTGGTCGACGAGGAGGTTGGTCACCTCGGCCAGCAGGGCCATCTCGACCTCAGGGTCCACAGCACGCCCAGGTGTGCGGTGGAGCGAGCCGGCCTGGCCCGACCGAGAGCCCGGTCGGATCCAGCTCCAGGCTACGTGGAGGTACTCGGATCCAAGAGGGTCGAGGCTGAGGAGGAGATGGCGGGCTCGGGGCGGGGGAAAGTCCACCGAGGTGTCACCCGAGATGACCCGGACTCGCTCGGCGAGGTCGGGAACATAGCCCTCGAGGAACCGGTCGACGTCCTCGGTCGGGATGGCGATCCGGGGAGTCCGGAGAAGTTCGAGCAGGGACGCATCGAGTGGGCCGTCGAGGCGGGCGAGGTGGACCTCGTCGACGTCGCCGGTGGCGTGGTCCTCGGTCCACCAGGCGATGCCGTGTGGGATGGGGCCAAGCAGGCGAGCGCTGCCGAGATCGATCTCGAGGTCTCCCGCCACCATGGCCGGACGCACCACGAGGCCCTTGGGGACGCGCCGCACGTCGAGCAGGCCCTCGGCGACGTGGCGGTGGAGGGTGACCTCGCCGGAGCCATTGCGACCGGTGACGAGGACCACCCCAAGGTCGGTGGCCTCCTCGAGCAAGTCGAAGACCCGCCGGCTCCGGATGGCATCGAGCCAGACCGTGTCGTCAGGGCGGTAGTACGCATTGGCTTCGTTGATCTGGGCCAGGGCCCGGAGCTCCTTGAGCACAAGGACCTGGGCATCGAGGTCGCCGTCGGCTTGCCATCCCCGTCGCAGCCCGTCGAGTGTCCCCCAGGTGACCCCGCGGGTGGACCAAGCTCGTCCGTCGGCCGAGCGGACCGGCACAAGCCGCAGCCGGGGGAGCGATGGGGTGGCGCCACCACGTGATCGCGTGTTCCCGACGACGAGGTCGATCTGAAGTCCGAGGCCTTCGGTGGCGGTGGACTCCTCGATGACAGCCGGGACGGCGGCACTGGCGAGGAGTGCTTCCCATGGTGCTCGTTCAGCCGTTCGGCCACTGCTCGAGACCGATGGCACCTGGTGATCGAGGAGGCGCTGGTGGGCCAGTGCGGTGAGCAAGAGGCAGACCACGTGCTTGCATCGTCGCCGCATCGGGCACGAGCAGCTGCCGTCGATGGACTGGGGCACCCCTTGGCGGTCGACGAGGATCTCGGCCGAGGTGTCGTAGATCTCCTCGCGTGAACCCTCAACGGAGCCCTCGAGTGAACTGCCGGCGATGATCCAATCGAGATCGATCACCTTGCCCTGGGCGGCATAGGCCTCACCCCGGGCATAGGTCCGAGCATCCACCGATCGTCGGAGGCCGGCGAGGATCTCCTCCTCCGTCGCAGCGTGACCCGTCACCGGTCGTCGTCTACGCAGTGGCATGGTCGAAGGAGGGGTCGGGCGCAGGCATCGGACCTTTCAGTCTACGGAAGACTGTGACGTCTCCTTCGATCAGGAGCGGCTCCGGTCGTCCGCCCGGGACAGATCGGTTGGCGGATGGGGTGGGGATCGGAAAAGATGAGCCCACAACGAGGAGGCACCCATGCCGAGCGAGGCCCACCAGCAGATCGTCGAATTCTTGAGAGCAACGGCGTCAGGTGCGTCGGGTGCTCCGTCGTTCGAGGCAGCCCGGGCAGCTCTGGACCAGATGGGGCAGAGCTTCTCGGTCCCCGAGGGGGTTGACGTGTCGGCGGTCGAGATCGCCGGAGTGCCATGCGAGTCGATCGCTCCGGTGGCTGGGGAACACGGCACTCTCGTCTATCTCCATGGTGGCGCCTACACGGTTGGATCGCTCAATAGTCACCGCTCGCTCAGCAGCCGCATCGCATTGGCCACGGGGTGTCGGGTCATCGCTGTCGACTACCGGCTGGCCCCCGAATATCCCTTTCCTGCGGGACTCGATGACTGTGCCACCGTTGTCGCCGAGCTGCTCGATCAGGGACTCGATCCTTCGGAGCTGTTCGTCGGTGGGGACTCTGCCGGTGGCGGAATGGCCATGGCACTGATGCTGCGCCGTCTCGACGACGGCCTCGTGCTGCCGGCCGGAGCCGTGCTCCTGTCGCCATGGCTTGACCTTCACCTGCAGTCGGCCTCCATCACCGAGCGGGCGGCAGCGGATCCCTTGCTCAACGTCGCATCGCTCGCTCGCAGCGTGGAGGCCTTCGTGGATGATCCGTCGCACCCTCACGCCTCGCCGATCCTGGCTGACCCGACGGGCCTGCCGGCGCTGCTGATCCTTGTGGGCACGGCCGAGATCCTCCTTGATGACAGCCTGGTGTTCGCCGAAGCGGCAACCGCTGCCGGAGTCGACGTCGAGATCGATGTCGAGGACGGGCTCATCCACGTCTGGCCGTTCCTCGATGGGATCCCCGAGGCAGCGGCTGCCATGGAGCGGATCGGGAGCTGGGTGAAGGCGAGGCTCGATCCCGCCACGAACTGAATCTTCAAGCCCGGACGGGCAGCCGCTCGTGCCGCGGAAACGAGGCCAGATCGCTACTTGTTGTTGACGGTCACACCATCGCTGAACATCGAGTCGTGGAACTCGAACTTGGAGATCGTGGCCGTGGTCGGGATGTCGTAATACAGGTCACCCGTGACGGAGTTGCCTGGATTGATGTTCGTGAAGAGCACGGAGTCCTGGTTGGAGTAGATCTCGGCATCGGAGGAGGTGCTGAGCTTGCCGCCCTTGTCGTCGAAGGCGTACTGGTTGTCCGAGACGAGATCCTGCGCCTCGGTGCCCTTGTTGGCCACGGTGACGTTGACCTTGCAGAATTGCCCCTGCGCCGTGACGCCAAGGCCGTTAGCGGTGTCGCCGACTGAGGGGATGGCGCACTGCACGGTGTTCACCGTGAACGTGAACTTTCCGTCGGCCGCTGCCGTCCCGATCCCGACCGCGGTCTTGCTGGAGGAACCACCGCCCGACGAGTTCCCACCTGAGGAGGAACTTGAACCCCCTGAAGCGGCGGCGGCCAAGCCTCCGATGACGATCACCGCAGCAATGGCAGTGTGACGAATCCTCATGATGACCCCATTCCATGAAAGCAATTAAGTGATTATCTACATACTAGGTCCGAACTGTGACATCGGCTCTGGACCTGGTCATTCGGACGGCGAGAGCCCCTTGCGTTGCACACTTCGTGACCAGCCGATCCGCAATGGCACCACGACGGCGGGCAGAGCGATCAGGTCAGATGGATCGCGCACCACATGGATCGGCGGGAACCAGGTCGAGTTGCCAGTCACGAGTCGATCGAGGCCGATGGCTGGTGTCTCGATGGTCCTCATCAGCCAGATGTAGGCCTCGGTGCACGGACCGAACAGCTTGACCGCGGCGAAGGCGGCGGCCACGCCGGCCACGAAGATGATGACTTCTCCACGCGGGAGCCTCCAGTTCCGCCGGCACACGATCCACTGGGCGAGCTCGGCGAACGAGAGCAGCAGGAGCGGGGCGAAGACCAGGCCGGCCACGTCGGACAGCTTGCCCGTGATCGAGCCACCGACGTGCTCTTTGAGGACGCGATCGTTGAGGATCAAGACGATCAGCGAGAGGACCGACGGCCACGAGAGCAGAAGGTCTCCTGGGATCGCAGCTCGAGGGGGTGAGGGGACCATGGTGTTCACCATGCCACCTACATGTGCGTGTATGCATAGGGTGACGCCTGATCCAAAGATGCGGCCAGAGAGGTCGCCACTGGTCAGTCGTATCGAGTGGATCGTCGATGAGGCGACTCATTTGCCGCGATGTCACTGCACTCGTCAAGGATGCGGTCAGGCACCCCCGATCAGGAGAAGAGATCCCATGGCATTGATTCCCAAGCGAGACCGACCGGTGTTCGCCGGAGCCCAGTATCTCGGTGGCCTGACAAAGGGCCCCCGCCGGTCGATGGGTCACCTGAGTTTCGATGACACGGTGTCACTCGGGGCGGCATGGCAGAAGGTCGAGATACCGGTCACGGACATCGCCTCAATCGCCACCACGTCGGAAATGGTCGGCAAGCGGAAGACGGGTGCGGTTCTCATGTTCGGTGTGCTCGGACTTGCTGGAAAGGGATCGAAGACCGAGGGCAGTATCTCCATCTCCCTCAAATCCGGTGAAGAGGCCTACTTCATGATCCCGAAGCTCACCAACGTGAAGATCAAAGCGGCCCTTGCGGGATGGATGACGAAGTTCGACATCCCCTGGAGCGGAGAGCGGGATGAGGACGGGGACGGGAACGGCGGGGCGCCGACGAGCAAGGCCGACGAGCTCGCCAAGCTCGCTCAGCTCCACGCCGCAGGCACGCTGACCGACCAGGAGTTCGCCGCCGCCAAGGCGGATCTGCTGGGCCTTGACGACTGAGGACCGTCACCCCCTGACCCAGCCCACACGTGCCCGTGTGCCCGATCTCGGATCAAGCATGGGAACCAAGGGAAACTCGGCGAGTCCCAACTTGATGGGGAGCTGATCAGAATGGTCGTCATCAGGTGAACGAGATCATGATTCCTCTCGCAGCGCAGTCCCTCCTGAAACGACTGGGGCATGACCAGGATGAGTCGAAGCGACGTGTTCCTTCGGACCGCAGCATCGGTGGTGCTGAGCGCCGCAACTCGAGAGTGGCCCCGAGTTGTCACTGCGCAGCGTTGTGTTGACAGGCAGGTCAGGCTAGAGAGATGGGCGACGACGAGTACGACCGGCGGCATGCTGCCCTGCATCAAGGAACTCGCCTCGAATGGTTCACGGTGTTCTGGAACGTCATCGAGGTGTTCGTCACCGTCACCCTGGGCCTGATGGCTGGCTCCCTGGCGCTTGTGGCCTACGGCCTCGACTCGGTCATCGAAGTCTTCGCCTCGCTCGTGGTGGTCCGCTACATCTCTCGCCATGAGTCCGGAGGCCAGGCTGCTCGGGCGCTGCGCCTCGTGGCACTGGCCTTCGGCCTGCTGGCTGCCTATCTCGTGGGAGCGAGCTCGTGGTCGCTGGCTCACCGAGAGGTCTCGTCCTCCTCGCCGCTCGGGATCGCCTACCTGATCATCGCCGCCACGGCGATGTTCGTCCTGGCCCTGCGAAAGCGCAGGCTGGCCGTCATCGCCAGAAGTGCTCCGCTGGGCGCCGAAGCCGCCCTGACGTTTCTTGACGGCTGTCTGGCATCAGGGATTCTGCTTGCCTTGGTGCTCAATGCTGCCGTTGGGCTGTGGTGGACGGACCAGGTGGCGGCCATGGGCGTGGGGGTCATCTGCGCCAAAGAGGCGGGTAGAAACTGGAGAGAGGCCTCCACGCTGTCCACGAGCATCGACGACATCGCTGGCTCGTAGCGACCTCACGGCCGGGCCAGGTCAGTCACGGAGCTGGTCGAGGATGGCGAGGATCTCGTCGCCGTAGAGCTCGAGCTTCGTCGGACCGATGCCGCTCACGGCGAGCAGCGATCGCTGGTCGGTCGGCATGTCAGCGGTGATCGCTTCCAAGGTCTTGTTGTCGGCCACCACGAAGGCCGGCACCCCGTCAGACTTGGAGCGTTCGAGTCGCCATGCCTTCAACGCAGCGAAGATCCCCTCGTCGACGGGGCCAGATGGAGGGGTGCTGCGCGTCCGGGCCGATGCCCGCGATGGGGGTCCAGGGGGATCAAGGAGGCTGCTTCGGCCTTCAACCATGATCGCCGATCCGAAGGGGATCGAGGTCGAGGAGGTGCCGATCGAGACGGTGACTCCGGAGTCGCCGACTGAGGTCACGACGCAGTCGTAGCCACCCCACACGAAGCACAGGTCGATGGCCGCGGGGATTCCGTCTCGATCCGTCGTGGCGGACTGTGCCGAGGGGTCCGATCGAGCATGGCCCGCTGCCGACGAGGGAGTCCTCGGCGCACCAGGCTCGTCGAGCTCACCGAGGAACAGCGACGCGTTGGCGGATTCTGCCACGACGGCCAGCGTCGCTTGAGCCCTCGTGATGGCCACGTGGAAGATTCGACGCTCCTCCTCGACATCGGTGCTGAGTCGGTGAGGGATCACTCCGCCGCTCGCATCGTGCACCACCACATGGGGCCACTCGAGGCCCTTGACCCGGTGGACGGTCGACAGCGTCACGCCATCAGGATCGTTGCGCTGGCTGAGCGCCCGACGCACCCAGACGAGGAACGTGCCGGCGTCCGGGTGGAGCTGCCCGAGCGCCACGAGGGCACGCAGGTCGTCGGAGTGGGCGGCGGCGTTGCGACCCTGTTTGCTCGAGTCCAGGGCGGCCAGGGACTGGTCGAGTCCGAGCTCGGTCCGGATGGCCTCGAGGATCGTCGCCGCGTTGGCCCCGGCGGCGCGTCGAGTGAGCCGCTCGAGGTCGGCGGCGAAGGCCGCTACCTTCTCCGCCACCTTGGCGTCACTGATCCGACCGGCCAGCCGTCGCAGCCCGGCGACGTCGCTCTGCTCGGCCATCCAGTCGATGATTCGGGGCGAGAGGCTGCGTGACGGCCGCCGGGCGGCGTCGCGGATGGCGGCCTCGGCGAGCGAGCCGGAGGTGGCCAGCGAGAACCAGGCCAGCGCCGCCTTGGCCCCGGTGCGGGTCAACAGGTTGCCGCCGTCACGGTTGGTGACAGCCACGCCAGACTCGCGCAGGGCCACCTCGACCGGGGCGAGCAGGGCGTTCACGCGGGCCAGCACGCAGATGTCCTGGGGGCGGGCGCCCTCGGAGAGAGCGGCGAGGACCCGACGGGTCGTCTCGGCCGTGGGCTCCTCGGCCTCGACGATCACCAGGGCTCCGGGGCCGCCGGCCGCCTTCGGCCCGGCCTCGATGACCTTGGGCACTCGGATGCGGTTGCGGGTCAGCAGGTTCGAGGCGGCGGTGACCACCGGCGCCGGACAGCGGTAGTTGGTCGACAGGGCGTGGTGGGTCGATTCGGGGATGAAGTGGTCGAAGTCGACCAGCCACTGAGGGGTCGCCCCTGAGTATCCGTAGATGGTCTGGTCGTCATCGCCAACTCCGAAGATGGGCAGGGCGGGACCAGCCACCAGCCGGAGCAGGAGCATGTGCGCCGGGTTGAGATCCTGGTACTCGTCGACCAGGAGCACGCCGACCGAGCGACGGGCTGCTTCGCGTGTTTCGGGCTCGGTGAGCAGCGCCTCGATGGCGAGGTAGACCTGTTCGTCGAAATCGACTTGGTTTCGGCTGGCCAGAGTCTCACGCCACCGAGGGAAGAGCTCGGCGAGGCCGGCCACGTCGCCGCCATACTCGGCCTCCACCTCTTGGGGATTGCGCAGGCCAAGCCGAATCGACGACAGCGCCTCGATCCACGATGCGGCAGGGTCGGCATTGGCTCGGCGAGGGAAGCTCACCATTGAGCCCAGGAGGTCTCGAACTGCCATCTCGTCGAGCGTGCTGAGCGAGCCACGGCGAGGTGCGAAGCCTCGGGTCCCCGAGACGATGGCGAACGACAGAGCATTGAGCGTGAGGATGCGAAGGCCACCGAGGCCTCGGGTCCGCTCCTCCATCTCCTCCTGAGCGCGCTTGTTGAAGGCGACCATGAGGATCGAGTCGGCGGGGACGCCCGACGCCACGAGGTGTCGAGCGCGCTCGGTGAGGACACGTGTCTTGCCTGACCCGGCCGGGGCGATGATCCGCGACCGCATGATCGGCTCGGCCACCGCCGCTCGCTGGCTGGGGTCGAGCTCGCTGGTGAGAGGAGCCGCACGAAGGGGGTGCAGTTGGCCCCTCTCTATCGACTCGGCTGGGATGAGGAAGAGATCGCCGACATCGAGGGAGAGGTCGAGACCCCCGCCATCGAGCACAGCCAGGCGGCCATCGGGCAGTTCGACGTCGGCCTCGGAGTCGGGCAGGAGCGTGGCTCCCAAGGCCACGGCGGCATCGAGCAGCGGCCAGGTGGGCGAGCCAGTTCGCAGGTCGACGCAATGGCGGACCATCAACTCCCAGGTGTCCTCGGCGAAGAGATCGTGGTCCGGGGGCAGGCTCCAGACCGGCTCGCTGCTGCGGGAGGGCTCGGGGGCCTCGAGTCCGTCGGCGATCTCGAACACTGTGGCAGTTCGTGTCAGGTGAGCGGTCCGGACGGCCCGCAGGAGGGTGTCGGTGCCGAGGGTGAGGGATGTGACCTTGATCACTGGGCAGGAGGACCACGGTGTCGGGATGGCCTGGCCGGGATGGACGAGCAACGATCGACCCAGGCTGGCCGGACCGGGGCCTGCGGCCAGGGTCCCGGTGAATCGAGTCGGTGGCCGGTGAGGGGCACGAAGTTCCGACGGGGACGCCGGCTGGATCGAGATCACCGGCGGCGAATCTTGATCCTCGGCCGGACGGGTTCCCGGTGGACCGCTGACGATCACACTCGGGGCGTTCGATCGGGCGAGGCCGATGGCGTGGCGACGAGCCGAGGCCAGGTCGGGATGGGACGTCGTCTGGTCGCCGAAGCTCACGAGGACGCCATTGTCCTGTTCATCGACATAGATCGGGGTGGGCTCGTCCATTCATCGCAACCTACCGGGGACCTCTGACGCTGACCCTCGATCATGCTCGACGAGGCCCATCATCCATCAAATGACACGCTTGAAATTAGGACGAAGTCTTGTCGAGATCCTTGATATCCCTGATGGTCACAGCATTGGCGCTGATGCTATGTAACAATGCGCATTCAGTTGCAGCAAAGGGATGTTCGGGTAGCAAGAGACCGTTCTATAGGGTGTATGAAAAGAAGCGAACATGTGTTCGTCTTGTGAGAAGTCCGGGAGTTCTGTCACAACTATTTGAGAACGTAGGTGGTGCCCGGTGCAGGATCCCTGCCCAGTTCGAGACGAGAGCCAGGAGTAGCAGTGGAGCCACGTGATCAGGTCGTGAGCAAGATCGGGGACCTCGAGAGGTTGGCGCTTTCTCTGTTGGGTCAGGCCAAGAACCTGCTTGAAACAGCGATATCGCTGCGGGAACTGCTCAGTCTTGGAGAAGAAGAAGTTCCCGGAACGCACGCTGACGGGCACTCTCCGCGATGAGATCGACCAGTTGGAGCAAGGACAGCTCGAGGAACTTCGACACCGCTCGGTAGGTGTCGATCTCGCGGGGCTCTGTCAGGTCTCGCTCCCATCGGCTGAGGTTTCCCTGGGTGGTGGCGAGCAGATCAGCGACCTCGGCCTGATTCAAGCCGAGGGTTTCCCGGCGCTTTCTGAGCGCCTGTCCGAGCGTCAACGTCTTGCGTGCCACGCGCTCAGGTTAATCCGTCGGGAGCACCCTCCCTGATCATCGGCATAGATTTTTCTGAAACCTCCGCGTAGCGGGCGTGCTCTGGGGTGATTGAACGGGCTGCGTCGCAACCGTGGAGCTATCGATGGGTGAACTTCATGCGGTGACCAAGACGCAAGCCCTGGCGTATCGGAATGGATCGAAGTCCGAGAAGTCAAGGGCCTTCGATCAACCCGTCGAACTCACCGGTTGGCATCGAGACCATGCCCGACCGATCCTGCGACAGGCTGGAACGCTCACGGTCATAACGCCATGACAGCCCCGTCTCACCTGCTGGATTCTCCAAGTGACACCACTTCAGGGGACGTCGACGGCTGGCCGACGATCTCGAGATCTAGGAACCGGGGCAGGCCGGCTTGTACTGGGAAGATGCGAGGACACCACGAGCCAGGCACGATTGCACAGCGGTGAAGGCTGGCTTGGGTGCCAGGTCCTTGGCGAACAGCAGAGGTCTGGTCGGCGTGGGGAACCAACCACGATGGTCTAGCCAAGTGTGACCATCGTCGAGGCCCCACGTTGTGATTTCGCGACACCGAGACACCTGGAGGCAGGTGGACACGATCCGTCCGTAGGCGTGTGCCTGCAGCCGCAGCGCCTTCTGATCGCGGGGAGGAATTGGAACATCCACCTCTGTGTAGGCGATGTCCAGTCCCATGTGAGAGAGCGTTCTCATCTCAGCCAAGAGGGTCGCGACATCTGGTCCGGAGGTCGAGGTCCCGTGAAGCTCGAGCCCGACGCCCTGGATCGGCACGCCTCTCCGCTGCATCCCCTTCACAAGCTTCACCATGGCCTGGAACTTTCCCGGCACCCACTCGGTGCCGTACTCGTTCAGCCACAGCTCGGCGGAGGGATCAGCCTCATGGGCGAGCCGAAAGCACCAATCGATCCAACGAGGACCAAGCAACCGCTGGAACACGCTCTTTTGTCGCTTCGTTCCTCCCGTTGCGAGCGGTTCATTGACGACATCCCAGCGATGGATCCTGCCTCGGTAGCGTCCGACCACGGTCTGGATCTCAGTCTTTACCGCCTGACGAAGCTGGTCGGGATTGGTGAGCGAGCGCACCCACGGCGCATTGTTCTCGTCTTGGTTGTAGATGAGGTTGTGGCCCCAGAACTCAATGTGGTTGGCCTCGGCGAACGAGAGATCGGTGTCGGCGGCGCCAAACTGCCAGTCACCGGGCGTGGGTTGGACCAGGAGCCACTTCAAATCGTTCTCTGGTGTGACCGAGTTGAACTGGCCGGAGAGCAGACCGGCATAGGTGGCGTCACCAAGCCTGCTGGCTGCGATCGTGGTCCCGATGCGCAGGCCAAGACGATCCGCAAGGTCTCGCAAGCTGCAGGTTGAGGGGTGAGCTGGCTTGCACGTCGTTTTCTCTATCCCCGCTGAACTTGCCGCACCTGACGGGGTCCCCGAGGCCGTCCAGCTGACTGCACCAGCCAGAAGAAGTCCAGCGATCGGCACTACGCAGAGCCGTCTGATCATATCCAGAGCATCTTCATATTTGATATTCTACATGTTAGGTAGTTCTACGCATAGACCGTTTCATTGACGCAGTCGAGCGGCATGCGACACCCTTTGCGCCGCTCCGCGCCTGGGTCCCTCGAGGTGGGAAGAGGCCAGCGCGCTTGTTGATCGTCATCGAGGCCCCGTGATTCGCAGCGCTCAGCCATTCCCCCCACCGGGGTATCTGGGACTGAGGTGTCCTCATCGAGGAGACGAGAAGGCGTGAAGAATCGCTCTTCAGGATCTTTCCTCTCGAGCCCGTGGGACCGGCCGCTCGCACTACCCGCATGCACAGACCGCATCCCCGGACCGGATTGAGCACCCGGGGCGTAGCCTTCGCAGAGGCGACGATGATCGCCGGAGGATCGAGGGAACACCATGGGAAGCGAGATCGACCGGATCGTGGCAGGGGCACAGTCCCCGGGATGGGGCGTGGGTGAAGGTACGTCAGGACAGGTGATGGCGACCAAGGACTCCGGGCAGGTCGGCATGCCCCTTGTGGTCATCGCTCGGCGGGGGGGCCGCGGGATGAACGTCTCGCTCTACCAGCCAGGCGATGACATCGACATCGAAGGCGAGCTCGTCGGCACCATCAGTGGGAACCCCCGCGACATGGGCCGCCAGCTGCGGTCGATCCTCGAGGACCTCGACGTCGACGAGGCCTGAGCGATTCGTCATATCTGCTCCGAAAGGTCGGCCCGGTCGGCGATCCGAGGGGGAGTGGCATGGGACATCGCATGGGAGGGCTGCCGAGAGCACCCGCGCCTCGCTGGGGAGCATCGGGCGGGCCCCACGCCTGTCAGCGGGCGGCTTGGTCAAGCCGCCTAAGGCCCACGCCCCGCGACCCGTCCGCGAGGTGCGTCACGCCAGCCACGTGGTGCGGCGAGCAAGGCCCGCCACCGGCGGTCCTTCTGGGGTCGGCTCTTCGGCTGAGCGCGCCGCTCGGCGGGGCTGAGCTCGCCTCAGCCGACAGCGGTGCGGTGGATCCGTCGGATGATGCCCTCCACGTCGATCGGGTGGTCGTCGAGCCAGCCCGCCACGTCGGCGAGATGAGAGGCCCCCTCGGTCGTCTCAGCCCCGATGCGGCCGAGGTGGTGCCGGAGGGCGTCGTCGGCGTAGAGCACCGCCGCGATGGGGCGCGCCACCCGGATGACCTCGAGGGCGGCGACGGGCTCCCAGCCCTCGTCGAGCAGCAGGCGGAACCCCATCGAGGGCCCCCGGTTCACGCCCATGTGGCAGTGGACGAGCAGGCGGCAGGCACCGTCGGCCCTGGCGGCGCGGTTCGCCGCCAGCCCGGCGTCGAACCACTCGTCGGCCTGCCGGTGGCCGGCGTCGTGGGTGCCGAGGTGGTGGTAGGTGATCTGCGGGGCGAGGTCGGCGACGAGCGCCTCGTCGCTCCACTCCTCGCGCACGTCGATGACGTGGGTGATGCCGGCGACGGCCCAGCCGGCAACCTGCCGCTCGGCCCGCACGGGGTCGTGGTGGAGGTCGCCGGAGAGCACCAGCCAGTCGGTGACCGGGCAGAGCCGGCGGTGCCAGGTGTCGGCCATCTGGTGGGCGGGGTCGGGGAAGGGGAAGGCAGTGGCGTCCATGGGGGCTCCTCTCGTGAGGGGGTGGTGGCGATGGGTGGGGCAGGGTCCTGCCGGGGACGATCTCGTCCGAGGGGTGCCGCAGCGCTACAAGGCCACGAGGCGCAGCGCAGTGCCGAGGTATGTTGTTGCCCTCTGGTGTCGCGGTGGTCGTCTCATGGGCCCCATCGTGGCAGCCGAGTGTGACGCGTCGAACGAGCGTCCCGGTGCACCGAAGGAGGATGCCGCCGGCGCGCACCACGGCGCTCCAGGATCAGCGTCCCGCGGAGGGGCCGGGCCTCGGTCAGCCGGACGGCGGCTTCCAGCGGGGGATGAGCTCGACGAACTGCCAGACGAGGGCCTCGAGGCCGATGCCGAACAAGGTCCACTCCTCGAGCTCGCCATGGACGCCCGTCGGACGGGGGATCCGCCGCACCGAGTCGCGGTCCACCTGGTCGCGCAGGGCGCACCCCTCGACGAGGGCGGAGATCGCGATGGTCATCTGGCGGAGGGTGAGGGGGTGCCGCAGGCGAAGGCCGAGGTGGTCGATGGCCCACCCGTAGAGCCCCATGTAGCTCGTCGTCAGGTTCTCGTAGCTGGCGGTGATGGCGGACCGCGTGGCGGCCGAGGTCTCGCCGGAGCCACCCGAGGCGGCGATGGCCCAGATGCCGACCCAGATGGGCCAGCTGGCCGAGTCGGTCAGCTCGTCGAGGCTGATCTCTCCCACCATCCGGCACAGGTCCGACACGCCTTGGCGGCGCCCGGCGGCCGACGAGAGGTCCATCGCGGCGAAGAGCGAGCCGAAGCCCTCGGTGGTGCTCTCCACCTCGTCGCTGCTGTCGCCCCGCGCCACTGCGGTGATGACGTCCGACTGGAAGGCGCGCTGGTCGGACCAGATCCGGCCGAGCACCGAGGCATGGGTGAGCCGGACGCCACGGTCCTCGAGCCGGCAGAAGACCCGGGTGAGCGTGATGCGCTCCGCTCCCGAGCCGAGGCCCTCCTCGCGCAGCATCTCGACGCCGGTGTCGAGGACGAGCGTCCGGATGGCGTCCTTGGAGCGGCGGGGGCCGCGCGGCCGACCTGGGGGCCCGGTAGCTGGCTCAGCACGTGACGGCACGGGGCCAAACGTACCGTCCGTCGAAGGACTGATCACGGGGAGCGAGTTAGCAAGAGATCCTTGCAAATTGCGATCAGGGCTTGCTAGGGTTCCAGCCATTGTCGACCCCCTTGTCGGCACGGGCGACGGCGAGTGCTGTCGTGGACCAAGGAGGGTGCACCATGGAGTCGATCACCAGTCGCGCGAGGCGACCGCTCCGACGCGTCAGCGCCGGCCTCTGCATTGGCCTCGCCGCCAGCCTCAGCGTCCTGTCGGTCCCGGCGTCGGCTGTCGACGTGGCCCCGGTCGCCCCTGCCCAATCATCGGCGACCGCTGCAGCCGCAGCGTCCGGCAGCGGCCCGGTGGCGGGGACCATCTCGGGAACGGTGGTCGACGGGACCACGCAGGCTCCACTGGCGGGCATCTGCCTCACCATCTTCGGCACCAGCGCTACCGGGTGGGCGCAGAGCAGCGCCACGACTGGGGCCGGCGGGGCGTTCTCGTTCAGCGGCGTGAAGGCGGACTCCTACCAGGCCATCGTCGATCCGACGTGCGGTGGGACCACCACGAGCCGCTACGCCGGGGAGTCCTGGCCGAGCTCGGTGATCCTGACCTCCGCGGCGGGCATCTCCGGTCTCGCCATCTCCCTCAGCGTCGGGGCCACGGTCAGCGGCCAGGTCGTCGCCTCGGTGGGTGGAGCGGCGATCGCCGGTGCGTGCATCACGGTCACCGGCGCCTACGGATCGTACTCGTGGGACACCCACACGGCGACCACTGGCGCGGATGGGCGCTACGAGGTGACGGGAGCGAGCGCCAACGACCAAAGTTGGGTTACCGTCGATCCCTCCTGTGGTGGGTCCTCCAGCTCGCCGTTCCTCGGCGCCTCAGCCTCCATCACCACCACCACCGGCCAGACGACGACCCAGGGCTTCTCGCTCCAGCGGGGTGGCAGCCTCGCGGGGACCGTCAGGATCTCGGGAGGGACACCCGTCGTCGGGGCCTGCATCTACTTGAGCCCAGGCTTCAGCCATGCTGGCATCTTGATGCCGTCCTTGTTCGCGTCGACCGACTCGTCCGGCGGCTACGACTTCCCACTCCTGCCAGCAGGCGCCTACTCCGCCAGGATCGACCCGTCGTGCCAGTCCACCCCCTTGGCGCCGACGACGCTCTCGAACCTGGTCGTGACGGCGTCGGCGACGACCACCGCTGATGCCACGCTCGCCCCAGCGGGCCTCATCACGGGCACCATTACCGACCCATCGGGGGCGGGGGAGTACTACTGCGTCGTGGCCGCCACCTCCAGCACGACGGGAGCAACTGCGCTCGGCTGGACGCAGTCCGACGGCACCTACTCGATCATGGTGGCGGCGGGCACGTACTCGCTCGTCGCCCAGTGCTACTCGGCATTCCCCTCCTACACGCTGGCGATCGGCACGGCGACGGCCATCGCCGGCCAGACGACTGCGGGGCACGATGGCGTGTGGAACCCGCCGACCACTGGCTCGATCGCGGGCACGGTCCGGGCGGCCAGCACCGGTGCTGCCGTCGGAGGGGTCTGCGTGTCCGCCACGACCCCCTTCTCTCAGACTCTGGCAGGAACGGCGACCACGGCCGCCGACGGGACCTACACCCTCGCCAACCTGCGGCCCTCCACCTATGTGCTCGAGTTCGATCCCACCTGCGGGGGGACGGTGCCCTCGAGCCTGGTGACGACCTATGACCCGCAGTGGGTGACGGTCAACGCTGGCGACGCCCTGACCGGCCACGACGCGGCGCTGGCCAGTGGCGCAGGGATCTCCGGGACGATCACCAGGCGCGCGACCGGCGCGGGCATCGGCGGGGTGTGCGTGACAGCCTCAACCAGCGGCTATCCGTCGGTCAGCGTGTCGTCTGTCACCGCCGCCGACGGGACCTACTCGCTGGTCGGCCTGCCGGGTGGATTCGTCTCGGTCCTTGCCGACCCGTCGTGTGGGGGCACCGTGCAGAGTCCCTACAGCGCCGGCTACCACCTCGACGGATCCAACCAGTACTTCTCTGTGACCGCCGACTCCACCAAAACTGGGATCGACGTGTCACTCGTCGGCATGGGCTCCATCGCCGGCACGGTGGTCGGATCAGACACGAGTGCGGCACTGGCGGCGGTGTGCGTCTCGGCCTATGCCCTCGACCCCGGTTTGCCCAGCCCAGCCGACACGGCCTCCGCTACCGATGGCTCCTTCTCGTTCGCCCGTCTGGCACCGGGTCGCTATTCCGTGTACATCGATCCCAGCTGCGGGGGGTCGAAGACCTCGACCTATCAGCCGTCTGCCGGCTGGACGTCGCTTGTCGTGACCGAGGGGGCTACGAGCCGGACGACGATGGTGGCGATCAAGGACGGTGGGCTGAGCGGCACGGTGGCGGTCGGCGGGACGGGTCGCGCCGGAGTCTGCATCTATGGGTGGCAGGGCCTGTTCCAAGGCCAGGGCCCCTTGGTGGCGACCACTGGTGCGCACGGGTCGTGGACGTCGAGCACCGTCGCCCCCGGCACCTACTGGCTGATCGCCGACCCCACGTGCCGAGGCACCGTGTCGTCAACGCTGGCTCCCACGTCGACCTCCGCCCCGGTCGCGGTGACCTCGGCGCACATGACCTCGGGCACGGTGCTCTCGCTGGTCGGTGCCGGGTCGCTCTCCGGCACGATCACCGATGCGGTGACCTCCGCCGCCGTGACGAGCTACTGCTCGGGCTGGGCGACCTCGTCCTCAGACCCGTCGCTCGCCGAGGTCTCGTTCTCGGTCGACCCCTCAGGCTCGTTCTCGGCGTCCGGCCTCGCACCGGGGATGTGGCAGCTCTCGATCAGCTGCCGTGGGTACCCCGTGGGCTTCTCCCGCCAGGTGAGGGTCACCTCCGGAGCGACGACCGCCGTGGCCGCTTCCATCGCCCCGGGGGCGACCATCTCCGGCACGGTCACGGCGGGGGGTCACGCTCTGGCGGGTGCCTGTGTCGTGGCCTTCGACACTTCGGCCGGGTTCCCCAACGTCGATTCGGTCCTCGCTGGATCGGACGGGACGTTCACCCTGACGGGGCTGGCCGCCGGCTCCTACCGGATCGAGGCCTCCGGCGCCTCTGGTTCCTTCTGCCAGGTTGCATCCGCCGGGGGGCTCGGCATCGGCCTCTCGACCTCGGTGACGGTCGGGGCCGGTGGGACCACCGCCGGCGTGGCGGTTGCGGTGCCGGCATCTGGCGCGATCGCTGGGGTGATCTCGTCGTCGCAGGGAGGCATCTCCGGCCAGTGCGTGTCAGCGACGCCCATGGCGGGGACGTTCAGCAACCCCTACATCTGGCAAGGGAACACGTCCAGTCCGACGGGCAGCGATGGTGCGTATCGGATCGACAATCTCAGCCCTGGTGCCTACCGCATCACCGTCGCAGCCTGCCAGGGCACCACCTCGACCTTCGCCCCGGCCGTGATGGCGGCGCCCGTCGTCGTGACCGCTGGGGCGACCACCGCGGGGACGAACCTCGTGCTCGTCACGGGCGGTGGGATCACCGGGAAGGTGACGCTGCCGTCAGGCTGGCCGAGTGGAGCCCCGGCCTGCGTGCGGGCGACCTCGGCGACCACGCAGGCCATCAGCGCGGCGACCGGGTTCCTGTTCGCCACCGAGGCGACGACCAGCGCGGACGGGAGCTACGCGATCACCGGGCTGCCTCCTGGCACCTACAGCCTGGGGTTCGACTGCGTCGGAGACGTGCTGCATGGCGATGGTGGCTCGGCCGCCGATGGTGGTGGCGTGACCACGGCCACCGTCACGTCGGGGGCGACGACCACCGTGCCGACGCTCTCAGGGCTGGCGGCTCCGGCCAGCCTCTCGGGAAAGGTGACCGGTGCTGGCGGTGCCGGCGTGCCGGGCGCCTGCGTCGAGGCCTATGGAGGACACGGCGTGATGGGACAGGGAAGCGCCACGACTGCAGCCGATGGCTCGTGGAGCATCGGCTTGCTCTCGGCGGGCTCCTACTCCGTCACGGTCAATCCGACGTGCGAGGGCCGCTCGACCTATGCGTCGACCACGATCGTCGCCGCCGCCACGGTGTCGGCGGGAAAGAGTGCGACCATCGCCGTGTCGCTCGTGGCCGGTGGCGGCATCACGGGCACCATCGTGGCGGGATCGCCCGCCTCCGGGGTCGCCGGGGTCTGCGTGACGCCGACGAGCGTTGACGGGGTGGTCGGATCGACCACCGTCACGGGGTCGGATGGCACCTACTCTCTCGGGGGCCTCGCGGCTGGGGGCTGGCGGGTGGTAGCCGACCCGACGTGTGGGGGATCGTCGAGCAGCACCCTCGCGACAGCGGCGACGACCGTGGTGGTGAAAGCCGTGAAGATTGCAAAGGCCGGCACGCTCGCTCTCACGGGCTTCGGTGCCGTGTCGGGCAAGGTCACCCAGTCGGGTGGAACGGGCATCGGGGGGGTCTGCGTCACGTTGACGCCCACGGTCGCCGCCTTCGGTGCGGTCACCGCCACCACGTCGGGCAACGGCACCTACCTCGCCACAGGCCTCGATCCGGGCACCTATGCGGTCAGGATCGCGCCGGGTTGTGGCACTACGCACACGGACGACGTGCCGCAGACGCTGGCCGGGACGGTGGTGGTGACGGCTGGGGCGACCACGTCGGGCGTCAATGCCACGCTCGTCGAGGGTGGCTCGGTCTCGGGTCGGCTGCTCGGGGCCCTGGCCGGTCAGGGGCCCTTCGACGTGACGGCCTTCGATGCAACCGGTGCGGCGGTGGCGACGACGACCTCGTCGCTCGACGGCACCTACACCTTGGCGGGTGTGCCGGCAGGCACCTACGTGATTGGCATCGGGGGCGGGCTCGATTCGGCCGCCGGTATGGTCCACGCCGGCTCGGTGGTGGTCACGGCGGGAGGTTCCGCCACGGGGATCGACATCACGCTCGGGGCCGATGGGAGCACGCTGACCGGGACGGTCATCGACGGGGTCACGGGCCATTCGCTCTCCGGCGCCTGCGTGTCCGCACGACCGAGCTCCGGCGGTCCCGCCCTGGCGCGGGCCACGACCTCGCAGTCGTACCAGACCATGTCCTCCTCGGCCGTCTACACAGAGCCGTTCGACTACACCCTGAGGGGCCTCGCAGCCGGCTCCTACACCGTCTCGGTCGATCCGTCGTGCGGTGGCACCATCGCCACGACCCTGGCTCCGACGACCCTCAGCACCCCCGTCGTGGTGAGTGGCTTTGGATCGGGGTACCTGCCCACGGTGGTGCTGGCACTGGCCGTGGCGCCGAAGTTCACGTCGGCGGCCAGAGCCACGTTCGCCCATGGGGTGCAGGGCAGCTTCCAGGTCACCTCGACGGGCAACCCGCCGGCCACCTACTCCGAGACCGGCGCCCTGCCGGCCGGGGTGACCTTCTCGGCCCGTGGGCTGCTCAAGGGGACCGCTGCGGCCAAGGGTAAGACCACGATCACGATCACGGCCACCAACTCGGCTGGCTCGGTGACGAAGTCGTTCACGCTGAAGGTGACCTGAGCGAGGCCACGGGTGCGAGGCGCCGACAAGGCGAAGCCCCGGCCCGAGCACCGGTTGTTCGAGGTTGGCGACGGCCTCGTCGCCCGACGTCAGGCTGAAGTACCGAGCCGTGGGCCTCAATCTTAGGCCGGCGAGCTGTGGGAAGACGAACCAGATCCGTGGTCCTGGGTGTCGACGAAGTACTGGAGGGAGTGAGAGGATGGAGGGGCACCGCCGGTCATCGGTGAGGTGTCATCTCATCTCAGAGAGCTTCAGGGAATCATTCTCGTCGGTTGATTGGAGAGCCCTCACCGAGATGCGCATTACCCTCCCTCAGCTGCACCGGCGGGTCGATCCGAACCTGATCTCGATGATGGCTTCGGCGTCGGTTCCTGATCTCGTGGCCGCCCTCAAGGAACCTCGATGATCATGGGACCGGAGGAACCTCCGCACGGGGCCCGAGGTTTCCATGATGCCGAGGAGGGTGGAGCGAAGGGGTGATCGCTCCAGCCAGGGCGGCCGTCGCCGTCGACAGTCGTTGCTCGAGATCACCCGAGACCACGACGTAGGGGATCTCCCGAACCGCGAGGTCGGCGAGGATCAGGCCCTGCATCCGGGCTCGCCAGTCATCGGTGTCCCGCCATCCATCCTGCTCGAAGGCGATGTCGTCGTCGCAGACGAGGGTGAGTGCATAGCGGCCAGCGCACTCGCTGGCGAGGCATCGGAGCTCGTCGAGGCTGTCTCGGTCGTAGAGGTGGGAGAACATCATCGTGGTCAGGGCGTTGGTGTCGACGAAGAGCCACTCCCGGGCTGAGCGTGCGGCCTCGTCCTCGCGGGAGCGGTGGACGCGGGCGATCTCGACATAGTCCTCGAGGTTGAGGCGGCCGCCTCGAAGCTCGTAGTGCTCCCGGCCGTACTCGTGCACCCACGTCGTCTCGAACCGCTCGGCGAGGGCCTTGGCGAGGGTCGACTTGCCGGTCGACTCCGCACCGAGGAGGACCACCTTCTTGACGAAGCTGGCATAGACGAGCGGGTCGAGGTGCTCTGCGCACCCGTGGGGGTCGGCCCGGACCATGGTTCCCGAGATGCCGCGCTCGGTGCGGTCGAGTCGATGGTGGATGGCGCCGAGGCGCTCGGCGAGGGGGTCTCCGTAGTCCTCGGCGCTCACGACGAGGTCGATCGAGATGCCCTCGGCGGCGAGGACATCGGCGCAGAAGTCCCGGTGGACCTCGCCGGGCGCGTCATCCTCGGGAGGGTCGGCCGGGGCGATGACGGTGGTGTCAGGGTAGAGAGTCCGGATCCAGTCGGCGCGCGCCTCGCTGTCGGCGAAGGCGAAGTCGGGCCGTGCCCAGCAGAGCACCACGAGGTGGTCGCTCATCTCGGCCGCCGCCTCGATCATGTCCTGGTGGCCCCGGTGGAGCGGGGCGAACTTCCCGACGACAAGGGCGGTGGTCATGGTGCCTTCCTCGGCGATGCCTCGCTCATTGCTTCGAGGGGTCCAGCGAGGATGGCTCCGCGTTCGCGCTCAAGGCGCCACCGCCGAGCGCCCTCGATGCTCATGGCTCCGAGGACGAACTGCAGAGCGAACTGGCCCCAGAGGCGGAGGTGGCTGAAGTAGACCGCTTGGGCGATGTTGACGCTGATCCAGAGGTACCACGACCACAGCCAGGTCCGGGTGGTGGCCATGTTGGCGAGCAGCGAGGCCGACACGATGGCGAACTCGAGCCAAGTCCACGAGTCAGAGAAACTGGTGACCGACACGGTGTAGAGGAAGATGCTGAGGCTGATGATCCAGCCCGCCGCATACCAAGATCGCTGGGCGAACTGACGGCCGTCCTGGCGGCGGAGGCGCTCGAGCCTCCAGAGCAGGAGACCGTGGATGCCGAAGATCAGGTAGGAGACCTGGAGGCCGGCGAGCATGAACTGGCCGGTGGTGAGGAACAGCGCAAAGTAGGGGACCAGGGAGGCATTCGACCAGTGCCAGTAGCCCTGCCGCTTGTGCCAGAGGAACCAGAGGCTGATCGCCACCATGGCTGAGCCGGACCAGTCGAGTGCCCAGGTTGGGATCGTGAGGCCGAAAAGGTCCATCGCAGATGCTCTCTCTGTGTTGCGGTCAGATGCAGATCGCCGGACGTTGCTCGACGGGAGGGTGCCAGCATCACGCTACGACCCATGTGTGACCGGTGCCCAGCTCGACCACCTCGACCAGCATCGAGGCATCCGCATCCGCATCCGCATCCGCATCCGCATCCGCGTCCGCATCCGCATCCGCCACGGCAGGGTGATACGTCTCGCAGGAGAGGATCGATCGGGATCGGTGTCACAGGCCTCTGCCAAGATGCAACCCATGGTTCTGAGGAGGGTGTGATGAGTGCCGGCAGCATCAT
>Ga0209499_1000741_pt1 | contig 23915 bp, 26 predicted proteins | sample C_130208_EF_Meta_FD_187306 | JGI IMG/M metagenome (GOLD analysis project Ga0209499, IMG submission 187306) | Freshwater microbial communities from Lake Croche, Canada to study carbon cycling - C_130208_EF_MetaG (SPAdes) (version 2) | ecosystem: Environmental > Aquatic > Freshwater > Lake... | reverse complement strand
CTCTCTAAGCACTGCTGGCACAGTTGAGCAGATCGCAACTGCGGTGATATCAAAGCCATCAACTAATGCTGCATACTGCAACCACAACTCATCAGCGGTATCTCTTGGGTCAGTCTTAACCCGCCAGGATTGTTCTAATTTATCCTTATTAAAAACTCCAAGTACTGTGTTGGTATTACCAACATCAATTGCAAGTAACATTATTTTCCCTTTCTAAAGTCAAGGCCGATATCTAATGCTGGGGCTGAATGGGTCAGTGAGCCAATTGCTAAATAATTAACACCAGAGTTTGCATAAGCTTTTGCGTTATCAAAGGTAATACCACCTGATGCTTCAAGCTTTACCGCACCTGCTGTTACTGCAACTGCCTCACTACAAAGCTCAGGGCTCATGTTGTCTAGCAAAATTAAATCAGGCTTTAAGGTGATCGCCTCCTTTAATTGTTCAATACTGTCGACTTCAATCTCAATTGATTTACCTGGAAACATTTTTTTAATTGCATTAAATGCTGCGCTAATACTGCCGGCTGCAACAATATGATTATCTTTAATTAAAGCGGCTTCAGAAAGAGTCAGTCGATGGTTAACTGCTCCACCCATTCGAACAGCAAATTTTTCTAATTGACGAAGCCCTGGCGTAGTTTTACGGGTATCTCTGATCTGGCATTTTGTACCGGCAATTTCACTTACCCATTGATTAGTAAGGGTTGAGATTCCACTTAGGTGGGACAAGAAATTAAGGGCGGTGCGTTCTGCCAATAATATTTTTTGAGTATTGCCTTGCGCAGTTATTAGAACTTTCCCGGCTGAAACCTTTGCACCTTCATCAACTAAAACCTCATAATGATTTATGCCGCAGTACTCAAGAACTGCAGCTGCAACATGTAAGCCGCTGACGACTCCATTACTTCGGGCAGTGAAATCTGCGGTAATAACTTGGGTGTCAGCGATGGTTGCAACTGAGGTTAAATCTTGACCACCTACTAAATCCTCACCAATTGCATCTTTAACCTGCTGAAATATGTGATTAGGAGATAGGCCTAACGCTTTTAAATTATCGCGAAGTTGATTCACTTAGATCTCCTCGACTTTAGTCTGCCAATTTCCATCAATATCTATTTCTTCAATAACTCTACTTAACCACTTATCAGAGCTTTGCGGGTAATCACTGCGCCAATGTGAGCCACGAGATTCAGTTCTAGTTAATGCTGATTTAACTATTGCAGTTGCAAGCAGGTGCAGATTAGATGCTTCCCAGGCTTCAATTCTTGGTTCAGTACTTGTTAATTTAGAAAGCTCTTGCAGAGTCTGCATTGTTTTTCGAAGTGAACTATCAGATCTCATTACACCAGCACCTTCACTCATTGAAATTTGAAGAGGTAAAAGAATTTTTGGATCCAGCAGCATTGTTTTCTTATCTTCAACTGGTTCTTGTTGCGGTGGAAGTTCTTTTGCAAGAGTTGCAGCAATTCGTGCACCAAAAACTAATCCTTCCAGAAGTGAGTTTGAGGCAAGCCGGTTTGCACCATGTGCTCCGGTGCAAGCAGATTCACCGCAGATATAAAGTCCAGGAATTGAGGATTGACCATTTAAATCGACCAAAACTCCGCCGGAGGCATAATGTGATGCAGGTGCTACTGGAATTTTTTCTTTAGTTGGATTAATTCCATTTGCAATACATGAGGCATAAATTGTTGGGAATCTATTTTCAAAATCATTAATTTTTGTTGCATCTAGCCATACATGGGGTTGACCGCTTAATTGCATCTGGTTAAATATTTCTTTTGCAACTACATCTCTTGGTGCTAAATCTGCTTGTGGGTGTTTGCCAACCATGAACTGTTCATTTTTATGGTTAAGTAACACAGCACCTTCACCACGCAGTGCTTCACTTATTAATGGCTGTTGCCCTCTATTTGCTAAATCACGCCATAAAACTGTTGGATGAAATTGCACAAACTCAACATCACCAACCTTTGCGCCAGCTCGAAGTGCCAGTGCAACACCATCTCCAGTTGAAACTGCTGGATTGGTAGTTTGTGAATAAACCTGTCCAAGTCCACCAGTGGCAACTACAACTGCGCGGGCTAATGCTCTGCCGACACCATCTCTACTTCCAGCACCAATTACATGCAGGGTTACACCACAAACTCTTCCGCTTGAACTTTTTAATGCATCAATTACTAATGCATGCTCAATAATTTCAATTCCAGAATCACTCTTAACTGCAGCTAGTAAAGCTCTGGAAACCTCTGCACCAGTTGCGTCCCCGCCGGCGTGCAATATTCGATTACGAAGGTGGCCACCTTCACGGGTTAAAGCAATCTCACCAGTCTCAGATTTATCAAATACTGCACCATGGGCAATTAATTTTCTAACAGCTTCAGGTCCTTCTGAAACTAAAACATCAACCGCTTTTATGTCACACAAACCAGCACCAGCTGCCAATGTATCTTTTTTATGTTGATCAGGCGTATCACCAGGCCCTAATGCGGCGGCAATTCCGCCTTGTGCCCATTTGGTAGAACCAGCATCAATTCTTGCTTTTGTTACCAACAAAACAGATAAACCATTAGATCTTAAATTTAATGCCGTAGTTAATCCGGCAACTCCGGAGCCAATCACAATTACATCAGCAGATGTGCTCCAACCTGGTGATCCAGTTAATAATTTCATTGGCGCATACCCATAGGTATATTGTCGATCAACCTAAGCTGATTTACCCAACCGGCAATAATTGCACGCTTATTTTTCGTATCAGGCTTAGCCATTTCAAATGTTGTTTCATCAATTACTTCAAGGTAATCCAATTTAAAACCTGGCTCTTTTGATATCTCACTCCTCATTTGTTCAATCATTGGTTGGCTAAGCGCTCTGTAAATTACCTCAGCAATTTTTTCGCCATTTTTATCTAATCGAATATTTCTTGATGAGATTGCTAGGCCATTTCTTTCTCTGATTGTAGGGACTGAGATAATTTCAATCGGAAGTTTCAGTTTGGCTACCATTTGGTTTATTAAAAATAATTGTTGGAAATCTTTTTCGCCAAATACTGCAGCTTTTGGCTTAACTAAATCAAATAACCGTTTGACTACGGTTAATACCCCGGTGAAATGTTCAGGGCGGGAGGCACCTTCAAATATATTACCAATTTCACCAGCAGATATTTTTTCAATTTTGCCTGGATAGATGGTTTGTTCATTTGGCACAAATATTGCTGTAGCCCCTGCTGCCTCAGCAATATTAATATCTTGCTCTAAAGTTTTTGGATAATTAACTAGATCGTCATTGCTTTCAAATTGAAGTGGGTTAACAAAAATACTTACTAAAACTTTTTCACCTTTTGTTTTTGCGATTTTAATTAATGATTGATGACCTACATGTAAAGCGCCCATGGTTGGAACTAATACATCCCATTTTTGGCGCGCTAAATCATCGACAGATTTAATTACTTCAATCATGGCTCCAGTCCTTTCCGGGTACCGGGCTAGAAGGTGAGTTTAACGCGAGCTATTGATGGATGCCAAAAGAGTTTTTATTGGACCGACGCCTGGTATTAACCCCTCCGGGTCGATTGCAAGCCATGGGGTTAAAACAAACTCTCTTGATTGAGCTAATGGGTGAGGTAATTTAAGGAATACAGAATCAATTACTTGGTCCCCGTAAACAATTAAATCTAAATCAATAATTCTTGGCCCCCATTTGATGTCTCTTACTCTTCCCATTTGATCTTCAATTGCAAGCAACTTTGTAAGCAACTCTTCTGCCGTTAGCTCACAGTTACCAATTACAACAGCATTTATAAAATCATCTTGTGCAGGTCCGCCAACCGGTTTAGTTTCTATGAATGGGGAAACTACTAATTGATCTAAAATTGATTCGAGCTGGGTGATTGCTATATCTAAATTTAATTTGCGATTTTCAAGGTTAGAGCCAAGTGAAATAACAGCTTTCATCAATTGCGAATTATTTCAATTGAAACATCTTTGAATTTAAGAGTTAATGGAGCCTTTGGTTTATGAACAATGACTTTTACTTGTTTAACTTTCTTGTATTTATTTAGAATAGATTTTGCAATATTTTCAGCAAGAGTTTCAATTAACAAGACCGGTGTGCCAGTTATGTGGTCATGGGCGATCTGGGCGGCCTCTGCATAGTTAACGGTTTTACCTAAATCGTCTTTAAGATTAGTTAAATTAATACTTAATTCAAGATCGACTATAAATTTCTGCCCTTTTTTGCGCTCACTTAAAAATACACCGTGAAATCCTTTAGCGCCTATTCCTGTAATTTTAATTAAATCACTCATTTACGTAGCCGTTCAATAACAGATATTGCATCTTTATGCGCTTTAACTGCATGTGTCCGCACGCCCCAGACTTTAAGCCTTGCTAACTCAGTTGTTAGTGCAATTGTGGCCGCTTCGCGATTATCTGGCTCGGGCGCATTAAGTAATTCACCTAAAAATCTTTTACGGGATACACCAACAAGAAGTGGGTACCCAAGTAATTGAAACCTTTCAATATTTTGTAATATCTGCCAATTATGTTCACTATTTTTCGCAAATCCGATACCTGGATCTAAAATTATTTGTTCAGTAGATACGCCAGCTTTTAAAAGCGCAGAAACTCTTTCATCTAGTTCATCTTTAACCTCTTTAACTACATCTTCATAAACTGCTTGTTTTTGCATCTGTTTTGAATGCCCCCGCCAATGCATAACGATGTATTGAATATTCGGGTTTGCAGCCATTACTTTTGCCATTTTTTCATCAGCTAAACCACCGCTAACATCATTTATATATGTGGCTCCGGCTTTAATTCCTTGTTTAGCAACCTCTGATCTCATCGTATCAACGCTAATTACTGCACCATCTTTTACTAATTCAGTAATCACTGGGATAACTCGAGCCAATTCATCTTCTTCACTAATACGCTCAGCACCTGGCCTAGTTGATTCACCACCAACATCAATAATGTCAGCACCCTCAGCAATTAATCTTCGGCCTTGATTTATTGCATCTGATTTAGATAAATATTTACCGCCATCTGCAAACGAGTCGGGGGTAATATTTAATATTCCCATTACAAGGGTTTCTGCCATTTTCGCTACCTGCTTTGGTTTATTAATGAAATTGCTTCAGCCCTTGTTGCTGGATTTAATAGCTGGCCACGAACTGCACTAGTTGTTGTGCGCGCCTGTGATTTTCTAACTCCACGCATCGACATACATAAGTGCTCGCAATCAATAATTACAATCACTCCACCTGGCTCCAAAATTTCTACTAACGCATCGGCTATTTGTGATGTAAGGCGCTCTTGTACTTGAGGGCGCCGTGCATAGAGATCAACAAGTCTTGCAAGTTTAGATATACCGGTAATTCTTCCGCTCTCGCCTGGAATATAACCAATATGAGCTACGCCATGAAATGGAGTTAGGTGATGCTCACAGTGAGAAAAAACCTCAATCTCTCTAACAATTACTAACTCTTTATGACCAATATCAAAAGTAGTAGTTAGGACATCTTCTGGTTTTTGCCAAAGTCCAGCAAAGTTTTCAGCAAATGCTTTTGCTACGCGCTTTGGCGTATCTTTTAAACCGTCCCTACGTGGGTCTTCACCTAAGGCATAAAGTAATTCAGTTACCGCTTTTTCTGCCCGTGCTTGGTCAAACTCCTTTTTAGCACCACCATCATGGGGTCCCATTGATACGGAGTTAACCTCACTCATTTACATCTTTACTAGCATCTTTATCGCTTTTTTTAACTGATGCTTTCTTAACTATCTTTTCCTCTTCAACAACCTTAATTTTTGCTGGTTTTAAAGCAACTGGTGGTTGATTTGAAGGAGTTCGGTTTTGTGAACCAGTCCATGCAGCTCGAGGTTTAACCTTCTTAACCTTCTTAAAAATAACAGCAATCTCTTCTTTGTTTAAAGTTTCATTCTCAAGTAGTTCTTCTACTAAACGATCTAATGTTTCACGATTTGCAACCAAAACATCAAACGCTTCTTGATGGGCATTCTCAATCATCTCTCTGATCTCACTATCCACAATTGCGGCAACATTTTCAGAGTAATCTCTTTGATGTCCATAATCTCGTCCTAAGAATGGTTGTGAGTCTGAGATTCCAAGTTTGATCGCACCAAGACGTTGCGTCATTCCATATTGAGTAACCATTGCTCGGGCAAGGTTTGTTGCCTTCTCAATATCGTTTGAAGCACCAGTTGTTGGATCATGGAAAATTAACTCTTCAGCTGCTCTGCCACCCATTGTGTATGCAAGTTGGTCAAGCATTTGATTTCTTGTAACTGCATAACGATCTTCATCTGGTAACACCATTGTGTAACCAAGTGCTCTACCTCTTGGCATGATTGTAACTTTGTGTACTGGATCGGTATGAGGAAGTGCGTGTGCAACTAATGCATGTCCGCCTTCATGGTAAGCGGTAATTCTTCGCTCTTCTTCAGTCATTAAGCGAGAAACTTTTTGTGGTCCTGCCATAACTCGATCGATCGCTTCATCTAAATCAGAGTTACGAATTGCTTTGCGCTCTTCTCTTGCTGCAAGAAGAGCTGCTTCATTTAAAACATTTGCTAGATCTGCTCCAGTAAAGCCTGGGGTTCGCTTTGCATAAGAAGGTAAATCAACATCTTTTGCAACAGGTTTGTTTTTAGCATGAACTGCAAGAATTGCAGCTCGTCCTTTTAAGTCAGGCCTGTCAACAGATATCTGGCGATCAAATCTGCCTGGACGAAGTAACGCTGGATCTAATACATCTGGTCGGTTGGTTGCAGCAATTAAAATAACTTGGCCATTTGCTTCAAAACCGTCCATTTCAACTAATAATTGATTAAGTGTTTGCTCGCGTTCATCATTTCCACCACCAAGACCTGCACCGCGCTGGCGGCCAACTGCATCAATTTCATCAACAAAAACTATTGCTGGTGCATTTTGTTTTGCTTGAGCAAACAAATCACGCACACGAGATGCACCGACACCAACAAACATCTCAACAAACTCAGATCCAGAGATAGAGTAGAACGGAACCTTTGCTTCACCAGCAACTGCTCTGGCAAGTAATGTTTTACCAGTTCCAGGTGGGCCATAAAGTAAAACACCCTTTGGAATTTTCGCACCAATTGCTTTGTACTTATCAGGGCTAGCTAGGAAATCTTTAATCTCGCGTAATTCTGCGACCGCTTCATCAGCGCCTGCCACATCAGCAAATGTATTTGTTGGAGTTTCTTTGTTTTGTAACTTAGCCCGTGAGCGACCAAATGAAAGTACTCGACCACCTTGACCGCCACCCATAAATAACATGAGTAGGAAAATAATTAAAAAGATTGGCAAAATACTTAATAACAATGAAACGAAGAATGATTGTGAAGGTACTTCTACATTCCAATTAGTAGATGGTGGATTACTTGTTAATAGCTCAACTATTAATTGTTCTTGCCCAGTTACATAAGATGCTTCAAGTCTGGATGCACCATCGACTAGCTCGCCATCTTTTAATACCACTCTAACTTTTTGATCGCGATCAATAACAATTGCTGACTTAACATGATCTTGTGAAATTTCATTTAAGATTACTGAAGTATCAACCTTTGTAAATTCTTTTCCGGTTGTAGAGATTTGACCAAAGATGCTTACTGCAACAAGGGCGGCAACGATCCAAAATAAAGGCCCACGCAAAATTTGTTTAGCTAATGCAGGTGATGGCTTGGCAGGTTTTTTCTTGCCACTTAATCCCTTTAATTTAGGAATCTTGATCTTCTTCTTTGGCGCCACCTAATTACATCTCTTTCTTAAAGCCGATATGGGGGCTTAAGAATAAAGGTGTTTGGCTAGAACGCCAATAAATGGCAGATTTCGATACTTCTGATTGAAATCTAAGCCATAACCAACCACGAACTCGCTTGGAATATCAAAGCCCACATACTTAGCTTCAACCTTAACTGTTGCTGCATCTGGCTTTCTCAGAACAGTTAAAACTGAAACAGATTTAGCTCCACGAGAAAGTAAGTTTTCAGTTAGCCATGAAAGTGTTAAACCAGTGTCTAAAATATCTTCAACAATTAAAACTTCTCTACCTAAAATATCACTATCTAAATCTTTTAAGATTCTAACTACGCCACTTGATTTAGTACCAGCGCCATAGGATGAAACTGCCATCCAATCCATATCAACATGGCGTTGCAAGTGGCGAGAAAAATCTGCCATTGCCATAATCGCACCTTTTAATACACCAACTAAAATTAAATCTCTACCTTCGTAATCTTTATTCACTTGAGCTGCTAACTCTTTTAAGCGAGTTTGAATCTGCTCCTCGCTAACAACAACTCTTTCAATGTCATTACCAAGGGCTGATAGATCCACGGTGCTCCTTATTTATTTGGTTGAGAGGGTGATTCTGCCTGAATTTCTTAAAAGCTTCACATCTCCAGGGAGCGATAGCTCTTTTTGTCCGTGCCAATCAGAGATTAATGCCTCAGCACCGTTGATATGTTCGGCTGAAAGGCTGCCGGCAGGCGCTCCAGCTTGGTAAATAGCAAGCCGTAATACTCGAGTTCTAATTGCTCTGGGTAATCGCTCTAACTCATTAACAGATAAATTCAATGGATCTGTCTGAGCAAAATATTCGAGGGCAAAACTATCTAATGCATCGGCGTCATCACGTAGCAAGTCAGCACTTCTAACTAAAGCTTCAGTAATACCCGGTCCAAGATTTTCTTCTAAAATAGGTAATGCATTCTTACGAGCTCTTACTCTTGCAAATCTTAAATCATCATTGTGTGGATCTGACCAAATTTCAATACCACCTTCATGACATGCAGCAACTGTTGTTTGTCTTGAAATCTTTAAAAGTGGCCGAACATAAATATTATTTTCTACCGCCATGCCTGATAGAGATCTTGCGCCAGATCCTCTTGCTAAACCTAATAAAACAGTTTCAGCCTGGTCATTTAATGTATGGGCGAGTATGAAATACTTTGGCCTGTAAGTATCAATAAATTGATTAAAGATTTGGTAACGAGCCCGGCGAGCAGAGGCTTCTAACCCATCAGTAATTTTTACTTGTGCAACCGCTGTTTCAACTTGGGTATAACCAATCTCTTTAAGCTTAGAAATAGTTTGTGAAGTAATTTGCGCCGACCCATCCTGTAATCCATGGTCAACAACTACTGGAATAACTTTAGTTTGATTTGCTTCTAAGAAAAGTGCAATTGCAAGCGCCATTGAATCAGCACCGCCAGAGCAACCAAATAAAATTGTTTGTGAAGAATCAGCAATCCAAGGTTTAACAGCTTTACGAATTTCCCAAAGTGAAGGTGTGCCTGCGGTATTCATACCGAGAAGATTAGACCCGACCCCCGTATGGCATTAAACCCTTAACGCTGTAGATGCTTGAATAGAGCAAACCTTTGTCTTTTGAGTTCGCTTCCCACATCATGCCATCCCCAGCATAAATAGTTATGTGGTGAATTGTGCTAACCGTTCCTTTGTATGAGTAAAACAGAAGATCTCCTGGCACTAGGTCACTTAATGAAACGCGTTTTGTTGCCACCCAATAAAGTGAGGAGTTGAGTCGATCCCAATTTGGAAAGCCCAGACCTGCAGATCGATATGAAGCAAAGACCAAACCAGAGCAATCAAATGTGGTTGGTCCTTCACTTCCCCAGACATATCGCTTTTTAGCTAAAACCTGTTTTGAGGCATACTCAACTGCAGCTGCTCGCATTGCTTCCGTTGATCGAGTACTACTTCTACCGGTGAAGCCAATATCTGGCCAAATCTTTGATTGATCAGGTGTTAACGCAGCACGATCGGCGTTTGCCTCTTCCAACAATGCAAGTTGGCGTTGTTGTTCAAGTGTTACCCGAGTTTTCTGAGCAACTGCTAACTCTTTTGCTAATTTATCTTGAACTGCTTGTAATTTATCAACCTCTTCTTGCTGCATCGCCTCTGCTACCTCTGCTGCTTTTTTTGCAGCGGCAACTTTAATTGTGGCTGTAGCTTGTGCTTGTTTTGCAACATCAGCTGCCTTTTGTGCAGATGATGCAACAACTTCTGCTGACTTAAAACGATCTAACGCAGTTGAATTATTTTGTCCAACCGCATCTAATGCATTTAGTCTGTCCGCTAAATCTTGTGGTCCATCTGCTTTTAGTAATGAATCTAGGTTTGTAAATCCACCACCTGATACATACGCATTGGCGGCTAACTTTCCGATTGCTCGTTTTCCACTATTAACCGAAGCTTGCGCAATCTGCAAGTGTTTCATTGCCAAATCTGCTTGCTTCGTTTTCATTTTTAATTCATTTTGTGCTGCTATATACAATTTATGTTTAGCGGTTGCGATTGCAGAGAGTTGCTTTAAAGTCTTTTTAGCAGAGTTTAACTTTGCTGCTGCCGCGTCAGCTGCTGCTTTCTTTTCATCCTCTAGCTTTTTAGCGGCATCGATTTGTGCTTGAGTAGGTTTTGGCGGCGCGGCAATTGCAACGGTTGGAACAAGAGCTGAGATTAAAAAGGCTGCTATTAATTTCTTAAACATTAATTTGCCACATCTCGTTTCTTAAATAAAAACGCCACAATTGCCAACCCGCCTAATAGAAAAGCGTATGAGGTAAATAGGGCGTACTTATAGGAAATTCGATCGGTGCCACCTATCGCAACAGTTGATAAAAGCTGGCCGGGAAAGTAGCGATCTATATTTTTAACAAATGCAGATAACAAGCCTTCGAATATTAAATTCCAAATTACGCCAATTGAAATTGCTGAGATTGGTGATCGAAAGAGCAAGCCTAAGATCATTCCAAATATTCCATACCCAATAGTTGCAATTAACACATTGATGAAGCCGTGCAATACCGCCATTTTTGCATCAGAGGTTGCCCAGGCAGCAGTTGAAATATTCTTTACACCAGCAAGTAAATAAGAAAGAGCGATACCTACAATTGCAGAAAAAGTAACAATTACAATTGCAAATAGCTTCATTGCTCCTAATTTTCCAATCAGAATCTTCATTCGAGAGGGCTGACGAACTAATAAATTGCGCAGTGTTCCGTAGGTGTACTCCTGAGCTGTTTGAGCTGCAAAAACACAAAGGGCTACAACTCCTAATAACCCAGCTGAATTACTAAAACTTAAAGAGACTCCGGTAGGCAATGAGAGTACATCTCTGCCAATTCGAATACCTCGTTCGCCATTTCCCTGTGGTGAATCTACTAGTAAGAACAAAACAGATGTAATTAGACTTGTTACAAAAGTTACGGCAAGAAGTGTTGAAGCAGAAAGTGATGGCCTGCGAAGTTTTGTTAACTCAGCCCTTAATACATTCCACATATTACTCACCCGTCATTTCAAAGAAGGTCTCTTCAAGAGATGCTTTTACGGGAGTTAACGACTCTAAAACTATGCCAGCTTCAAATGCTGCCTTATTTAATTTGGCAGAAAAATCTGAAGTGCCAGTCACATGAACTGCGTTGTCCAAAACTTTTGCTTCATGTCCGGCTGAAATTGCGATTTGGGCAAGTTTGTCTAAGTCATTTAATTTTTCAGGTTTGGCAACTATCACTGGCTGTTGCTTAGCAAGTAAATCACTTGTCTTGCCAGAGAAAATAACCTTACCCAACCTAAGCATTACAAGATGATCACTAATCATTTCAATCTCAGAGAGTAAATGTGAGGAGACGAAAACAGTTGTGCCAGAGTCGGCCAGTTTGCGAAGTAGGGTTCTAATTTCATGTATTCCAGCAGGGTCTAAACCATTAGTTGGTTCATCTAAAACTAATAATTTTGGATTAGGTAATAAAGCAGCTGCAATTCCTAATCTTTGTTTCATACCAAGTGAGTAAGTTTTATACTTTGAATCACCGCGATCACCTAGGCCGACTAAATCAAGTAAGCCGGCAATAGCATCAGTTGAAAACCCACCAATTTTTGCTAAAACATTTAAATTTTGAAAACCAGTAAGTGCTGGATAAAACGCTGGGCCTTCAATCATCGCACCAACTCGTGGTAAATATTTTTCCGGCTCAGTAATTGATTCACCTAATACGTGACCACCACCAGTTGTTGGCGTTATTAATCCAAGCAACATTCTGATTGTTGTAGTTTTTCCAGAACCATTTGGGCCAACAAATCCGCAAATACTTCCCATTGGAACTTCAAAGTTGGCATGTGAGAGCGCCATTCGATCGCCATACTTTTTTGATAAATCGGCAACATCAAGTGCTAGAGGGGAGGACATGGTGATAATTGTCCCACTAAAAAGCGTAAAAACTACTTAAGCAATACACCGACAACTAATAAAAGTGAGTAAATGCTGAGAAAAACTATCGATGCTTGAAACAGTTTGCCAGCATTGGGCTCTGTTGGCGCCTTTGTGAGATTAATAAGTTGCAGATTCCAAGCCAGAATTAATATTAAGCAAATAATTAAAATAGGTGATGACATCTGTGCGTTAATAATTAAAGCAATTGAGGTGATCGACATTGCAGTTGAGTGAAACCACATTTGTGTTATTACTGATTTCATCGGCGCAACTACCGGCAGCATTGGGATTCCCGCAGCAGAGTAATCATCTTTATAACGAACAGCAAGGGCCCAAAAGTGGGGTGGAGTCCAAAAGAAAATCACAAGAAAAAATAACCACGAAGTAGTTGTTAAAGAATTAGTTACTGCAGCTTGTCCTATTAATACTGGCATACAACCTGCAATACCGCCCCATACAATGTTTTGAGAGGTGTTTCTCTTCAATGTGATTGTGTATACAAGGACATAAAAAATAATTGCAATGGCGGTAAGTATGGTTGCAAGGTTTGTAGTAAAAGTATAAAAAATTAATAATGACAATATTGAAACACTTATTGAAAAAATTAGGCCGTTCTTTTTCGAAATTTTACCAGCTGCAATTGGTCGATTTGCAGTACGCTTCATTAAGCGATCTGATTCTGCTTCAATAACGATATTAAAAGCATTAGCACCACCTGCAGCTAAAGTGCCCCCAAGTAAACTCCAAAAGGTAATTGAAATACTCGGTATGCCATTACTTGCGATAAATAAAGCCGGAACAGTTGTTACAAGTAGTAACTCAACAACCCGTAACTTCATTAAATCAATATAATTTTTCATAATAATTTAATAGTCTACTTTTGAATTTAAATTCACTTTGAGCTAGTGAGTGCTTGAGTTACTGGGACATTAAATGTGATTGGCGTGGGTTTAACTATTGTGCCAAGCATTCGATCAATCGCACTTCTCGCCGCATTTTGTAATTTTTTAGTTCGCCCAACATGATCTGCAATTACTACAAACACATACTCTTTATCGCCAGAGGTCGCAAAACCTGCGAGTGAAACAGTATGCCTGGTTGACCCGGTCTTTGCTTTAATCAATCCAACTGCTTGCGGGGCTGTTTCATGATACCTGCCAACCAAAGTTCCTGATTCACCGCTCGTAGGTAGTGCGTTATAGACAATCTTTAACCTTGGCTCACTTCTAATTTTAAGAAGTAACTCTGAAACGGTAACTGCAGAGATTCGATTTCCACCAGATAAGCCAGAGCCATCCTCAAGATGTAAACCAACGGTATTTATACCCATTGCAGATAATTTGTCATTCATCATGTCGTTTAATCCAGTTTTATTAACTGGATAACCATTCCGAGCAGTAGCAATCATGGCAAGACGTTGCGTTAAAACGTTATCACTATATAAAAGTGCAAAATTAATCATCTTAGATAGCGGTGGGGATTTAAGCTCTACTATTTTTTCTGTAGCAACAGACTGCGGTTCGATACTACTGCCTAGAGCTTTATATACAACTGAAGCCCTTCTACCCAGAGCTTTTTTTGCGTAATAAATATCTGAACCATTTATCCCATCATATAAAAGGGTAATTTTCTTTAATTTTGGATCAGATGCAAATGCGGCCTTAATTAGGGTTGGGGTGTACGCACGCTTATTAGCATCACGAAATTTAGCGCTTGATGTCATCCAAGGATCATCATCACCTAAAATTACAAATACTCCGCGCTTTTCAGTTTTATAAAGTGAGGTAGTAAAAACAGTTGTGCTGTCTAATGTCATCGCTATTGCGGTTGCAGAGGTTAATTTTAAAACTGAGGCTGGTGAGCGCAGAACATCTGCTCCGTTTTGATAAACAACTTCTTTGGTGGTGCCATCTACTAAAATTATTCCAGGATCGGCCAAATATTTAGAGCTTAAGTAATTAAAGAATGGTTGTGGCAGCGGATCAGCTGCATACGCTGGTTGTAAGTTAAAAGTTAAAACAAGTAAAAGGAGTGCAGATATTTTTCTCATTAAACCTGCACCTTTCGATTAAATCTACCTTGTGAAATTGCAGCGCCTAGTATTACAAGTAAAGCACCAATTGGTTCATGCCAAGCGATAGTTTCGCCTAAGAATAGCCAGCCAACAAAGACTGCAACAACCGGGGTGAGATATGTAACAGAGCTGGCAATTGAACTGCCAGCGGCAGCAATAATTGAAAAATTCCAAATATAAGCAAAACCGCTTCCTAAAATTCCAAGTGCTAACATGGCAAAAAAAGTTGCTGGTCGGTAGTAATCCTGCGAGATTCCATCATATAAATAGAAAGGCAATAAAGTAATTGCTGCCATTACGAGTTGAGTTGTAGCAGCAGCCTCTGGTTTTAAACCCAGTGGGATTATGTTCCGCTTTGAGTATGGAAATGAGATTCCATAACAGGTAACAGCAATAAGCAATGCAATAACACCAGTTAGTTGATTGTCACCAATTCCTTGCCAAATACCAAGAACCACTAGCACCCCAATTGCGCCAAGAAGAAGGCCATAAACCTGTTCAGATTTTAATTTCTCATCTCTAAAGGCAATCAGCATCACAATTAGAGTTGCTAGCGGAGTTGTGGCATTAATAATTCCAGCAAGAACAGATGTCACATGCACTTCAGCATATGCAAACAGAATCCCGGGCACGACATTTAGAAGCATTGCAACTACCCAAAGTTTGCGCCAAGTGCTTCGTGCTTTTGGTAATTCAATTTTCTTAAGCTTTACAACTATTAATAATGTAATCGCACCTAATGCACACCTGCCGAAAGCAACTCCAAATGGTGTTAAAAACTCAAGGCCAAGTTTTATAAAGATAAAGGAACAACCCCAAACTAGGCCTAATGCTAGATAGGCAGGCAGCCATGATTTTCGCATCATCACTCCTTAGCCTTAAGGTTTACTTATGTCTGAATCAAATGTTGGGCCTGGTGAGTTTTACCAGGTTGTTGGCGTAGGCCCACACTCTAAACCATGGCCAACTGATAATCACTTTGATCCAGAATTGCTTGAGCAAGGTGATCGTAGAAATGTCTTAGATAAGTATAGATATTGGAAGTTAGAGTCAATAGTTGCCGACCTTGATACCAAACGACATGATCTACAAATTGCGATTGAAAATTGGCAACATGATTTAAATATTGGTTCAATTGTTAGAACTGCAAATGCCTTTAATGTTTCTGCAGTCCATATTGTTGGTAAACGTGATTGGAATCGTAGAGGTGCAATGGTTACCGATAGATATTTAACTGTGCACCACCACGCAACAGTTGCCGAGTTTAAAGCTTGGTGTGATAAAGAAAATCTGCCGATTATTGGAATAGATAATTTGCCAGTTTCAAAACAATTAGAGAGTGCAGATTTACCTAAGAAGTGTGTGATGCTATTTGGCCAAGAAGGTGCTGGTATGAGTGATGAAGGAGTCGCAATCTGTACGGTTGTCTTGGCAATCTCTCAATATGGCTCAACTAGATCTATGAATGCCTCCGCTGCTGGCGCGATTGCGATGTATGCCTGGGCGATGCAACATTTAAACCCAATTAATCATCCAAAAAGTTAGAGAGCTACTCCTCTAATTCTCGCCTTGGATTTTTATTATCCTCATTCTCCCAATCTGGAATTGGTTGAGATAACTTCCAATACATATAGTAAATAAATATCCCAAAAAATGGCCACTCAAATACATACACCCAGCTTCTGCGATTGCCATCAAACGCCCGTTGTAATTCAACTACACCTAATACAAGGCAAAGTGGGATGCCAAGCAATACCCATTTTCTTTTTGGATCTTCATTAATCGGTAGATGCTCTTTCATTTACTTATCACCACTTAATAATTTCTCATGAGCAAACCAATCGCGGGCAGCTAAGACAATCCAAACTGAATCAATAATCATTCCCATCGACCACATCAATGCGCCACCAATATGTTGGTCTCTAAGTGGATCAATCATGGAACTCATATCCATCCCCATGTGATGGTGAACATCATGTAAAAGTGTGTTACCGGAATATAGAAAGAAACCGGTCATTGTCTCTGGCAACATCATTGCAAATAGTGATCCAACTCTCACTGCATGTGGGACTGGGAATGGGCTGGGATTTCCCTCAAGAACAGGATAGTAATAAATGAGGCCAGCATATAAAAAGATCATTAACTCTAAGACATGAATATTTGGGTTATTCATTGCGGCATTAGCAAGAGGTGAAAAGTGAGTTCCAATTAAAGCTACCAGAAATATCGTAAAACCAACTTGTGGGCGAAATAAATTCCTAACTAATTTTAATTTTGTAACTCTTCTAACATTTTTTCTTAACACTAAATATCTAGAGTTTAATAAAAGTTTAAATGGTGAACCTAAAATTAGTAATGGTGAAATTAACATCATCAATAAAATGTGTTGCACCATGTGTATCCAAAAATAATTAATTGCGTTGTGTGCAACCGGACCAACTAAAACAATAGTTAAAAGTAAGAGGGCAAAGTAATAAAGAGTTTGCCGTATTTTAGAAATTTCACTTCGATCCTCAGACCAATACCAAATACCCATCGCGACAATACAAAGGGCAAAATAAATATCCCAAATTATTGATAACTCCATGCATCACCCCCCCACACGCTCAGATGCAACTTTAGAGGTTAAATAACTTTGCGTGGAGTATTCCTTTCTATTGATTACAGGTCTATTCTCAAACTTTAGATAAGTGCATAGGGCACTTGAGATGAGAGATCAAATATGCAAGCTGGCGCAAAAGGATCTTCAAAAGTTTTACTCTCGGCAACCCTCTCTGTCTTACTAGGAGTTGGTGTTGTTGCCGGAGTTGGTTACAAATTAAATAGCGCTAGTGATGATGGGCGGGCACCTGTTGTCGCAACAATGGCTGGCAATATTGATACACCTAAAGGAAATATGCCACATGCAATAGTTGAATTGGGTGTTTACCCAGATAGTTTAAGTTCAGGTGCACATGGTGCTGATGGTGGAAGCCATCCTGGATATGTAACTTATGGACCATCAAATGTGATCGTGGTACCAGCTCACTCGCTTGTGACAATTACTATTAAAGGTTATGACGGTGGTGAGACATTAAATGCACCATTTTTTGGAAAAGTAGTTGGCACCAGTGATGGCACAATGAGTGTTAATGGCAAGGTAGTAACTGAACTTAATTATGATCAGGTTCAACACACATTCACTATCCACGGCTTACCAACATCTATGCAAGATCCACTCTTTGTAAACATCCCACTGCTTAAACAAACCGATGAGGTAATGGGTGCTTTTGATGAAACTGGAAAATTGCCAGAGCCAAATATAACTACCTTTTCTTTTTATACCGGAAGTGCTGGAGAGTATGTATGGAACTGTGAATATCCATGCGGCGACGGTACCTACGCAAAATTTGGTGCTGCAATGAGTAAGTACGGATACATGTCTGGAAAGGTGACCGTCGTTGAACACATCTGACTCCCTAACTCCATCACTTGGAGACCGCACTCGTAAATTCATTAAACGACATGATGTTCGAATGTCGTTTTTATATAGTTCTGTAATCACTCTGGTATTTGTAATTCTTGGAATTTGGTTTTATCCAAAATTTATGCCTCGGGTTATGAGTGAGCAAATGCAAAACGGTAAAGAAGTAATTGTTTATTTCACAGTTTTCTCAGCACCAATTGCTGGCTCAGTAATCGGTATTGCGCTCTATACATTCTTAAATCGGCACAAAGGCGATACACCACCACCAGATGGGCCAGCAATTAAAACTAATACGCCTGTTGTTTTGGTTTGGACAATAGTTTCGTCACTATTCTGCTTACTAGCTATCGTGTGGGGCTTAGTTGAGATGAATGTCAGTACATATGCAGCAACCATAAATGAACCAAAAGCTGTTGTTGTTGAGGTCACTGGTTCACAATGGGTTTGGAATTTTAAATACCCGGATTACGGTGTCGAAACTCAGCAATTAAATCTTCCAATAGATAGACCAGTAGTTTTTAAAATTACATCAGTTGATGTAAATCACTCTTTCTGGCCAGTTCAGTTAGGAGTAAAGGTTGACGCTAACCGTCATGCAATCACCACAGCTAGAACTACACCAAATGCGTTAGGTGTAATTGATATTAAGTGTGCTGAACTTTGCGGTTTGTATCACGCTTATATGGAATCAGAGGGTGAAATTATGACTGGGGCAAATTTCAATACTTGGGTTAAATCATTAGGAGGTCACGTAGCATGACAACTTTGAGTAATAAAACTCATTCAGTTCCTATGCCAAGTAAAAGTTTAATAACCAAGCTAAATATGGGCACCGGTATTGTGTTTGGTATTTTGTGTTCACAAGCTATGTATTGGTTAGCCAAAGGATGGTTTGATCCAGAAGTACCAATGGAAGAGAACCGGATTCTTACCCTGGCAATGTTTGCTTGGTGTATCGGCTTTCTAATAGGAATTGGTGCATTTATTGGACCATTCCGCTGGCTAATCGGAAAAGATTTAACATCTGAAGAGCAGTTATATATGGCAGGTGAGGGTCAGGGAATCTCGCGCTACTTTAAATATTGTACTGACCATAAGGTTGTTGGTATCCAATATTTAATTGGAGTTATGGTGATGCTTGGTGCTGGCGGCACCATGGCGATGATGATCCGAACTAACTTAATTCAACCTGGCTCAAGGTTAGTTACTCCTGAAATATATAACTCACTTGTCGGCCTACATGGAATAACGATGATTATTGCTTTAATTGTTGTTTCAACTGGCCCGTTTGGAAACTTTATTTTGCCAATCATGATTGGTGCAAGAGATATGGCCTTCCCACGTCTTAATGCACTTAGTTGGTGGATGCTTTTCACTGCAATTGTTACCTTGTGTAGTGCTTGGTTCTACGGTGGTATTCCAACTGGTTGGACTGCTTACGCACCACTTTCTGTGCAAGCTGGCCCTGGCATGAATGCATTTATTGTTGCAATTATTATATTCGCAATTTCATCTGCAATCGCCGGTGCAAATATCACAACAACTGTTGTGGCGATGCGGGCTAAAGGAATGAACTTAACTCGAATTCCTATATTTGTTATTGGTGCAACCATTTCAGTTGCTCTTGCAATACCAGCTTTTCCTACATTTATGGCTTCCCAAATCATGGCAGCATTTGATCGCACAATTGGAACTGGTTATTACGATGCAAATGTTGGTGGCAGTGGTTGGCTATATGCGCATCTATTTTGGATCATGGGGCACCCAGAGGTTTATGTAATTTTGATTCCAGGTGTTGCAATATTGATGGAGATTGCTCCAGTCTTTGTTCGCAAACCATTGTTCTCAATTAATGCAGCAATCCTTGGCTTTGCCGGTATTGCTGGTTTAAGTATTTTAGTTTGGGCTCACCATATGTATGCATCTGGTTGGTCACCATCACTTAACGGTCCATTTATGGTTACAACTGAGATGATTTCAATTCCAACTGGATTAATCTTCTTAGTACTCCTTGGCACCCTATGGCGTGGTACTCCCTGGCTAAAACTTCCAATGCTTAGTGTCTATGCCTTTATTTGGAACTTTATGATTGGTGGTATTACTGGAATTTATCTATCAGATGTTCCGGCTGATGATTACCTACACGGATCTATGTTTGTAACTGCACACTTTCACTACACATTAATGGGTGCTGCCTTGACTGGCGCGATTGCCGGTCTTGCATTCTGGTTCCCAAAGATGACAGGGCGTATGTTGCATGAACGTGCTGGTTACATATCTTTCTGGATGGTTCAGATTGGATTTAACATCATTTTCTTAGGAATGTTCGCGGCTGGTTCACAAGGTCAACCTCGACGAGTTGCAGATTATGCGCAGACATTTGCTGTCTCAGATCTAATCAGCACTATCGGTGCTTATTTAACTGGTGCTGGCATGTTAGTTCTGCTTTGGGCAGTTATCCATTCATGGCGCAACGGCAAGATTGCACCAACTAATCCTTGGGGTTCTAAGACATTAGAGTGGACAGTTCCTTATCCAATTCCACTTGAGAACTTCCATGAAACACCAGTTGTCACAAGTGATGCTTACGGATACGGAAGGAGCAATTAATGAATGTTGCCAATGGTGCTGTTATTCATCATGATCCACCAGCTGTAGTTGGTCGGCGTGAACGGTTAGGAGTTCGGTTAATTATTGTGGCTGATGCTTCATTTGTATTTGCCATGATTTTTACTTACTTCTACCTGCGCAACCTGAATTTAAACCAGGGTTGGATTCCTAAAGATGGCCATACCTTCTCAATCTCATCTGGTTGGGTTACCACAATTCCATTAGTAGTTGCAGCACTAATACATCGAGCATTTCAAGCAAACCGGAATACATCACTATTGCCATTTGGCACATTTATTGTGTTATTAATTGGTGGTTACTTGCAATGGAAACAGTTGGCACATATGCCATTTATTGTCACCGATACGGGATCCTTCGAAGGTGCATACGCATCTTCTTGGTTTTTAATCGGTGGTGCAAACTTCCTTCACTATATTTTGGGGTCGTTTGTTGCACTTGGTATTGCACTTCGTAATCAGCGCGAGAAGATTGACCCAGTACTAAAAGAATGGCGCCTTGCTACTGCTGGTACTTGGTTTAATTGGATTGCAATCTCAGGTGTTATTTGTGCGGTAACAATCTCAATTATCTAAGATCTAAATCAAAAGGCGACTACGTCATGTAGTCGCCTTTTTTATTGCTTAAATATTATTTTGCTACCGGAATATCTTTTCCAATTATCTGACCCAGGGCTGCAAGCACTGCATCGACTGTCCAACTTGGCTCTTGTGGTGAAATCAGATTCTTCTTTCCTTGCTCACTTAAAAACTTATTTAATACTGGTGGAACTACCCCAGATTTAGTTTTAGGAGCTCCTAGATCTAACCAAAGCCAATTACCCTCTGGGCCAACAATCACAACTAAATCAGCATGCATCATGTCGTAAGTATTTGGCTTACCAGTTTGCCAATCCATTGGCATTGACTCTGAGGCATCTATCATCTCTCTAGTTGCAGGTGCACCAAAGAAATCCCAAATCTTTGTAATACCGGCAGCATCACCCGTAACTAAACTCCAGCGATTATCATTAAATAAATCCTGATATGCGGATAATCGTGATGGAATATCCCGCTTTGGATCAACAGTTATCTCTAATACTTCAATCTCTTTAGATAATGCAGCGGCATCAACTGATGCTGCAATATCTCTCATATTTACTGTTGTCATAGGACAGATCTCTTGGCAAGAGGTTAAGAAGTTAGTAATTACTAGAGTTTTACCTTTTAAATCTGAAAGTTTAAATTTATGATTGCTTTGATCAACTAGTTGAACAGCTAAAACATCAGCTGGTAGTGGTTCATTTAAAAATGTTCCACCCATTGGAGCAGGTGTTGCTTCTCCTCTAGTTGGCATCTGATAATTCATATTCATCTGACCATGATTGATGCTAGTTGCATCATCTGAATCAGAGCAGCCAGTTAAAAGAGCTGAAACAGCCACTAGAGCCAGGATTTGAGCCTTCATGTCTTGAAGAGTACCTCAAGTAACCCGACATAAAGAAGGGTTATGAACTGCTAGTGATACTCCAGGATTGATCACTATTGCGTTCAATTACAAATACTGAGTAACTTTTTAACTCTGGCTTACTAAACCAAATAGCACCATCTTTACCGGAAACCACTAACGCGGTAGCAAGAGCATCTGCGATAGCAGCATCTGGACCAATCACTGTTGCACTCCTTGCCCCAATTGCAATTAAATTTGTAAAAGGATCATAAATATGAGCACCTTTTTCATAACTACCGCTTGTTGCAATTGCACCAGTATTTATTTTAAAGCTCTCTACAATCTCATCTTTAATCTCAGGATTTCTGATTCCTATTTCCCATGGGGTGAGTGCGCCATCTTTTAATAAACCACCTCTTAAGGCTAAATCACCAGCAGCATTAACTAATGAGTTTTCAACTCCATACTTTTCAAATATTTCACCGCACTTTTGCGCAGCCCAACCTTTAACTAATCCAGATGGATCAAATCCTTTAAGCCATGGGTTAAACGCTCCATCAGTTAACTCCATTGTTTTTTCACATAAATCCCACACCTCTTGCACCTCTGGAGAACAAGAGGATATTTCAATCTCATCACGCTTTAATCGGGAGATTGTTGAGTTTTCTTTATAGGTAGAGAAGAGCTCATCAACATGATGAATAAATTTTTCAGCCTCGCTAAATGCTTGAATTAATTTATCTTCACTCACCTGTTGAGAGGAGAGTTCAAATAAAATTACTGTTCCCCAGCTTTCAACCTGTCTGGATAAAGTAACCACGAATTTATTTAGAGACCAGCTTTTTCAATCGCTGTTTTTAGCGAATCCCAATAAGCAATACAAGAATATGAAGCACCAGAAACGTAAGGCAGCGCATTTGCGCTCTTAGATTTAACGGTTGCAATAGTGATTCTCTGAGCTTCAACATAAGGATCTAATTGATCAAATGCCATCTGGCCTCTGCTTGTTGGTGATTGCATACCAGTAATACTTGAGATAACTCCGTCTGTAAAAGTAACTTTTACTCTTACAGTTCCCCAAGATCTTCTTCCTTCATCTGCTTGAAATGGATCACCAGTTACCGTCTTAACCGCTGCGCTCTGTGGTTTAGGAGTTGGTGTCGGTGTAGGGGTTGGATCTGGCGTCGGCGTGCTTTGATTATTTGCAGCAGGTGCGCTCTGGCTAGGTTTTGGATTACTTGATTTAGTTGGAGTTGGTTGCGGTGCTGCTGCAGCAGTTGGTGTTGTACTTTTCTTTGGTGCTGGCGCACTTCCTTGATCGGTTGCAGCCAATCCACCTGCACCGCCAAACTGAGGTGGTGTAACCGCAAGGACAGCACCTAAACCACCAATTGTTCCGGTGGTAATTAAAAAGAATCTCTTTTTCATATTGTTATTTCATCTCTCTACTCGCCATGAAAAGCAAAAGCTTCGTCGTGGAATCTATCTTTTGGAATTCCGGCATCCTTCACAGCCTCTTTAACCGCATCAACCATTGGTTTTGGTCCGCAAACAAAAACATCAGCATCTCTAAATGCCGGCACAATCTTTCTAATGTAATCAAAGGTAAGTGGGTGTTCTTTTCTAGAGCCAACTAAGTAATGAACTCGAGCGCCTCGCCTTCTTGCGATCTCATTTAGCTCAGCCTTTAATACTAAATCTGCTTGGGTTGAGGCTCTAAACAAAACATCAATCTCTTTAGTCTCATCAAACTCCTCCATTAAAGCTCTAAGTGGGGTAATTCCAACACCACCGCCAATTAAAACCACATGACCTCTACTTGCTTTACTTGCCACAAATGTTCCATATGGGCCTTCAAAAATAACTCTTGTGCCACGCTTTAAATTAATTACCCCACTTGAAGCATCACCCAAACCTTTAACCGTAACTCTTAAATACTTCTCACTTGGTGGGGCAGATAGTGAGTATGGATGTGAGATAACCCATTGGCCTCTTGCTAAGAATCTCCAACCGAAGAATTGTCCGCCTTGGGCCTTTAATTTA
>Ga0209499_1000740_pt1 | contig 23932 bp, 18 predicted proteins | sample C_130208_EF_Meta_FD_187306 | JGI IMG/M metagenome (GOLD analysis project Ga0209499, IMG submission 187306) | Freshwater microbial communities from Lake Croche, Canada to study carbon cycling - C_130208_EF_MetaG (SPAdes) (version 2) | ecosystem: Environmental > Aquatic > Freshwater > Lake... | reverse complement strand
CCTGCGCATCGATGAAGGCCAACTGATCCCATTTTTTTTCAATTAAACCCGGAAAAATAGGCCTGGCCCCCTGCCAAAAACACCAGGATTTTTCAGCTCGATCCCCCGAATCTACCAATAAAATACGTATCGGATTAACCGAAGTACTTTGTGTATATTCATAGAGCAATTGCAGTCCCGCTGCGCCGGCACCTATAATGGCTACATCAAATTCCACATTAGCTTTCAATATAATTTTGGAAATATTTAATTATATTTTTTTAACAAGATAGGGGTAAAATTGTTTTCATTACTGATTGTATTTTCTTTTTCGATACAGAATCACCCCCGCAGAGATCAGAAACGAAAAACCTAGCGGAACGAGCAAGTTCAGCCATTGCCAAAAACCCTTTTCCTCTTTCATTTTTATTTTATCCAAGGGACGCAAGGTCACCGTTTTGTTTCGGGCTAAAAGCGCCTTTTGATCGTCCAACAAATAATGCACCGCATTCAAAATAAAATCTTTGTTCGCAAACGTATGCTTTGAAAAAGGATCAAAGCCCAAACCCATCGGGCCTTTCGTATTCGGGTCAATCTCATTTAGTGCCACATCGCCATCGCCTACGAGCAACAAACCACCTTCCTTCGTCCCCTGTTCCACAAATCCCGTCTGTAAACTATCTGCTGGCAAGGGTCGATTCCGAAACACGGACGCAAATTTCCCTTCCACCAAATAGGAAATCACCTTCGCCCCAGCCTTATATTTCGCGGGGTCAAATTCTTTGCCCGAGGCCGAAAAGGGGAGGGTAGCAGGGGCCTGCTGAACTTGCGTGTAGGTACTCGTCCGTAATAATGCCGTTTTCTTCAATGATCCCGCACCAACCACCGTATCCACACTTGACACAAATTTCCCATACACCGCATCCAAATTCCTTGTAATCACCGAACCCGGATTTCCATTCATCAAGGGAAATGCCGGCCATGGCATTAATTCAATCGATGGCTTATTTCCAAAATTCCCCACCGCCAGCGGAATCGCTCCACATAACTGTGCATCTTTCACCAAATTCGCATTCAATCGTAAGCCCGACCGGAAAAACAATTCACCCAATCCCAAGTCGATCGGCGTAGCCACCAAGCCCTGTTTCAGTACCGTATCCATCCGAATCCCTTCCATGAAGAAAAGAGCTTTTCCGCCTTTGACCATAAACTGATCTATTTTATATACATCCTGTGAACTAAAAGCCACATCTGGCTGAATCACACAAATCGCATCCAAGCCGTCCAAGGTCATTGATGCGGATAAATCCACCGGATAGAGATCATAGCTTTTGCGGAGATTGGCAATCAAATCGAGCTGGCGCACCGCCGGCACATGGCTATGATCTAAGAAAAACCCGATCTTTTTCCGAGGTCCGTCTGTTAAACTTTGAATAGCCTGCACGATTTCATATTCCATGCCCTCGATCGACTGGTTCAAGACTTCTTGTGGGGAGGCTAATTGATTTCCTTTCAGCAATAACAAACCCTGTGCGCGATCGCCTTTTTCGATGACGATGCCGGGAAAAATCATTTGTTGGACCTGCTTCCCATCTTCCGAGTTCACCACGTTGGTGGGCGGTAATCCCAAAGAGTCCAGCAAAAAAACCATTTTTTGGCGCATCGCCTCCTTCGGATATTCCGCATACAGATCAATGTGCTCGATCTCAATGCCTTGCGAACTGCTTTGTTTGAGATCCTCTAACAATTCATCCAAAGCCCTCGCCATCCGTTTAAATCCACCGGGTAAGTTCTTGCCGCCTAGATAAACTTTGATACGAATAGGCGCATCGAGCGATTGAATGACTGAGACGCTGCTCGGCGCGAGTGTAAAGCGCTGATCGTCACTTAAATCCCAGCGCTGTCGCAACCAAGGACTCGAGAGCATGAGCAGTAATCCCACCACCAAAAGAATATATGCTTTCATTTTTGCTTCCAAACAAGAAAAGCATTCCTTTCAGAATGCTTTTCCATATGTGATTCTTTACTGCTTAATAGAATTTATAACGCTTATCTACAATTTTCGCGGCATCTTTGATGGCCTCGTTGATGTAGAAAGATGTCCGTTGAACGCCCATCATTTGCAACTGATTCTTATACGTACTGTAATCTGCTAAATCCGCCGCAGGAGTTCCACCTGTTTTCTCTACGATAAATACGCCATTGTCGCCTACAAATACCGGAGAACGTTTACCATCCTTCAATCCTGAAATACGACCCAAGGCCACTAAATCTGGACCTGCGGTGTTCAACATGCCTGTCGACAAGGTAATATCCGACACGTTTTCAATCAATGCCCCCGCTCCATATTTCTGAGCGATTTGCTCTAAGCTACCTTTTATTCCGCTTAATTTTTGAGATATTTTCTCACCCTTGATTTCATTACGCACCGCTGCGGTTAATTCTGTTCTGAAATCTTCCACTTTCACTTGATCTTTATCCGTTTTACCCGTTACATAAGCGATGATGTATTGATTATCTTGTTCAAATACTTTTTTCGAACCATCACCTACCGCGGTATTATCATCGAAAGCCCAACGAACAATCTCACGCGCATTCGTCAAATTATTGATCGCTGAGGCATTCTCCGTCAAACGATCCGCACGCATCATGATTAAACTCTTATCTTTTTTCAAAGCCACTTCGAAGGCCGATAAACTTCCGTTCGCAGTCGCAAAAGCATCTGCTTGTGTATACACCCGGTCCATCGTTGCCTGTGAGGGAGCAATGCTCTTGTTGATAGCTGCTAATTTATAGGCTGTGTTTGATTTAGGATCCGTGATTTTCACAATGTGAAAACCGAATTCTGTTTCCACAACACCTGGCATCAAGCCTGAACCCGCAAAGCCAAAGATCGCTTTTTCGAACCCTTTGGCCATCGAGCCATTGTTTTTAAAATACCCTAAATCTCCTCCGTTCTGAGCCGTTCCGTCCATGCCGTTCATTTGTGCCAACGTCTCGAAGCTCGCGCCTCCTTTGATTTGTGCTAAAATTCCTTCTGCACGAGTTTTTGCTTGTGCTTTGGCTGAATCCGATTTATTGGCCGGAGCGATTAGGATATGGCTTGCCCGTACCGTGAACAAGCTATCTTTCTTTATACCACCGTATTTGTAGATGGAATAAGTTAAACCGTTTTTGAAAGGACCATAGATACCACCTACTTGGAACGTATTTAATTGCGCTTTCACGTCCTGAGGAATTTCAGAATAAGGCAATAAATAAGGGGTACGCACATCGGAATTTAACATCGCGAAGGCTGAATCATTCGGCGCCACTGCTAAATCCTTCGCTAATTTCTTGATTTGGCTGTAAAAGTCAGCCGTATCTTGTTTGTTTGGGATCACTGGGAAGGTTACGTATTGGATTGAGCGTGAATTCACCCCCTTGTATTGGCCCTTGTGTTTTTCCAAATAAGCTTGTAACTGAGATTCCTCCACCTTAATCGCCGTATCTGGCAAAGAAAAGAAGGGTACAAAAACAAAACGCGCATTGTATTTTGCATTTTGAGTTTGATATTCTTTTTTCGCTTCGCTTTGCGTCACGTAATTCGTTAAACGCATCAGGTTCTCGTATTTACTACGTACGCGATCTTGGGCAAGTGATTTCTCGAAATTCGCCCAGGCCTGCTGCTGTTGGGCTGGCATGGTCTTCAAGTTTTTCAAAAACTGAACGACAAATGTTTTATCAAATTGACCTGTTTGTGGATTAGTGAACTGCTGACGTACAGACGGATGAATATTATTTCCTTGCACCATGTCGATCAATTCTTCCTCAGAAACTTGAATCCCTAAGGCATCAAATTCTTTTTTGTAGGCAATATCTAATACGTATTGGTTCCAAACTTGGTCCCGAATCATCGTTGCTTCCTGCTCGCTTGGACCTTTTCCAGTTTGGGCGGTGTAATTAGCGGTAGCTTCCTCTACTTTCTTTTGAAAGTCTTGGACCATGATGCTTTGACCGGCGATTTGTCCTACTTCTTGGCTACTACTGCCAAATAGGGATGATTTTCCTTGGAAAATATCACTTCCAACCAAGAACAACACTAAACTGATCGCGATAGCCGCTGCCGCAATGCCTGATTTCTCTCTAATTTTTGTAATTAACGCCATTGATTCAATTAATTTTATTTAAAATCTTGTTCTCTTTTTTTCTAACGAATTTCAAATCTCTCCCTCGGATTTCTACGCCTGCCTTAGGACTTTCCGATGAACAAAAGAAACGCAAAATAATCACATTTCTTGTGAAAAAGCAAGCCTTATTTAGTTAATACGGTTTGTAAACTTGTTAAGAAGCGGTCCGCCAGCGCTTTATCCATCGCTAGACTTGGCAATAAACGAAGTGTGTGTTTTCCCGCATAGCCACAAAAAATATGTTCTTTAAACAATAAGGCATCCCGAATCGGCCCTACAGCATCTTCTAACTCGATTCCTATCATCAGTCCCCGACCGCGCACTTCCTTCACACCTGAAATTCCATGTAAATGCTCGATCAAATAATCCCCAGTTTCCGCCGCGTTTTGAATTAAATTTTCTTTTTCGATTACGTCCAAGACTGCAATTCCCGCCGCGCAGGCCAAGTGATTCCCCCCAAATGTCGTACCCAAAAGTCCGTAGCTAGCTTTGATATGTGGTGCAATTAACACACCGCCCATCGGAAATCCGTTGCCCATACCTTTGGCTGTCGTCATCATGTCAGGATGAATCCCCGCAAATTGATGCGAGAAAAATTGCCCTGAACGACCATAGCCACATTGCACCGAATCTAAAATCAATTGGCTTCCCGTCTCATCACAACGCGCCCGCAAGGCTTTCAAAAAAGTATCACTCGCCACTTGGATTCCTCCCACTCCTTGAATTCCTTCGACAATCACCGCCGCATGTTCCTCCGTAATGCCCTCTTTCAAACCATCGACCTGATTAAATGGTAAAAAAGTTACATGCTCCGTCGAATTAATCGGTGCTACGATGCTCCGATTATCGGTCACCGCCACCGCACCCGCCGTCCGGCCATGAAATGCTTTGCTAAATGCCACTACTTTTTCCCGACCCGTATGAAAGGACGCTAATTTTAATGCATTTTCATTCGACTCCGCCCCTGAATTCGTTAAAAAAAGCGTGTAATCTGAATAGCCAGACACCCGACCTAATTTCTCAGCCAACTCCTGTTGACCCGAAATGATAATCGAATTCGAATAAAAACCGATGCGGCTGATTTGTTCAGTCATTTTCGCCACATAATAGGGATGCGAATGCCCGATGGAAATCACCGCGTGTCCCCCATATAAATCCACATATTCTTGTCCATACTTATCCCATACCCGACTTCCCTGAGCTTTCACCAGTTCAATATCATACAAGGGATATACGTCAAATAATTTCATCTGTCTCAGTTAAAAGCCCACACTTTTTAATTGAAGGCCTTGGTTTTCTGGCCAGCCTAACATTAAGTTCATATTCTGAACCGCCTGTCCGGAGGCACCTTTTATTAAATTATCTATGATCGATGTGATCAATAATTGACCCTCATGCACCTCCAAATGCAATAAACACTTATTCGTATTCACCACCTGTTTCAGATCAATCGCCTTTTCGCTCACAAATACAAAGGGCGAATCCGCATAATAGCTTTCATACATCGCCACAGCTTCTTCTTGCGTCCCCGCATAGTCTGTATAGACATTCGCCATGATTCCCCGCGTGAAATTACCCCGGTATGGAATAAAATGAACGCGCGGCGCCTTATTACCCATGGAAATCGTTTGCGAGATTTCAGCTAAATGCTGATGCGTAAAAGCTTTATAAATACTTACATTATTGTTTCGCCAAGAAAAATGGCTAGTCGGTGAAAGGCTCTGGCCCGCCCCAGTTGAACCGGTGATGGCAGATACGTGAATGTCGGAGGTCAACAACGCCTTCGCCGCGAGTGGCAACAAGGCTAATTCTATACTCGTCGCAAAACAACCCGGATTGGCGATTTTCTGCGCCGATTCAATTTTTTCCTTTTGAAATTCGGGCAAACCATACACGAAGCCCTCCGACTCATCCCTGAAATCCGTGCTTAAATCGATGATTTTGGTATGCCAAGCGACCTCATTTGCCACTAAAAATTTCTTGGATTCGCCATGGCCCGAGCAGATGAACAATACATCCACAGGGGTCAATTTGTCCGTAAAATACAGCGAACAGGTTCCCAATAAATCCGTATGTACATCCGAAACCGGTTTGCCAGCCTGCGAATTTGATAAAATACAAGTGATATGTACATCAGGATGATGCACTAAAATCCGGAGTAATTCCCCTCCCGTATATCCTGCCGCGCCTACAATGCCTATTTTTGCCATGGCTATTGGTTATTTACCTTCCGGTGAATCATCGTTTGGTTCGATACGATTTTCGAATATCCCCGTACATCATCGCCCGTCCAGGCTTTGTTCATCTCGCCATAAGCGCCAAACACCGAGGACATCAAATCATTCTCCGACTCGATTCCCAAGATGTAAAAATGATATGGCGCCATTTGAACATGCACCGTTCCAGTCACCTGATCCTGCGTATCCGATAAAAAAGTTTCGAAATTCCGCATGACCGGCTCTAAAAATTGGCCTTCATGCAGGAGCGTTCCGTACATATCGCCGATGTTCTGTTTCCAGTATAATTGGTGTTTGGTCAATACATGTTTTTCCAAACTATGATGCGCCTTAATAATCATCAAAGGGGCCGCCGCCTCAAAACCCACCCGGCCTTTAATCCCAATAATCGTATCTCCCACGTGGATATCCCGACCGATCGCAAAGGCACTCGCCCGCTCTGTCAACGCCCGAATGGCCGCCACGGAACCCTCGAATAATTCGCCATCAATTCCGACAAATTCCCCGTTTTTAAATTGTAAGGATATTTTTTCCGGGCTACTTTTGGTCAATTGCGTCGGCCAGGCCTCCTCCGGCAAATAACCATTCGAAGTCAATGTTTCTTTTCCACCGACGGAAGTTCCCCATAATCCTTTATTGATCGAATAGGTCGACTTATGCCATTCTTGCACGACGCCTTTGGATTTCAAATAGTCGATTTCCGCCTCGCGAGATAATTGTAAATCACGAATCGGGGTGATGACCTCGCATTCCGGTACTAAAATACGGAACACGACATCGAATCGCACTTGGTCGTTACCCGCCCCCGTACTTCCATGGGCGATGGCTTTGGCACCTAATTTTTGCGCATATTTCGCAACGGCCGTGGCTTGGAAAACGCGTTCCGCGGAAACGGAGAGGGGATAGGTATTATTTTTCAACACATTCCCATACACCAAATATTTAATGCAATCTTGGTAATAATCTTCCACCACATCCAGGGTCACATGTGACTCCACCCCTAATGAATAGGCCTTCGCTTCGATCGCCTTTAATTCCTCTGGAGAAAATCCTCCCGTATCCACCAAGGCCGAATGCACTTCCATACCGCGGTCTTCCTTTAGATATTTGACACAAAAAGATGTGTCTAAACCTCCACTAAATGCTAAAATTACTTTCGGCTTGCTCATTGTTCCTTGGATTTTCCTTTCGGTTTGAAAGGCATTAATAATTTTTCTTTAAATTTTTTCAATTGGGTGAAATCCGTCATATTTTTCAAGAATATCCATTTTTCATCCTGCTCTTCTTCGGTTTTTTTACTCGCTTCTATGGGGTCAAAAATCATACCTGTGCACAAACAAATCTTACGCTCCGTGCGCGTCAAAATATCGTAATTGACGCAGGATTGACAACCTTTCCAAAAATTATCATCCACTGGCAATTCCGAAAAGGTCGTCGGTTCATAACCCAAATCCGAATTGATTTTCATCACCGCCAGCGAGGTCGTGATTCCGATGATTTTAGCATCGGGGTAGCGTTCGCGCGATAATTCAAAGGCTTTGGCTTTGACCGCTTTCGCTACGCCATATTGTCGGTAGGAAGGATTTACGATGAGGCCAGAGTTAGCGACAAATTTCCCGTGCTGCCAGGTTTCGATGTAACAAAAGCCGACAAAAGTTCCATCCACATCGTCGGTGGCAATGATGGCTTTACCTTCTGACATTTTTTCCCGTAAATAGTCTGCGGTTCGTTTGGCGATGCCCGTTCCTCTAGCTTTGGCTGATTCAGCCATTTCATGACAAATAGACTCAGCTAGGCCGAAATGTGCCTCACTTGCAACTTGTACCGTATAAGAATTCATGTAATGAGTATGATAAATTTGACTAAATGGACCTATTTCGTAGGGTAGCTTTATACCCTAAAAATAAATCTTCGTCGCCTTCGTACTATCAAATAAATATCCATTCGCTTGGTAAATAATGGCTTTATGCCAAATTTTGTTGCAATTTAAGGGGCGAATTTCGGCAAAACCTAGGTTAAATCCCAATATTCCTCCAATTATTTCATGAGCCAATCAGAACCTTTATCTGCGGAACAATTGATTTATGCCTATGCATCCGGCTATTTTCCCATGGGAAATGAGGAGGGAGAAATTCGTTGGTATAACCCGGATCCCCGGGCCATTATACCCATAGAAAGCTATGCACCTGCGAAATCTCTTCGGCCGATTTTGAATAAGGGAATTTTCGAATGTCGGATGAATCAAGCCTTCGAACAGGTTATGAGGCATTGCTCGCAGCCCCGTTCTGAGAGCGATGGAGTCTGGATTTCGGAGGAAATCATTCAAGCCTATACGGATTTACATCGCGCGGGTTTAGCTCATTCGGTGGAAGTGTATGTGGAAGGGGAATTAGTCGGCGGTCTGTATGGCGTTTGTTTGGGTGGAGCCTTTTTTGGAGAATCGATGTTTTCCTTGGTGTCAAATGCGTCGAAGGTAGCCTTTCATCATTTATTGGTCCGTCTGCGTGAACAGGGATTTGACTTATTGGATACGCAATTTATCAATGACCACGTCGAGCGCCTCGGTGCCATCGAAATACCCCAAGCAGATTATTTCGCCATCTTGAAAAAAGCCTTGACAAAAAAATGTAATTTTGAGTCTTTTAAACGCCCATGAGTATATCGCCCATCACACATACGGACGAGGTCGTTCATATCAAAGACCTCGAAACTGCGAAAATCATTAAGCTGTACCAGCGTGATTTTTCGATGGATGTCAAACCTGAGCTATGGCACATGCCTAAAATTGGGATTTACCAATGCAAAAAAAGCCTCCTGCGGTTCTACGAAAATTATACGGAAATCGCGGGGAAAGATGCCTTTTATTGCCAACTCGCCCGCCAATATCCAGCCTATTATTCCGAAGAAAAATGGGAATTTAATGCGATTTTGCCTTTTCTGAATCCCTCCATGGAAATTCTGGAAATAGGGGCGGGGCATGGCTATTTTTTGCAAAAATTAAAGGGCCTTGGCTTTTCAAAATTGACCGGCTTGGAGATTTCAAGCGATGCGGTGGAGGCTTGTCGGGCCAAAGGCTTTGACATGATTCAGTCACCCATCGAGGAACTGACCGGCGATCGTTCTTTTGATGCGATTTGTTCCTTTCAGATATTTGAACATTTACCAAATGTCGACGCCGCTCTTCGAAAATCCATCGATGCGCTTCGGCCTGGGGGCATGATGAGTATAGCAGTTCCCAATAATCATTCTTTGCTTTTTGCCTTGGAACCTTACCATACCTTGAATTTGCCTCCGCATCATGTGATGCTTTGGGATGAAATTTCCTTGCGCAAAATCGCGGATTTATATGGATTGGAATTGGTGGATATCTTAAAATCGGAGGCGAGCGTTTCAGAAAAAAGTCGGATTTATAGGGCTCAATTAACCGGAATTTTCGGTTCGTTTTTTGCTTCGATTCTACATCCTTTGACCCGTTTTTTGGCCAAAAAATGGATGGGGAATCGCTATGGTGCCTGCATCATCGCGTTGTACCGGAAGAAATAGGCTTCTATTTTCCGTCTTTTAAGCTATCTTTGGCCTGATTTTACATGCTTAATGATGGCAAAGCCGATTTTAGTTATCAAGTTTGGTTCTTCTTCCATCACCCATGCCAATGGGGATGTGAATGAAGCGACGCTCGAGAAAATCGCTGCGCAAGTCGCTGTGCTTCAACCTAATTACCACATCGTCCTCGTTTCCTCTGGGGCCGTGGCCGCCGGAAAATCGGTAATTAAAAATTTCAAAGGCAGTCTTTCCGAACGAAAGGCAGCGGCTGCGGTGGGAAATCCTTTGTTGATCGCCCGCTACACGCATTATTTTCAGAAATACGGCATTTCCATCGCCCAATCACTTTGTGAGCGGCATCATTTTTCCCAAAGGGAACAATTTCTCCAACTCAAAGAAACTTACCAAGAACTCTGGAAAAGCGATGTTATCCCCATCGCTAATGAAAACGACGTGGTCAGTAATGTGGAATTGAAATTTTCAGACAATGATGAATTAGCCACTCTAATCGCCACGGGTTTTGGCGCGGAAAAATTATTAATATCGACCTCGGTGGGCGGCTTGCTCGATGCACAAGGCCAAATCATTCGTTACGTAAAACAAATCAATTCCGAAATTTTATCTGCTGTAAGCACGGATACGTCGAGTACGGGTTTGGGGGGAATGATTTCGAAATTGACCTTTACGCGTTTGGCTTCTCGGCTCGGAATTAAGGTGGTGATTTTCGGCCTCGATCATGGTCAAGGCATTATCGATGCGATGGATGAAAAAATAGGAACGGTTTTTGAAGCACAACCGGCCAGTTTATCTGCGCGCCAAAAATGGTTGGCCACCGGAAGTTTAATTGCCGGGAAAGTTGTCCTAGATAAAGGAGCAGTGAAGGCGGTAGGCCAACGAAAAAGTTTATTATCCGTGGGTATTATCGAATACCTCGGAGATTTCGACAAAGGGGAAGTAATCGAATTATTGGATCCTGCAAAAAATCCAGTGGCCATTGCTCGGACACGCTGTTCCCGAAGCGAATTGCTAGAGGCAAATTTGAGCATGGAAGTAGCCAATGCGGACGATATTGTCGTTTTTTAGAAAAACCTAGGCGATCACCACCGCTTTTCCGCTTTCCACATCTTGCTCCACTACCTTGTATTTCACATTTTCCTTTGTGCTTCCATCCATGTATTGTACCGTTACGCGCTGGTTCCGATCCGCAATTTTAATCGCCTGACGAGGAGCTACGCGCTCCACCGAACGCTGCGATGGATCATGGTAGCCTGGATTCTCTGATTCAGAGCCACCTGCTAATCCGCCCACGAGGGATGAAATCGCTTCGTCTTTGCTTAATTGCAATTTCGGGGCTTTCTCTTTTGGTGCTTTGGCGGTCGATTGATTCGTCGACTGTACTTCCGGAATCTCTGCTTTGATCACAAAACTGATGGTGTCGATGTTTACTCGCGCTACAAAACGTTGGAATAAATTCACGGATTCGAATTTGTAGATCAACAAAGGATCTTTCTGCTCAAATACCGCGTTTTGTACCGATTGTTTCAAATCATCCATCTCACGTAAATGCTCCTTCCATTCCTGGTCGATCAAGGAAAGCGTGATGAATTTCTCCATTTCTGTCAAGACTTCCTTGCCATTCGAATCGATGGTTTTTTGTGCATCCACCACGATACCCGTGACAATACTGCCATTGGTAATTGGTACTTGAATACCGGAATAGCCTTGGCGCTGGGCTTCTTTGGCGACCTGAATAACTTGTTGGCCTATGCCCTCATTCTTCGTTTTATAATGTTTCTCTGCCGCTAAAAACAATTGCTCTGTTTTCACTTGTGGCTGCATGCGTTGGAATTCTTCCGCGCTAAACGGCGGTTCCATGCCTAACAACTCGATCACTTTCAATTCCAATTCCTCGTAACTCAAGTAATTCGTCGTGATGTCTTGGCAAACATCAAACAAAATATTAATAATATCCAGCGATAAACGCTCGCCGAAAAGGGCATTTTGCCGACGTTTATAAATCGCATTCCGTTGGTAATTCATTACGTCATCGTATTCCAACAAGCGTTTCCGTATCCCAAAGTTATTCTCTTCTACTTTCTTCTGCGCGCGCTCAATCGACGAGGTAATCATCGAATGCTGAATCACTTCGCCTTCTTCCATGCCCAAACGGTCCATCACTTTCGCTATTCGGTCTGAACCAAATAAACGCATCAAATTATCCTCCAGGGAAACAAAGAATTGAGAGGATCCGACGTCACCTTGGCGGCCCGCCCGACCTCTTAACTGCCGATCCACCCGGCGAGATTCATGTCGCTCCGTACCGATAATCGCCAAACCACCCGCCGCTTTCGATTCGGGACTTAACTTAATATCCGTTCCACGACCCGCCATATTCGTCGCGATCGTCACCTTGCCGGATTGTCCAGCTTCGGCCACGATTTCCGCTTCCCGTGCATGTTGCTTCGCATTCAAGACATTGTGTTGGATTTTGCGAATGTTCAATAAGCGACTCAATAATTCTGAATTTTCTACGGAAGTCGTACCCACCAAGATCGGTCGGCCTTGATTCACTAATTCCTGAATTTCTTCGGCTACGGCATTGTATTTTTCACGAACGGTGCGGTAGACTTTGTCTTCGTGGTCTTTTCGTTGGATAGCTTTGTTGGTCGGAATCGACACCACATCCAATTTGTAAATCGTCCAAAATTCGCCTGCCTCTGTTTCAGCCGTACCCGTCATACCCCCTAATTTATGGTACATCCGGAAATAATTTTGCAGGGTAATCGTCGCGTAGGTTTGCGAAGCATCTTCTACATTCACGCCTTCCTTCGCTTCGATCGCCTGATGTAGGCCATCTGAATAGCGCCGACCTTCCATGACACGGCCCGTTTGCTCATCCACAATCTTCACTTTTCCTTCCACTAAAATATATTCGGTGTCTTTTTCGAAGAGTGCGTAGGCCTTTAATAATTGGTTGACCGTATGAATGCGAGAGGCCTTTTCGTTGTATTCGCGAATTAGGGTTTCCTTTTGCGATAGGCGTTCGCCATCTGATAGGCTGGTGTTTTTCTCGATTTTATTTAGGTCGGTGGACAAATCCGGCAAGATGAAAAAATTCGGATCTTCCGTATTTCCACTCATGAATTCCAAACCCTTTTCGGTTAATTCGACTTGGTTATTTTTCTCCTCGATGGTGAACAAAAGGGGTTCATCCGCCTGCGGCATTAATTTTTGGTTTTCAGCCAAATAGATTCCTTCCGTGTCGTTTAATAATTGCTTATTTCCACTTTCCGATAGGAATTTGATCAAAGGCTTGGACTTCGGTAAACCGCGAAATGCACGGAATAGGGCTAATCCGCCGTCTTTTTTATTGTTCGCGGCGATTTGTTTTTTCGCTTCGACTAACAGGTTTTGAACGATTTGTTTTTGGCCTTCGACTAATTTTTGAACGCGCGGTTGGAATGCCTCGAATTCCTGCTCGTCGCCCTTTGGAATCGGCCCTGAAATGATTAATGGCGTTCTTGCGTCATCGATTAAGACGGAATCGACCTCATCCACCATGGCGAAATGATGGGGTCTTTGGACTTGATCTTCGAGACTACGGGCCATGTTGTCCCGTAAATAATCAAAACCAAATTCGTTATTTGTTCCGTAGGTGATATCCGCCATGTAGGCCGTCCGACGGGATTCTGTGTTGGGTTCGTGTTTGTCGATACAATCTACTTTCAGGCCATGAAATTCGAATAAAGGTGCGTTCCATTCGGAGTCACGTTTCGCCAAATAATCATTCACCGTCACGATATGTACCCCGCGACCCGCCAAGGCGTTTAAATACGTAGGAAGCGTGGAAACCAAGGTTTTTCCTTCTCCGGTACCCATTTCGGAAATTTTTCCTTGGTGTAAAACGATTCCCCCGATCAATTGGACATCGTAATGAATCATATCCCAGGTGATCATATTTCCGGCTGCGTTCCATTGGTTTAACCAAATGGCCTTATCGCCTTCGATCTTCACATTGGATTTTTTGGCGGCTAAAGCTTTATCGTCAAACGTTGCCGTTACGACCAATTGTTTATTTTCGGTAAAACGACGAGCGGTTTCTTTCACGACGGCAAAAGCCTCAGGAAGAATTTCGAGGAGGACGATTTCCAATTGTTGGTTCCGCTCTTCTTCTAATTTATCGATGGCTTGGAAATAGCCATCTTTTTCGTCGATGTCCTCGGTGGCCTGGCTTTTTTCGTGTAAAGAAGCGATCTCCGCATCGGTTGGGGCTAAAAATTCTTGGATACGTGATTTGAAAACACTGGATTTTGCACGCAATTCATCGTCGGTCAGGCTGCTTAATAAGGCATAGGCGGTTTTGATCTGATCGACGAGTGGCATGATCGCTTTGATGTCACGGTCTGATTTAGTGCCAAATATTTTTGTAACGGATTTGCTTAGTATCGAAAACATTGTTCTACATGTGCCCCTTTGTGGGGTGGTGAAAATATTAAAACGCAATTTACCAATTTGAATTTTTATCCTTGCTATGTTCGATGAATTAATCCAAAAAAATGATGTATTCTTTTTTAAATTCATTTGTTTTGCAAGAAATAATCGAACCTTATGTCTGAATTTGCCCGTCCGCCAAGGAGAGCGCCTCGAAAGAAATTAAAAATGCCCTTGTTTGGTAACATGGGTTCGGGTTCCTCATCCGAAGGAGGAACGGACTGGGGAGTAAAAAATTTCTCGACCATTATTTTCATCGTAGGTACATTAGGTTTATTAGCCCAATTATTCTTGCCATCGCTTTGGTCTGAAAAAGTGTATGATTCTGAATCGGAAATTAGGGAGATGACGATGAATGGCGCTTTACGAAAAAAATACACGGATGCCTCTGACCCGAATGAGATTCATTACTTATTAGTCCTAAGGCAAAAAGATGGTACTCGCCGTAAATTAGACCTTTTTAAGGCGAAGCCTGTGTTCTTCGATCAGGTGTCTGTTCCGCAGCGTTTTTATAAAGTGGCTGGTTCGATGGATGTTCGCGTGACACGCTTTTCAAAGCCAGATACGATTTTGCAGATTGAGTTTATGAAAAATTAATTTGGGTTTATAGAAAATATTCCTAAAATTGCTTTCTAAAATACCAATTTTACTTCTAAAGTTTCAGTTAATTCTCTAGTCTATGCCAATTTGGAATCAGACGAATGTTAATCATTTGTTGGCCCGCAGTTTATTTGGCTTTTCAGCCAAAGATTCGCAGCAAGCCATGGGCTATGGAAATTTTTCAGATTTAATCAATAAAGCGCTTTTAGCTGATGCTCCCATGCCAGCCGCACCGAATCCTTGGGTAACTTTAGCCCCTTTGCAGGCCCAACAAACTGATGGCAGCGCGGGCAATTGGTACCGGGAATTAACCTATTGGTGGTATAATCGAATGTTGGATGAAGGCCTGAACATGCGCGAAAAAATGGTTTTGTTTTACCATAATCATTTTTCGAATGAGCGGGATAAGGTGAATTATCCGCAACACATGTACCAGCAAAATCAATTATTCCGCAAATATGCGTTTGGGAATTTTAAACAATTAGTGAAAGACGTTACCATCGATCCGTCGATGTTGATATATTTAGACGGAAATAATAGCCGGGGATCTAGTCCGAACGAAAATTATGCTCGGGAAATTTTGGAATTATTCACCTTGGGCATCGGTAACTATACGGAAACGGATATCAAACAGGCGGCTAAGGTATTTTCGGGTTGGCAAGTAAAAGACCTTGTATCTGTTTTTGATGCTACCCGCTGGTATACGGATGCGACGGTGACCGTTTTTACCAAGGCCGCGAAATTCAAATATGATACGTTGATCGATTGGATTTTTGAGCAGAAGGCAGCGGCGGAGTTTATTTCTCGGAAATTATACCAAGAATTTGTCTATTACAAACCGAATGAGGCGTTTGTGCTTCAAATGGCAGATGTATTGCGGAAGAATAATTATGAAATGAAGCCTTTATTGAAATTTCTTTTTACTTCGGATGAATTTTATAAGGCCACCATTCAAGGTAGTAAAATTAAGAATCCGAGTGAATTGATGGTGGGTTCGACCAAATTGCTTCAAAGCAAAGCGACTGATATCGTCAATCTGTATGAATTAGCGAAGACTTTGCAGATGCAATTATTTCAACCGCCCAATGTGGCCGGTTGGCCTGGACAGCGAGATTGGATTAGTTCAACGACCTATTCGCATCGAGGAGGTTTTACAGATTCATTACTAACGGGAAAGCGATATAATGGGGTGGCGGTGTCAGGTAAATTAGATCCTTTGACCTATGCACGTAGTTTTGTAAATGCGGAGAAGGCCGTGGAATTTGTGGATGAGCTTGTGGCATTGTCGTTGCGCTTTCCGCTATCGGATGTCCGGAAGAAATTTTTGTTAGACACGCTGCTTGATGGTACGATCATTATGAATTGGTCTACGTATACAGCGGGTGCTGATACGCGAATCAATAAATTTTTAAAGGCATTAATGCGATTGCCAGAATATCAATTGTGCTGATATGAAAAAGACCGTTTCCAGAAAACAATTTTTGCAGCAAATGGCTTGGCTCAGCGGGGGTGTCGCCTGGGGCATGGGTTCCATGCCTGGCAAAGCCTATGCCCAAATGCCAGCTGCCTTTTCATCGGCAGTGGGATCGCTTCGCGGGAAAGCATTGGTGATTATTCAATTGAACGGAGGAAATGATGGATTAAATACGATCATTCCTGCGGAAGACGATATTTATTTTAGCAAACGTCCGGATATCGCGATAAAAAAGGAAAATGGACTTCCCATTAGCAATGGCATGTATTTTCATCCGGCAATGACGGGGATTAAGAAACTCTACGATGAGGGGCAGGTGAGTGTGATTCAAAACATTGGCTATACTAATCCGAATCGTTCCCATTTTAGGTCGACTGATATTTGGAACACGGGTTCGGATGCGAATGTCATATGGGATGAGGGTTGGGCAAGTCGCTATTTGACGACAAAATATCCGAGTTTTCCGATGAAATTCCCGAAGGATCCGATGGCAATACAGTTGGGTTCTGTGGAGTCTTTATTGTTTCAGTCTGACATGGGCCGCTTCGGAACGGTTTTTGAGGATCCGAATTTGTTTTACCAATTAGTGAATGGTAGTAGCGCGGACAATGATCTGCCGCCTGCCACCATGGCCGGAGATGAACTGGGCTTTTTGAAGCAGATTGCCACTTCTTCTATCCAATATGCTAGTGTCATTCAGGCAGGGGCAAATAAAGGAAAAAATTCATTTACTTACCCGACGACCAATTTGGCGAAACAATTGGCCATCATTGCCAAATTGATTTCGGGTGGATTGGAAACGCCGATTTATTTGGCGAACATTGGTGGATTTGATACGCATTCGAATCAATTAAACCAGCATTTGAATCTTTGGAAGACCATTTCGGATGCGGTTTCGAGTTTTCAGAATGATTTAAAAAATCAGGGATTGGATGAATATGTGTCGGTGATGACTTTTTCAGAATTTGGACGAAGATTAAATCAAAACGGGACGACGGGGACTGATCATGGGACGGCGGCGCCGATGTTAGTTGTTGGGAAAACGGTCAAAGGAGGATTAGTCGGGCCGAATCCGAATTTGAAAAATTTAGATTCAAATGGCGACATTAAATTTGTCTATGATTATCGACAGGTCTATAGTACCGTTTTGCGGGATCATTTAGGGTTGGATGCGGTGAATGCGCAAAGTATCTTTAAACAAAGTTTTGAGCGTTTGCCGATTTACAATAATTCGCCGGAGACATTACCAGAAAATTCAAGTTTAGAATTAGTGAATCCGGTTCCGAATCCGGTGGAAGATTATGCCTTTTTGCAATATTCGGTTTTTGCGCCAAATACCTTTGAGACCAAACAAACGATCAGATTGGCCGTATATGATTTATCTGGGCAGGAAGTCCAACAAATTTATTCGGGTGAAAAAGCAATCGGATCTTATCAAATGACCTTGGATTTATCCCGCTTGTCGGCCGGTTTTTATATCATAAGTTTGTCATCTTCAACAGGTCAGCGCATAAATAGGCGTATGATCAAACAATAATTCGTATATTCGTGGTTCGTAGGTATGCAACAAATTTTTCATCCCTACGTTTAAGATCATAACCACTTCAATCACGATGTTTAAAAAAGGTATTTTTTTATTGTTTTTCCTTTGTTTGGGAATCCATTTTGTGGAGGCTCAATATTGGTTTTTAGGCCAAAAAGGCAAAAAACCCTATTATTTGACTAGATTCAAGTCACATTCCTCGCTCACTTTTGGGGCGGGTTCTTCGAATTATATTGGCGATTTATCATCCTTCAGGGGTTTGCCTTCGGTGGCGGTGCAATCGATGCGTTGGAACGCTGGCTTTCAATATACGCGCCATTTTAGTCCACATTTTAGCACGGCGATTAGCTTGCAGTACATTCGAATTGCGGGTGATGACAATTATTTTTCTCCTTCAGGAACTTATGCGGGGAATTATGGACGGAATTTGCATTTCCGTACGGATATCAAGGAATTTGGTGTTTTGCAGATCTATGAAATTTTTCCAAATGCGCAAAAATTATTAAAAAGGTCATACATTTCTCCGTACCTATATTTGGGTTTGGCGGGGATCATGTTTGATCCGATGGCGCGGGGAAATTTTGATTATCCTAGTCCGGGTCAAAAGGATTGGGTTTCCTTGGATGATCAGGAAGGAGCTAATTATTCAAAAGTCAGTTTTGCGATTCCTTTTGGATTTGGATTGAGATATAAAGTTGGGCCACTGACGGATATAGGTTTTGATATTGGTTATCGGGTCTCGATGACCGATTTTTTGGATGATGTGTCGGATAATCGATATTCGCGGGCTTCTTCGAAACCGCTGTTCTATCGGATTTATGAGACAACGGCTGCGAATACATTAGTCGATCGTAGCACTTTTTTAACGAACGCAGCACCCAGTTTTTTAGCGGGTCCTGACCAGTATATTACGACGCAAATTCGTTTGATTTATCATTTGCCCATTCACATAGGTAATCCGCCATTGCCCCAATAAATTTCTGTGTTAAAAAACTATTTGCTCCTTTTTTTGCTTGGTATTTCGGGGACTTTGTCGGCTCAGCGCTGGCAGGTGGGGGGAGGAATAGGGGCAAATTTATTTAAAGGGGATTTGATGGATTGGTCATTAAGGCCCAATTTTGGTCAGTTATTAAAGGTGAACCCGAGCATTCATGCCCAGGTGCGTTATCAGGAAAAACAGGCATTTGCTTACCGAGGGATTTTGTCTTTTGGTCAAATAAGTGGGGATGCTTCTTTGTTTTCTACGCCATCCATCGGATTTAATCAAGATTCTTTTAGTGGGCCTATGTTGGAATTAGGGGGTATTGTGGATTATAATTTCAGAGATTATCAAAGCAATAAAAAAATTCGTAATTGGACACCCTATTTTTACGGAGGGCTTTCGGGGATATTGGCGATGCCCGAAATAAAGTCGGGTCCGAATGTGGAGGTAAAACCGGTAGTCGCTTTAGGTATTCCTTTCGGCGTTGGGGTAAAATACCAATTAAATTCCCAGTGGGGTTTACAAGGTGAATTTGGTACGACAAAGGCATTGAATGATATGTTGGATGGGTATGCGGGGCCTACGAACGCGGGTGGAAGTGAAGGTTTTTTTACACTTTCTCAGACTGACCAAAACCTCCATTTAAATCTTTCGATTACCTATTCGATAATTTCTATTTATTGCCCCAAGGAATAAGGATAAATTACTATCTTTGCCCTTTATTTTGTTAGCTTAAGCATCTGTGAATTCAACCATAAAAGAATCAATCGACCTGAACAATTTGCCTGAGCACATTGCCGTTATCATGGACGGGAACGGTCGATGGGCAAAGCAAAAGGGTTTTGCGGATCGAATTTTTGGGCACAGAAATGCGATTGCAGCGGTTCGGGAGACAATTGAAGGTTGTGGCGAATTGGGCGTGAAATACCTAACGTTGTATGCTTTTTCGACGGAGAATTGGAATCGGCCTGCCTCGGAAGTGAAGGCGCTGATGGGTTTATTGGTCAGTGCGATTCATGATGAATTGCCAGATTTGATGAAGAATCAAGTTCGCATGAAGACCATCGGCGACATTCATGCCTTACCAGCCACTTCGCAGAAGGAGCTTTTGGGGGCGATTGAAAAAACAGCGAATAATACGGGTTTGACCTTGGTTTTGGCCTTGTCATACTCGGGAAAATGGGACATTGTGGAGGCCGGGAAACGCTTGGCTGAAAAGGTAATATCGGGTGAATTAAACTCGGATGACATAAATGCAGATTTAGTGGACGCACATTTGTCCACGGCAGGAATGCCAGATCCGGATTTGATGATACGTACGGGGGGGGACCATCGGATTAGTAATTTTATGTTGTGGCAATTAGCCTACGCGGAATTATACATATTTGAAGATTTGTTTTGGCCAGATTTCAGAAAACTGCATTTGTACCAAGCGATTGTGGATTTTCAAATGCGGGAACGTAGATTTGGTAAAACAAGCGAACAAGTTAAAAGTGAGGGCTAAGGCTCGTATATGAAAAATATTTATTACATGAATTGTTTGAAAGGATCGAAAAGCAGCTTATTTTTTGGATGGATGCTGGGTGTATTGCTTTTTAGTTCTCAGTTGCTGCAGGCTCAAATTAGGGGCGGTCGGCTGTTTCCTTCTACGCAGGCGGCCACAAGCGAATTTTCTTATGCCACGCCGCAAGAATATGAAATTGCTGGTATCACGGTCAGTGGTTCTCAATTTTATGATGGGAATTCCATGATTAATATATCTGGATTGCAAGTGGGGGATAAAATCAAAGTACCTGGTGACATGATTGCCTCTGCGATTCGCAAGATTATGGACCAAGGGATTTTGGAGGAAGTTGAGATTTCGGCAACCAAAACCGAAGGGACTAAAATTTGGTTAAATATTGCTTTAAAGGAGCGACCACGTTTGTATGCCTTGAAATACACGGGTGTTCGTAAAGGGGAAATAGAGACCCTAAATGAAAAGGTAAAAGCCTACAAAGGGAAAATCATTACAGAAACATTGCGTAAGAATTTGGAACTGGTTATCCGGAAATTTTATCAGGAAAAGGGGCGTTTGAATGTGAAGACTAAATCGATCGTGAAGACGGATACGATTCGAGGAAACAATGCAACATTAACCGTGGAGGTAGATAAAGGTGAAAAAGTTAAGGTCCATAAAATTATTTTAAATGGGATCGAGCCTGCGGAGCGGAGTTTGATTTTGCGGAAGATCAAGAATACGAAGCAAATGCGGTTTGGTCGGATCTTTAAACCATCCAAGTTTGTGCCTAAAAAATGGGATGAGGATAAGGAGAAATTGTTAGTTGCGATGAATAAATTAGGTTTTCGCGATTTTCAGTTGAAGTCGGATTCAATCTCAAGACATGACAATGAGTCGATTGATTTAACGATTAACTTGACCCAGGGTCATAAGTATTATTACCGCAGCATTTCATTTGAAGGAAATTACATTTATCCGGATTCTGTTTTAGCAGATGTACTAGGTGTGAAGAAAGGGGATGTCTATAATACCGAGGAATTGGACAAGAAAATGAGTCAAAATCCGGGCGAGGATTTAAGTTCTGTGTACATGGATAATGGTTATTTGTATTACAATGCAGAACCTGTAGAACGCGCGATTGAAGGGGATTCCATCGATATTACGATTCGGATTTCTGAGGGTAAACAGGCGACGATCAACAAAGTGATTTTGAATGGTAATACCAAAACTTCCGATCACGTGGTTATGCGTGAGATAAGGACTTTGCCAGGTCAGAAATTCAATAAATCAGCTATTATACGGACGGTACGTGAATTATCGACGATAGGTTATTTTAACCCGGAAAAGATTTCGCCAAATCCAATGCCCCGGCCAGACGGAACGGTGGATATCGAATATAATGTGGAGGAAAAGCCATCAGATCAAATTGAGTTATCAGGTGGTTGGGGTGGATACATCGGTTTTGTAGGTACCTTAGGTGTTGTCTTCAATAATTTCTCTGCCAAAAACCTGACTAATTTAAAAGCATGGCGTCCATTGCCAGCCGGAGATGGCCAAAAGCTTTCTGTGCGTTTTCAGGCGAATGGCGCGGCTTTTCAGAATTACAGTTTAACGTTCACGGAGCCTTGGCTTGGAGGTAAAAAGCCGAATTCCTTTTCAATTTCTTTGAACCGAAGTATTTCATATCCGTATCAATTTAGGACTACGGGTTACGGCGGTGGCTATGGCGGCGGTGGTTATGGCGGGGGCTATGGTGGCGGAGGCTATGGTGGTCTTGGAGGTGGATATGGCGGATATGGGGGTGGCTATGGCGGCTATGGTGGTTATGGCGGAGGATACGGTGGCTATGGTGGGATGAGTAGTTATTCGGTACCAGATTCTTTGTTGGATGCCCACTTTAATGTCAATAGTATAACTTTCAGTTTAGGAAAACGCTTAAAATGGCCGGATGATTATTTTTCTTTGAGTAATTCACTTGCCTTTTCTCAATACGATGTAGATCGTTATTATACTTGGGCCTATCCGCAAGGAAAATCGACTTCCGTGACCTTTATGACGAATTTCTCTCGGAATAGTATTGATAATCCCACATTTGCTCGTTCGGGATCTAGTTTCTCGATGACTGCTTCTTTGACGCCTCCTTATTCTTTATTGGGGGGGAATAAAGATGGATCATTGATTGAATATCACAAATGGATGTTAGATGCAAGTTGGTTCAGTCCATTAGCAGGTAAATTTGTCTTGCATACGCGCGCTCATCTAGGATTTTTGGGTTCATATGGCGGTCGGGAAACGACCCGTTTTGAACGTTTTGATTTAGGTGGTTCGGGAATGGTACAGGGGTTTTCATTTAACCGAGACATTGTGGGTCTTCGCGGATACAAAGATCGGGTTATTGGACCATCGGGTTCTTATGGAAATGGAGGGGTGGCCTATAATAAATTTGTGATGGAAGTTCGTTATCCGGTTTCCTTAAATCCTTCGGCGACTATATTTGTCCTAGGCTTTGCGGAGGGTGGAAATAACTTTGCGAATCTTCATGATTATAATCCATTTGATTTGTATAAATCAGCTGGATTTGGTGCCCGTATATTTATGCCAGCCTTTGGTATGATTGGTATTGATTATGGTATGGGCTTTGATAAGCCAAGACCGGGGGATTCGGATTTTGGCCGACAGGCGTTTACCTTCTCCATCGGTCAACAAATCAGATAAGACGAATAAATTCGTAATGAAAAAGTCGATTTTTTTCTTAATTTTGGTGCTTGTGAGCTTGGGACAAAGGTCCTTTGCCCAAAAATTTGGATACATCGATACGGAATTTATTACTTCTAAAATGCCTGAATACAAAAAAGTCCAGGCCAAAATGGAGGAAATGACGAAACAATACGTGAAAGATGTTCAAAAGAAGAACGATGAATTGGCGGAATTGGAACGTGCTTTTAGGTTGGAGGAATTATTATTAACCGATGACTTGCGCGCCCAGCGGCTCCTTCTCATTAAAGCTAAAGACCAAGAAGCAAAGGCTTTACAAAATGCGATTTTTGGATCTGAAGGTGAATTATTTAAATCCAAGCAGGTGGCTTTAAAACCTATTTTGGATGAGATTGCCAAAGCGGTGGAAAAAGTAGTTCGGCAAAAGCGCCTGGACTTTCTATTTGATAAAGCAAATGACGGATTAGCTTTGATTTATACAAATCCAGTCCATGATTATTCAGATTACATTCTAGAGGAATTGGGTCTTGAAATCGACCCGAATTTGAAAAAATAATTGACATTACAAAACAAAAAAAATAATTTAAAAAAGAAAACAACGTATGAAAACCAAATTTTTATTGGCCGTAGGCCTTATGTTCGGCATGGCAACAATGCCGCTTCAGGCCCAAGTTAAAATCGGATTTATCAATGCTGAT
>Ga0209499_1000739_pt1 | contig 23939 bp, 23 predicted proteins | sample C_130208_EF_Meta_FD_187306 | JGI IMG/M metagenome (GOLD analysis project Ga0209499, IMG submission 187306) | Freshwater microbial communities from Lake Croche, Canada to study carbon cycling - C_130208_EF_MetaG (SPAdes) (version 2) | ecosystem: Environmental > Aquatic > Freshwater > Lake... | reverse complement strand
AAAAGGAGGGAACAATAACCCGGGCGCTCAAGAAGGAGGAAAACGCCACAAATCAAAAAAATCCTCCAAAAAAGGAGGTAAAAGAAGAACAGGTAAGAAAATGAGAGGTGGGGCGATAGCACAATGGCAATTAGCATTATTAACAGAAAGCCCATATATTTGTGGAAGTACATTAATTACAGAGGCAGTCGCTTTAACTAAAAATATTGTTAATGCTCCCCAAGCAGCAGCAGCACCAGCAGCAGCAGTAGCAGCAGCAGCAGCAGCAGCAGGAGGAGCAGCAGCAGTAGCAGCAGCAGTAGCAGCAGCAGTAGCAGCTATACATGGTCCTCTAGCAGCACCAGCAGCAGTAGGAGCACAGCCAGATGTAGCTTTATATAAAACAGCTGGTCCAAAATATTATATAGTTGATCGTAGAAAAGCACCTCCTGTAAATGCTGGAGCAGGAGCAGCAGCAGTAGCAGCAGCAGCAGCAGCAGTACCAGCAGCACCAGCAGCAGCAGTAGCAGAAGGACATTATATTGTTAGTGTGTAATTTAAAAATTGAATATAAATAATTTTAATATAAAGATATAAACTTTATATTAAAAACATTATAAGATGGACAAAAACAAACCTGTAGATAAGACGTTGGAACAAAAGTATCAAAAGAAAACTCCAATTGAACATATATTAACTCGTCCAGATACATATGTCGGAGACATTAAAGTTCAGGAGGAGCCAATGGATATTTTTGATGATGACTTACAAAAAATCATCAAAAAGAATATTAAATATGTTCCTGCCTTATACAAGATATTCGATGAAATTATTGTCAATGCTTTCGATCACACTAAGAATGATCCTACATGTGATACCATCAAAATTTCAATCGACAAAGAAAAGAACGAAATATCCGTATTTAACAATGGAAAAGGTATTGATGTAGAAATCCATCCTCAACATAAAATCTATGTTCCGGAACTCATCTTTGGAGAACTATTAACGTCAACTAACTACGATGATAATGAAGAAAGAACAACTGGTGGACGTAATGGTTACGGTGCCAAACTTACAAATATTTTTAGTACGAAGTTTATTCTTGAGACAGTTGATGAAACAAGAAAGAGAAAATTCTATCAAGAGTTTACCAACAATATGGGATCAAGAACAAAACCAAAAGTAACTGATTATAAATTAAAATCATATACTCAAATTACTTTTTATCCCGATCTTAAGAAATTCGGTTTATCCGAACTATCTGATGATATTGTAGCTCTTTTCAAAAAGAGAGCATTTGATATTGCTGGACTTGGAGAAAAACTTAAAGTTTATTACAATGATAAAAAGATAGAAAGTAATAATTTCAAAAAGTATATTTCATTATATTATCCGGATGAAGATGTTAACTTTGATGAACAAGAGAGATGGAAGATTGGTGTAATATATAAACCTGATAATAACTTTGAACAAAAGAGTTTCGTCAATGGGATCAGTACATACAAAGGCGGTAATCATGTAGATTATATTATGAAAGGACTTATTAAGAAGATCAAAGAAGCTATCGCAAAAAAGAACAAGGATTTAAAGATAAAAGATGAACTTATAAAAGAGAATCTTATTATTTTTATTGATTGTACAATTATTAATCCGGCATTTTCATCTCAAACCAAGGAAGAACTAAAAACTAAACAAACAGATTTTGGGTCAACTTATGAGATGAATGATAAAGTAATGGCAAAAGTTATTAAGTCAGGAATTGTTGAACAAATCATTCAAATGGCAAATCTTAAGAATCAAGTTATTCTTAAAAATACTGATGGTAAGAAAACTAATAATATCAAAGGTATTCCTAAATTAGAAGACGCAGATTGGGCAGGAACTAAAAAATCTGTTCAATGTCGTCTAATTTTAACTGAGGGAGACAGTGCTAAAGGTCTTGCTATGGCAGGTCGTTCCGCTGTTCAAGACGGAAATTGTCGCTATGGAGTATTCCCGTTAAAAGGAAAACTTCTAAACGTTCGTGAAGCAACTGCTAAACAGCTATTAGAAAATGAAGAAATGATTAATATTAAGAAGATTTTAGGTCTCCAACACAATAAAGAGTATAAGACAGCATCTGAGCTGAGATATGGATCAATAATAATTTTAACCGACCAAGACACAGATGGATACCATATCAAAGGACTCGTAATGAACTTTTTCCATCATTTCTTCCCTTCATTGATCAAGTTAGATTTTATTCATTCACTTGCGACTCCAATTGTGAAAGCAAGTAAGGGTAAAGATACGAAGACTTTTTATAACTTAACCGAATATGAAACATGGAAGAACAAGATTGATACTAATGCATGGCACATTAAGTATTATAAGGGGTTGGGTACATCTAATAGAGAAGAAGCTAAGGAATATTTCAATGATTTAGAAAATAAATTAATTAAATATACATGGGCTGATAAGTCAATCTATGGCGATTCTTCTTTATCAGATGATGACGAAGAAAGTGTGACTTCATCAAAGAAATCACAAAAACGTGGAACTAAAAAATCAAAAACAACATCAGTTGATGATGTTAATAAGGAACATATTTGTTATGATGCTATTACATTAGCATTTGAAAAGAAAAGAGCGGATGATCGTAAAGATTGGTTAATGAAATATGATAAGTCAAAGATAATTCAAAATGATGTTAAAGAAGTTCCCATCTATGATTTTATTCATCGTGAACTTATCCATTTTTCAAATGATGATATTAATAGAAGTATTCCAAGTGTGATTGATGGATTAAAACCATCACAGAGAAAGGTACAATATGGATGTGTATTAAGAAAGTTATTTAAGAAACAAGATGAAATTAAAGTAGCACAATTATCAGGATTTGTTTCTGATAAAACGTCTTACCACCATGGTGAAGCATCATTACAAGGAACCATTATTGGTTTAGGTCAAACTTTTGTAGGATCTAATAATTTAAATCTATTACACCCATCAGGACAGTTTGGTTGTCTATCACCAGATACACCAATATTAATGTGGAATGGAACAATAAAAAATGCAGAACATATAGTGATTGGTGATATATTAATAGGGGATGATGGAAATAAAAGAACAGTTTCACAAATTACGAATGGTATTGATGATATGTATGAAATTATTGATATACAAGATAAAAAAATGATTGTAAATAGTCAACATATATTGACATTATCATTTAATGATAATTTTGTAATTAAATGGAAAGAATCTTGCAAACGATGGTATTTTAATTATTTTGATGGAGAAAATATAAAACAAATATCAGTTGAAACAAATGAATTAGATAAATCAATTATTCATCATAATAAATCAAAAATTAATAAAACTGAAGGATATGAAATTATTATAAAAAAATGTAAAGAGATTAAAGAAAAATATAAGACAAATGAAATAATTGATATTAAATTAGTAGATTATAAAAAATTATCAAATTATGATAAACGAATGTTATATATGGTTAGTAATTTTAATTGTATTAACTGGGAAAAAAAAAATGTTCCGATTGATCCATATATATTTGGTACATGGCTTGGTGATGGTGATAGTGCTGGAAAAGGGTTTACATCATGTGATGAGGAAATAATTAAGAAATATGTTATGTGGGCAGATACAATAAATGCTGAAATTACTCATCATAAAGTTACAAATCATGATGGATATCATTATACAATTAGACGTAAGGGTTCTGGAAGTTTATCTGCAATTGGTAGATTAGAGCATAGTTGCAGTACCTGTGAAGGATGTATTTCATCAGATATACAATTAAAACATAATGTATGTGATTGGAATTATAAAGGATTTAAAGATGTATATAAAGAACCAAATAAAAATTTAAATATTGAAAATTTAAATCCATTTACACAATTATTAAAAAATAATAATTTATTAAAAAATAAACATATACCAATTGAATATATTATAAATGATAAACAAACCAGATTACAATTATTAGCAGGATTTATAGATACAGACGGAACATGTAAATCTAATAATACTCCAAGTCCATATTTTGAAATTTCACAATCAGAAAGACTTCATAAAAATTTAATAGAATCTTTAGAATATATATGTAAAAGTTTAGGATATGCTACAAGTATATATGAAAGTCAATGTGATCAACTTACTAAAAAAGGTGAATCTAAAAAAATGTTAACATTGCGTATATTTGGAAATAACTTAGATGAAATTCCTACAATTTTAAAAAGAAAACAGATTAAATATGAAGGTAACAGAGAAAAAAAAACTATGCATTTAACAAAATTTAAAATAAATTATGTAGGAAAAAATAGATTTTGTGGATGGAGTATTGATAAAAATGAAAGATTTTTACTTAGTAATTTTGTAGTTACTCATAATAGTAGACTTCTTGGCGGAAAAGATGCAGCATCTGCCAGATATATCTTTACATATTTAGCAGAATGGAATCGTTTAATCTTTAGACCAGAAGATGAACCAATTCTGACATATTTAAATGATGATGGAACACCAATTGAACCAGAGTATTATGTACCGATTATTCCAATGGTTTTAGTAAATGGTGCTCAAGGTATTGGAACTGGTTTCTCAACAACTATTCTCCAATATAATCCATTACAAATCATCGATAACATATTTTTGATGATGGATAATAAATCAGTTAAAGAAATGTATCCATGGTATCGTGGATTTAAAGGTAAAGTTGAGAAAGCAGATAATGGATTTAATCTGAAGGGTATTTATAAGGTAGAAAAGGATACAAGTAAGGTAATCATTTCTGAATTACCTGTTGGTACATGGACAACTGTGTATAAGGAATATTTAGATAAACTTGAGGAGGATAAAATCATTAAGGGATATCGTGATAAAAATACAGATGAGTCAGTATATTTTGAGATTCAATTCACTGATGATAACTTATTTGATTTAATTGAGAAGAAGAAGTTAGAGAGTGTATTAAAGATAGTTAATAAAGAAACAATTACAAATATGCATAGCTTTAATAAACGTAGTGTAATTAAAAAGTACGAAACAATCTATGATATCCTTCGTGAATTCTATGATGTAAGATTAGAGTATTACAAGAAGAGAAAACAACATCAAATAGATGAACTCAATAAAGAATTAGATGTGTTAGAATGGAAGATGAAATTCATTCGTGGAGTTATTGATAACAAAATAATTGTGAATAACCAGACTAAGGAGAAGATTGTGGAACAATTAGTTAAATTAGAATTTCCTAAATTATCAGAAAATAAGTCATATGATTATCTATTACATATGCCGATCTATTCATTAAGTAAAGAAAAGATAGATGAATTACAAAAGAAAATAGATGAATTAGAAGAAGAACTAGCAAAGATCGAAGCAATGAGTGAGATCGCAAGATGGAAATTAGAACTTGGAGAACTCAAGAAATGTATTGAGAAGATTTTCAAGGAATAAATTATTTTATAAAAACAAAGAATTAATAAATTAATTTTTTGTTTTTGCTCTGCGCACTCTTCGCGAGACTTGTGTAGCTACATCCAACCCGTCGTGTAGTACGCATACGGGACGAACATGACAGAGACGATCTTGGCGGACGGCTGCTTGGCGTTCTTGAGAGCCTGCTCCTTGCTCAGCTTGTTGGCGAGATCCTGGATCTCCTTCAGATTCTTGAGGTTCTTCTCCTGCTCCTCGCGCAGCTTCTTCTCCTCCTCGAACAGCTTGTTGATGCGCGCATTCTCCGCGGCAAAGTCGGCGCGCAGCTTGGCGAGCTCCGCCATCTGCTCAGCGAACGACATCTTGATTACGGACGAAGAGGCGAAGTTTATCAACAAACAAAGTGTGTTCGTCAGAATTATAAATCTTAAAGCTTAAAGCAACTCATATATAATTAAAATTTCAATTTTTTAAACAAACAATTAATAAATTAATTTTTTGTTTTTCCCAATCTCAGGGATTCTCGCGTCTTCTAGCGCGAGAGGCCGGCGAATCCCAGCGCCTTGCAGGCTGACGAGAACTTCTCGATCTTCGTGTCGATGATGCTTTGGCACTTCGGGTTCTCGCAGACGAGGTAGCCGATGTTGCTCATCATTGCGTTCATCGGGGGGATGTTGGGACCTGCGTAGTAGCAGGTGAGCACAGTGACGACCTTGCCGTCGGGCAGCGGGTCGCCCTTGTTGGCCCTGCAGACCTGGCACTTGAGCTTCGTGAGGACTAGGTTTCGCGGCGCGTAGGGCTTCGAGACGAGCTCGATGATCTTGGTATATGCGACTTCAACGGCGGCCATTTTGGCTGTAGTGAAGGTAGATGAGGAAGTAGAGGGTTAGAGGCTTGCTTGAGGTTGGAGAGATTTAAAGACTTAATGAGATGTATATAGAATTAAAATTTCAATTTTTTTAGATTCATTTATGAATATCAAAAAATTAGAATGAAGTTCCAATTTTTTATCTCTCCAAACATTATGGAATATAATGTTAGTATATTTACTTTAATAGTTCAATTATTCGTAGTTATACTTATGTTTTACAAATATGGTTATGATTTCTTCTATCCAAGACAAGTAATTGGAATAGCCTACCTCGACACTCCAACAATTAAAGGAACAGTTCATTTCTATGAAAACCTTACATCTAATACAGTTCTTGTAGATATAAATCTATCAGGATTACCTCCAAGCTCTAAACTCGGTTTCCATATTCATGAAGCAGGTGATTTAAGTGATGGATGTAAATCAGCATGTGCTCATTTCAATCCTTATAATACAACTCATGGAGGTAAAGATTCAACAGTTAGACATGTTGGAGATTTAGGTAATATTACAACAGATGCAAAGGGAGTATGTAAAACAAAATTTGAAGATCATATGATTAAATTAAGAGGTGAAGATTTAAGTATAATTGGTAGATCAATTGTTATTCATGAAAAAACAGATGATCTAGGAAAAGGTGGAGATACTGAATCTCTTAAAACAGGTAATGCTGGTAAGAGAATTGCATGTGCTGTAATAGGATATAGTAAAAAGATGTGTAAGGCCTAGAATTCACATTTATATTTTGCCAATATATTTGTTTTATTAAATTGGATAGAATCTTTAGAAAATTCTTTATGCTTTTCTAAACTAGTATTTGGGATATGACCGATGCCGTTAGTCTTATTATCAAGTAACATAGAAAAGATACCTATTATAATAGTTCTCATTCTCCATAAGGGATTCCATTCTCCTTCGTGATAAGTTGAAATATTATAACAAATTTTGGTGTTGATTTCAAACCGTCCATTTGGAGTTAACCATTTAAAATCTGGAGCTTTAAAAGGATATCCTTCATGTAATTTTATATGTAAGATAAATTCACCTCCAACAAATCGCGGATCATCTATATTATGATATAGAATATACCAATCCATCATATTAGAATCAGATACAGAAATTTTAAAATTTTTATCTACATTTTTTTTAATTTCTTCTATTTCTTTTACAATACGTCCTGTATTTGTTGCCATAGAATATTAATTATATACATATATTATTAATTTCTTTTTAAATTGATCATTTGCTTAAAAACATATATATAATTAAAATATGTATGATATAATATTTTGTATATTTGGATGTGATACAATCCCAAAGTATAAAAATGAAATATTAAAAATTAATGAAACATGGGGTAAAGTTGCATTACAATATAATATTAAATTATTATATTTTTTAGGTGAAGAAAAGACTGACTTAATAGGAGAACAATATATTCATTTACCAAATGTTTCAAATGATCATTTTTCTGCATCAGATAAACAAAATCTTGGTTTAAAATATATTCGTGATAATTATGATACAAAGTTTGTTTATATATGTGGAACAGATACATATGTAAACATTAAAAAATTATTAATATATCTTAAAAATTTTAACCACAATGATAATTTATATATTGGAGGACATGGATATCATAAAGAATTTAGTAAATATATTTTTTATCATCACGACGGAGGAGCAGGTATTATTTTATCATTAGGATGTTTAAAAAAAATTTATTATATGTTAGAGGATATGTTTAATGAATGGAAACTTGTATGCAATATAAATTATAGAAATGATGCGATTGTTGGATGTGATTTAGCATTAGGTTATTTTGTTCAATTAGAACATATAAATTCAACAATAATAAAAAATGATATAGCATTTTTTAGATGTAATTATAAAGGAATTTCACCATTAAATCAAGAAGGTCGATGTTGTATAAAATATACAAAACCAATTGAATATCAATGGGGAGTGAGTGAAGGAAGATGTCCAATTAGATTAGAAAATATAATTGCATGTCATAATATGAGTTTATTAGAATTTGATGAGTTTACTAAAATATTAGAAGATAATAATTATTTTGTAGATGTGGGTGTAACTGTTTTAACAGGTATATTTGCAACATTAGGTAAAATATTTCCTCCAATTGGAGATGCTGGGGTGACTGATACAACTTGAGGTTGAACAGCTGTTGGTTGGCATGAGGGAGAATCTATATTAACTTTAAAGTAATCACTATTTAAACAAAAATTTTTGAAGTTAATTTTAACATTATACATATGACTATAAGAATAGATTAAGTATAATATCGATGCTATTACAAATGCCATTAATAAAAATGCTTGATTACCTGAGAAAAAATTTAAAAAATATGCGATCATATAATATATTTATATAAATATTATTTGTATAAATATTTTTATCTTATTTTGTTTCAATAGATATATCAACACTTGAATTAAATTTAAATTTATTTTTCTTAGGAGAAGGTGGTTTTAAAGTTAAGAAGTCTACAATTTTTTTAAAAATTTTAGGTTGATACATTGATAAATATGCATATGTGAAGAATAAAAATACTAAAAATAACATAAATCCAATAAATGGTTTACTTGTTACAATTCCATAATAGTCAACACCAATAATAAATGTTAAGATTGAAACAATTATAGGAACAACAATTACCATTATTTGATTTAATATTGGTTTTGCAATCTCAATAATTGACTTAAGTACTTCTACAATTTGTGAAATAATACCTTTGATAAAACCTAAATAATCCATATAATATTCGTTATATAATTAGTTAGATAATTAAATATAAAAAAATAAATATAATATAAAAATGAACATTTTTTTATTATGTGCAGGAAAGGGAACAAGGTTTGAATCTATATATCCGAAACCATTAAACTTAATAAATGGAAAACCGATGATTTATCATACAATTAAATCACTTAATTTAGAAAAAGTCCAAGTTTATAATTTATATATAATCTATAATAAAAAATTAGAGAATTGTAATTTTAAACAAATCTTAATAAACATGTTTCCATCTATAAAGTTTAATTTTATTTTATTAGATTATTTTACTCGTGGAGCATCTGAGAGTGCATACATTGGATTAAATCAAATATATAATCAAATTGATGATAAGAATATAATTTTTATAGATAATGACACAATTTATCCGGAAGAGACATATGAATATTTAAATAAAGAACATGATAGTAATTTTATATTAACAAATTTCAATAATGAAAAAGAAGCATTATATTCATATTGTAGTATCAATAATGATAATTATATAACAAATATAAAAGAAAAAGATAAAATCAGTGATATCATATGTATAGGATGTTATGGATTTAAAAACAAGAAAGAATTTAATGATATTTTTTTACAAATTTTAGAAAATAATGATAAAAGTAGGAATGAATTTTATATGTCACTCATCTATAATTATTTAATTAAAAATAATAAACCAATTTTAAATATAACAATTAATAAAACAGTTAGTTTAGGAACTCCACAACAATTAATAAAGACGAATATAATTTCAAAATTACGTTATGTATTTGATTTAGATAATACACTTGTAACATATCCAGAAGTTTATGGTGATTATAGTACTGTTAAACCTATTTTAAAAATGATTAATTTAGCAAGAAAGTTAAAAAATGATGGTCATACAATTATTATATATACTGCTAGAAGGATGGCAACTCATAAAAGTAATATTGGAGCAGTTATTAAAGATATTGGAAGAATAACATTCGATACACTTGAAAAATTTGATATACCATATGATGAATTAATATTTGGAAAACCAATTGGAGATATTTATATTGATGATCGATCATATAATCCTTATGATGAGCGTATTTATAAGTTATTAGGAGAATATCAATTAATAAATGATGATATTGATAATAAAATAGATAATAACAAATATAATGATATTAAATGTATTGATGAAAGAATTATTAAGAGTGTTGATTCAGAAATAGGAAAAGGAGAATTATTTTATTATGAAAATATGAAATGTCTTAACGAATATACAAAGTATTTTGTGAAGTATTATGGATATAAAATAAATAGTCATATAGAATTAAAATTAGAAAAAATTAATGGAATACCTATATCGTATTTGTATATAAATAATACATATAGTTTAAAACTATTTGATAAATTATTAAAATCTTTACAAGAAATTCATTCTATATGTAGTGATAATATATTTGATATAAATGATTATAAAAATCATTATAGTGGTAAATTAACTCAAAGATTTCAAAATAAAGAAATTTATAATTTTGAAAATGCTGATGAAATATATGAGTGTATAATAAAAAAATTAGAAGATTATTCAACAAGAATAGAAAATAACATTGTTTCAGTTATCCATGGAGATTTTTGGTTTAGTAATATTTTAATAACATATAATGATGAATATAAATTTATAGATATGAAAGGTATTATAAATGGAAAGTTATCATTAAGTGGAGATAAAGTTTATGATTATGCTAAAATATTACAAAGTTTAATTGGATTTGATGAAATATTATATCATGAAAGAAAATCATTGTATAATTATAAATTTATTGATTTCTTTTATGAATGGATTGAATTAAATGAACCAAAAATTTTATTTGAAGATGTTATATTAGTATGTGCTACATTAATTTTTGGTGTATTTCATGCATATAAAGACATGAAACCTGAAATTCGTGATACTATATTAAAATTGGTTAAAGATCTTTTATCTTTTTCCCATTCTTAATATTAATCTATTTGTAGGTATAAATAGTTTAGGTTGTCTTATAATAGAACCTAAAATTTTTGTTTGTATTACTTTTAAATTATTATTAATAAGATAATTATATAATGTTTCTTCTGGACTATTCGTGTATGTATCAATATATTTATGAAATTTAAAATAAATAACTGCAGATTCAATATTACAAAACGCAAAACCATCAAATGGGTGTTCATTTGGTTTACTAAATGTATGAACAACTATTTGATTATTTACAATTTCTGTAAAATATTCATTTAAACATGCATCTAGATTTTCATATGTTATATCTGGTCTTGTTCTAATGTAAAAGAAATAATTTTCTTTTATCATATTATAACAATCATATACATTCAGTGTTTGATAATATAATTTATTAATATGTATATTATCATTATATTTTAGTAAATCTGTTTTTTTTATAATATAATTTTTAATTGGTATAATTTTTTTTAAATCCTCAATATTAAAAATATCATTTGAATAATTATCAGAAGAGTAACTACCATTTCCTAACGTATCATATGTACAAATATAATAATCTACATGATAATTATTAAAAAAATCTTTTAATAAAGAAATAGATACTATATAAGTTCTCATAAAACCACAAAGTAAAATACATATTCTTATTTTATTAAAAAAAATATCATATAATGCTAGTTCCAAATAGTATCCATTTAAATTTGTTAAAATATATTCATAATATTTTAAAGGTTTTTGTTTTATTAAATTTATGGATATACGTGATGAAATTAATTTTAATGCTGATAAATTTGTGCCGACATATTTTGCGTGCCATAAAATATATTCTTTAGATGGGATAAATTCTTCTGTTTTTAATTTTGTATTAACAAAATATATATCATCTTTTAATGTATTATAATTTTTTATGACATAATCAAATAAAAAAAATGAATGATTAAAAAGAATACTCATTATATTTACGATATTTGTTATATTTATATATGTATAATCTTTTATTAATATATGAACATAATAAACTTGTGTCCCGATATAATAAAAATTCCAAAAAGTGTAGAAACACACATTGATAATTTAATTGTATGTAATGAATTACCAAAAGATTATACAAACATTAAAAAAATTTGTTATATATCGTCTATTAAAGATGCACAATTAAAAATAGATAACTTCAATCTATATACAATTGAAAAATTATATGATCATGAATTATGGATGTATTTTTATATACATAATGATCATATAGATGAGTTAACATTTATTATTTGTGGATATGTGTCAAATATATGTAATATAAATCGTGTAATTTGTTTTTCATATGGTAAATTTATTCAATCAACAAGTGATAAACATACAGAACTTGACATGGAATTTTTTAATCATGCTCAAAGTAGTGGATATCATTTTCAAAGAAATATGTATAGTCAAATGTATAATATATATCGTGTTTTATCTGGTGTAAATACAGAATTTTGTATTAAACATCGTAGTGATGAATATTATGTTGATATGGCAGAATATATTAGTATAATAAAGGGTAGTAATAAATTAATAACAAATAATTTATTTTTTTATGGTAATGATTATTATATATCGGATCATTTATTTGGAACAAATACAATAATGTTTAAAAAAATGATTAATAATTTAAAAGATATTTTAGAAAATAAAAAAAAAATAGATGATAATTATTTTCTTCATACTGAAAAAGTATTTGGACTTTCATATATAATTGATAGATATACTCAAAATGAAATAAATACAAATAGTAAAGAAATTATAATAAATAATTTTGATGTATATGATTGTGATAGATTTACTGATTATTTAATCACAACTATGAATGCAAGCGCAACAGCAAGATTAATTCCTGGTAAATATAGTTCACAAAGAGGTAGACATCAACAAAATATTTATATGAATAAAATACGTGTATATATTAAGAAAAATACAGGATATACAGATACACAACCTGAAGGTACTGTGGATGATATTGTTAATAACGTTAAATCAAATATTATGACTATAAAAAAAATGGAGGATATCAAATGGTGATTTTAGCAAGGTGCGTCACCGGTCATTTTTTGGTTATTTGTATTTTCATCAATAATCATATCATCTAATGCTTTACCAGGTGATACCATGGGTAATACACTTTCTGATTCATCAGTTATAATATTTGCTACAATTGGACCCTCATTATAATCTAATATAAATTTTAATTTTCTATGAAGACTTGATTTAGAATATATTTTAATTCCTTTACATCCAAATGCTTCACATACTTTTTCAAATGGTGGATTATTCATTTTAACACCAACTAAATTATTATTATAGAACTTTTCTTGCCACATTTTAACCATTAGTTGATAACTATTGTTTATTACTAACACTTTGATATTCACTTTATTTTCAATTGCTGTTAATAGTTCAGTCATACTCATTGTAAAACCTCCATCACCACAAATACATATTACTGTATCTATAGGTCTTCCAATTTTAACACCGATCGATGCTGGTACTGCATATCCCATTGATCCTAAACCCCCAGATGTCATAAATTTAACTTTTGGAGAATTATAGTCGATAAATTGAGCGGCCCACATTTGATGTGCTCCAACATCTGCAACAATTGTATATGTATTGTCTGATTCATATATTAATTCATTAAGAGCAGAAATAACTTGTCTACCTTGTAGGACTGGTTTGACTGGATATGAAAACTTAATTTTTTTCCATTGATTAATAGTATTATGCCATTTACTATACTGGTATGGATTATAATTAAGTTGTGCTAGATCATAATTATTTATTTTTCTAAGAACATTTTTACAACTGTCATTAATATAGTATCTTGTTTGAATAGTTTTATTAATATTTTTTGCTGAAATATCAACATGAATAATTTTCGCATTTGGAGCAAATTTTGTTGGATCTCCAATAATTCTATCATCAAATCTAGATCCAAAATTAATTAACAAATCAGCGTTTTGAACAGCCATATTTGCATAATATGAACCATGCATTCCAAGCATTTTTAATGATAATAAATGTTTTTCATCGAATGCACCGAGCCCCAATAGTGTCGTTGTTACAGGGATATTATGATATAATGCAAATTCGCGTAACAGGGAAACTGAATCACTTGTCAATATTCCTTGTCCTGCTAAAATAACAGGTCGATCCGCTTGTAAAATCATATCATTTATATCTTCTGGTTTAATTGTTGAAACATCTTCTTGTAATGGAGGAAATTCTTCATCTATAATTTTTCTATCTTGGACATATTCGGAACTCATAATATTCTTTGGTAGATCAAGTAAAACAGGACCATTACGATTTGAATGCATTATATTAAATGCTTTATCAATTGTATTATTAATTGTTTTTCCATCTAGAATAATAGAATTCCATTTAGTACATGCTTTTGAAATACTAATCACATCTGCTTCTTGAAATGCATCAGTACCAATAACTTTGGTAGAAACTTGACCAGTTAAGCATAATAAAGAAGTACCATCACTTAATGCATTATGTAAACTTGTCATCGCATTTATTGCGCCTGGACCAGAAGTTACCATTACTACCCCATGTGTATTTGTTGCTTTAGAATATCCTTCTGCCATAAAACTTCCTCCAGCTTCAGTTCTTGATAATATATATTTTATTTTATCTTGATTATGGAATTCATTTAATACAGGTAGAATCGCACCACCTGGATAGCCAAATACATATTTGACATTATGGTGAACTAGTCTATTAAACAAAGCTTTTGCTCCTGTGATTGTCATATAATATATTATATTATATAACAAATATTTAAGTAATATAGAGTTCAATTTTTTGCAAGTATATCCTTGATAAATTGTTCTTTTGTCTTTTGTTTACCATTCATTGATAATACAATATTTAAATTTTTAGCAATTTCTTTAATTGCATTTACATTTAATTTTTGTAATTTACCAATAGAATATTGATTTTTATGAATTTCATTTACGATTGGTTCAACTTCCCCACTTTCATTTTTTTTATCAACATTTTCATCTTTTTCATCTTTTTCATCTTTTTTATCTTTTTCATCTTTTTCATCTTTTTCATCTTTTTCATCTTTTTCATCTTTTTTATCTTTTTCATCTAAATTTAATTCTTGACGTATAGCATCTTTAATATTATTTAATGTATCATTTATACCTGTTTCAGCATTATTACTTTTATCTAAAACATCATCTTCTAATTCATCTTCACTTGTTTCATCATCTTCAATTTCGAATGCTTCATTAAGTTCTTCTGTTTCTTCCTCATCTTCTTCTTCTTCATCTTCTTCCTCATCTTCCTCTTCTTCTTCCTCTGCTTCTTCTTCCTCTTTCTCTTCATCTTCATCTTCATCTTCATCTTCATCTTCATTTATTTCTTTAATTAATTCAACTTGTTCATTTTTTTGTAAATTATATTGATTTTTCATATTAAGTTGTTCTTCAGAATTTATTGTTGTTTCTACTTTAACTCTCTTAACATCATTTGAATATGTGACAATATTATCTGTTATGTCATTTGTTTTGATTGATGATAAAGTATCTAATACTTTAGGTTTAGTTTTTTTAATAGATAAATCTAAAAAATTATTTAGTTCGTCAAATGAATTTTTAATTTTATAGATTTCTTTTTGTATTACATAATTTTGGTAAAGTAGATAAATGACTACTAAAGATAATACAACTAAAAGAATTATTTGATACATAAGTTTTGAAAATATAAAAAGAATATAATTTAAACTAAAAAAAATATAATATAATATATTATATATAAATGAATTTCGATTGGAGCAAAGTTAACAAAGTAGATTTAGTTGATGACTTAGTCAAAGTTGCAACATTCAATGTTGTCGCACACGTTTTAATGAACGTCCGTTATGGAGAACCCTTATTCAATGAACGCTTCGTATATTTCACACTCTTCGTCTTAGCCGGATTTGCCACATACCACATTGTTCTCCGCAAACGTGCCTTAGCCCTCGGAGCATCATTATAAATAAATTAATCTAAATTATTTAATAAATAATTTAAATTTATGAATTTTTATACTTTATTTACCTTTATTGAGTTTTTCTAAATATGCGCTATTGATATTATCAGGTCCCATGACTTTGCGAGAAGGGTTAAAGTCTTTCAATGTTGTATAATTCTTGGCATATCCTGCTGAAACGTGAGGACATACTGGGCATTTCTTTTCTGTTTTACAAACTGGTGGAGGATTTTGTGCAGGTGCCCATTTATCAGTATTTAACATAATATAGTCATTTTTCCATGATTGTAATCCTTCGCCAAGAGGTCTCATATTGTGTGTATTAAATTGGTTATATTCAAGATCAGAATCTTCTGGTGTACGATCGAGTGTTCTAAGACTATTAACTCTTTGCTCTAAATCTTTAATTTTTTTAGCAAGAGCATTTTCGGAACATCCACAATCTTTTTTAGAATTTATCTTTGTTTTGGGAGAAGAATTTGTCTTTGTTTTGGGAGAAACTACTTTTTGAATTGCGTTTTTAACAGCTTGTTTAACTACTTTATTGACAGATGGAGATAAATTTGATGCGTTTGAAGAAACAGATGATACAGTTGTATTTGTGGGTGATGCACTTGAAGCGGTAAAATTTTCAGCACTTTCTACTTCAAATTTTTCAGGTGAAACTTTGGTAATAATCGCTTTTGCACTTCTAGTAGATATACTATCAAGGATTATATATACTCCAATAATAGGTAAACCTACAAGGATATATTCACTCATTGATAATTTGCTTTTAGTCATATAATTGATTATTGCGAATACTGTTATTGCGTATATAACATATTTAACTATAGTTTTATTTAAGTCGGAAAACATTAAGTTATTTTAATATATAATTATAAAATATTTAATTTTTAAATAAAAGGATAATTAAATTTAGAATACAAACAAATAATAGTAAGAAGTATAGAGATATAATTGCATTAATATAAATAGATAATTTAGAATATAACATAGACATAATTGGTTTTAATATTTGATCTATTTTTGTTGTATCTTTAATTTCAGTTGAAAAATGTTCAACAAAACCAGTAATTAATTTATTAATCATAATATATTTCTTATATAATAATATAATTAAATGAATTTATATTATTATATTATTGCTGTAATTATTATTTTATTAGTATTACCATCAATTGATTTATCATTTATAAATCCATATATACCATCTTTTTTAAGAATTGAACAATTTAGTAGCTCTAATTCATCTAGTTCATCAAATAAAAAAATTATTTTTACAGCATTTACAGCAGATTGGTGTCCCCATTGTGTAGATTTTAAAGAAAAAACATATGGTAAATTGGTAGATTATTTTGCAAATTCACAAAATATACAAATTAAAAATGTAGATTGTACAAATGATAATTCTGGTAAAACAAAAACACCAGCAGGTAATCCAATTGAAAGTTTTCCAACTTTAGTAATAAATACATTCCAAGATGGTAAAATGAGTGAAACAATGTATGATGGTTCTAGAGATGCTGAATCAATTATTCAATATTTAAAAGGTTTATAAAAACAAATAAATATATAAATATATATAACTAATATATATTTATAGATGAACGTGTATTTTTCTGAAATTTTAATTAAAGATGTTAATCCAAATTGTAAAGCAATTTATAATAAGGTAGATAAAAATAGATATCAAATTAAATTATTAAGTGTAAGATGTCCATTTGGTATAGAGGATTTTAATTCAAAATTATATTTAAATGTTGAATTAAAGAATGATAATCATTATCATCAAACAATGGCAAAAGATATTCAATTAATAGAAAATTATTTATTAAAAAATTCTAATAAAGAAAAAAATTCAAATATTAAAAATAACAAAGTGAATGACACCCTTTTTAAAATGACAATTCCTCAAATAAACAAGAAAATTATAACTAAATGTTATAATAAGCAGAAAGAATGTAATATATATGATATTAAAGGAGCTACATGTGATATTATTGTAGAAATTAATACAATATGGGAATTTGGAAATAAAATAGGAGTTCAATTTACTGTTAAAACAATTAATATTTTATAAATTTACTTCAAGTTTATTTCTTAGATTTTTTGGCACTTGTTTTCTTGGCAGCTTTCTTTTTTGGTTTTTCCTCTGTTGTTTCTGCTGGTGTTTCTGTTTCAGTCTTATTTTCAGTAGACATTTCACTCTTTGCTTTTTTATTTTCTTCATATATTTTTCTACTTGTTACTAAGTCTAATTTGGAAATAATTTTTTTATCATCAGCATATTCTCTCATTTTCTTTGCTCTGTCTAAGTTATTGAGTTCAGGATTGTGTTCTTTAGTATACTTATATAATGCCATTTTCATTATACGAGCTTCTTCTTCGCTTTTACCTTCATCCATAAACATTTTGACAACTTCGTCATGGAGATTTGAGGATTCTTTCATTTGTTCTCTTGATAATTCAGCATCTCTTCCTCCGTACATTTCAACTTCATATTCACTTAATGATGGTAATTGGCGTGTTCCTTTTGCTATTTTAGAACCACCATTTCTTGAACCACCTTTCATAGAATTAAATTGAGTTAATAATGATTTTACAAAAGAACTTGTGTCTGATAGAAGTTGATCACCACCACCTCTCATTCCTGAAGAGTTTGAGTCAGAACTAGAACTTATATATGATGATGAGTATGATGAGGAAGAAACAGGTGTTTCAGAAGAGCTTGAACCAGAACCTAATTGAGAAGATTTTGAACTATCTGAAGATCCTCCAGATATATCAGAAACATTATCTACTGATACTTCTGTTGTTAATTCATTAATACGATTTAATTTTTTGATTGGAGAAGATGGTTTTATATCAACAGAAACTTCTGATGCAAATTGATTTAATGAATTATTTAATTTGAGTGGTTTCTTCCAAGCATTTTCAACAGAAACTTCAGAAGCAAAATTATTTAAATTATTAGTATTTCCACCTTTTATATTATCAATTGATATTTCTGTTGTTATACCATTTAAATTTCCACCATTTAAATTTCCACCATTTAAATTATCAACTGATATTTCTGTGGTGACATTATTTAATTTGTTTGATTTTCCCCATGAATTATCAATAGATATATCAGTTGATACTTCATTGATTTTTTTAGAATATCCACCACCTAATAAAGTAAATAGATTCATTTGATATTCAGACATCACTGATTTTGGTGAATTTGGTGATAATTGATCTACACTTGCTTTAGAATTTTTATCATCATTCTCTACACTATAACCTCCTTTATTTTTTATATTTTTATTAGCACCAGCACTATCTAATATTTTTGCAATTGGTATTTGATTATTTTCAACAGCAATATGTAATGCCGTATTTCCATCTTTATTTTGAGAGTTTAATAATTTAGATTTAGTATCTGGATCCATTTTAGAAATTACATTGGAATATAATTGTATAGTTAATGGATCTTTTGTTTCTACTAATTGATGTAATATAGTATTGCCATTATTGTCTGCTTGACTTAAGAAAGAACCACCTATAAGTTTAACGTCATTTGATACTTTATCCAATACTGTTAAAATATTCTTTACTTCTTCAATTGTATACATTATATATTATTTAAATATATATTTTTTTAGAAAAATATTTAATTCGAATAAATTTATCTATTCTAAATATATATATTATGTCAAACAATTTATTAATCGTTGCCGGAATAATCGTTTTAGTTGTTTTATATTACATGAGCACTGCTAAATCTGTAAGTTCTGCTTCAGCTTCTGCAAGTGCATCATCACCCAAGAAAGAAAAATTTAGTTATCCCGATATATCAGAAGGAATGGAAAACATGAGCTTAGATGTTGACGGAATAGAAGGATTCGACGCAAAAGTTGCTTCTGAAGCAGTTACATCATCTCCTAAACCTGAATCAGTCCTCAAATCAGCAAAATTAGGAAATAACTTTGGAGGTGGTAAATTCTCAACTGCATTAAAAGGATCATCTGGATCCGTTGGACCTAACACAACAAACGTTAATGGATTAGGACTCGGAGAAGGCGTACCTGACTTTACTCTCGGAGTAACACCAGTAATAAGCCAAGAAAAGAAAGCCAAGAAATTAACAGCCAAAGACTTATTACCTAAAGAATCCAAAGATGATTGGTTCGACATGCCTTATGATAAGAAACAAATGATGAGAATCGAAAATGAAAACTTATTAGCTGGTGCGTCAACACAATCTAGAATCGGTATCGACACACAAGGACAAACACTCAAAAACGCATCATACGATTTACGTGCCTGCCCACCAAATCCCAAATTCAACGTTGGTCCTTGGCTCGTATCAACAATCGAGCCCGATTACAACATCAAGCCCATCATGTAAATTATTTACATTTTTACAAAAATTTTATATATATATACATTATATATATCAAATGGCTGAAGAAGATCCTGTAATAGATGATTTAAAAGAGATGATAGTAAATTGGTTATCTTTAGATGATAAAATAAAAGAGATCAATCTTGCTGTAAAAGATCTCAATAATGAAAAAAAACAATTTGAAGCATATATTTTAGATTATATGACAAAATTAAATAGACCTGCAATAGATACAACAAGTGGTAAATTAATTAAAAATGATACCAAAACAAAGAAAGCACTTAAAGAAGATATGGTTATTACAGCATTAACAGAAATTATTGGAGATAAATTAAAAGCTGCTGAATTTACCAAAATAATTTTTGATAAAAGACCAGAAGTAGAAAATACACGTTTAAAGAGAATGAATTTACAAAAGAAGAAGAAAAATATTTAATTTAAAGAATACCATATATATATCCTAAACTATGCATATCCATAATAACACGAGGTTGAATTGGTAATACGAATGTAGGCACATAAAGTTTATTTGTGAAAGGATAGATATAAGGATCATACCAATAATATGAAATAGGTTCATAAACTAATGGACCTCCTCTTGGTCTATCAGATCTATCAAAATAATCACTTAAATTATCATCATCGTCATCATCATTTCCTTTAACATATTTCTTTCCAGATTTACCACCGTTCATTTTGGAATCTTGATGTGCGACTTTATTTAATGATTCTTGAAAGTGTTTAATACCTACTTTAGAATTCATTTCAATTTCAGATATAGCGTATGATATATTTGATCCACCTTCTTTTTTTTCTTTGACTTGAAAATGTTTAAAACTATTTTCAGAACCTCCAACAATTCTTCCGTCTTTTGACATTCTTTTTAAAGTAAATTGGAATTCGGGCATACTATTACCCATGTATTGAGATAATTCTTTGTATGCGTGGTTAGCAGCGTCTAAAGAATTACCTCCTTTAAAATTTGTTTCCATTGATCCGATTATATAAGGATTGACTAATTTATAGGTAAATGTTTCTGGCATTTTATTGTTATATATATATAAAGTAAATATAATTTTTTGTAAAATTCCATTTTAAAATTCAATCTTTATATTTTTATAGTAAGTTAAAAATTGATAAATTTAATATTTAAAGGATAATTATTAAATTTAATTATAAAATGAATAATACTTCGAATAGTAATCTAATTTTTAGAGTAAAAACTATACAATCACGAGTTATAAAGATTTTAATAGAATCATTAAAAGATTTACTTTACGAAGTAAATTTTATTTTTACCAAGGATGGAATTTCAATGAACGCAGCAAATACAAGTAATACAGCAACTATTTGCATGAAATTAATGGCAGAAAACTTTGAAGAGTTTTACTGTAAACAAAATAAGAAGATAGGCATTAGTATGAAATCCCTATATAATCATATAAAAAATATGGCAGATGATGAAACCTTAACGTTTTACTATGAAAATGATAACAAATTAGGTATTAGATTTGAAAATAGTAAAGATAATAGTGTAGCAGACTATAAATTGATTCTAATGGAAATTCCAGATTCAGACCAATTTGTGATTCCAGATTTTGATTTTACAATGATTTCAACTATTCCATCAGTGAAATTTCACAAAATTATTAAGGATCTAAATGTCGTTCATGATATGATTGAGATTAGATCAGTTAATGGAGTAATGAGTTTCTCTGGTAAAGGAGAACAATCACAAGGTCAAGTTACATTAACTGAAGGTGATAAGGATGAGAATCTTAAATTTAAAAAGAAGGATAATAGTATATATCAAGGACGTTTTAGTTTAAAGAATATGATGATTCTATACAAGTGTACTAGTTTATGCTTGAATGTAGAATTATATTTACAAAATGACACTCCTCTATTTATCAAATATAATATTGGACGTCTTGGATATACATATTTAATCCTTGCTCCAGTTGTCGAAGATGTAACTAAATTACAACATGATATTCCGGTCGACGATGAAGAAGAAGAGGATTCATGATTGTATGAGTGTAATAATTTCTATTAAAAATTTAATTTTTAAATTTTTAATATTCAATACTCCGTAGTGTTCTTCTTATAGATAATATTATATCCAAATTCTTTTATGATATCATCATGTAACAATTTTGTTAGATGTGAATTAGAATCTTTATTCCAAATCTTAATAATACAAACATTGGAATTACGTAAGTTAATTGATAATCCAACAACTAATTTATTTGCTCTACTTTTTTCATCTTTAATAATGGTTTCACCAACCATCATTGATGATAATTTAATCCATACATTAAATACATTTGATATATCATTTAATTTTATACTCCATGACCCACCATTTCTATTAAAGGTGTCTTCCCATATTGGTAAAATATTATCTCTCATCAAAAAGAAGTGTTGATTTGTTATTCCTCCCAAACAATCAATATTATTATGTAAATCCCAATAATCTTTGATGTTTTTAACATGAAATATTTTTCTATAACCATCTACGCGCCAGTTATTTAATTCATGATGATACCAAAGATTCCAATCAGACGCAAATTTTTTGAAATAACCCAATTTTTCTAATTCTATTTTATTAAGAACATAGCATTCGGGTTTTTCTATATTTTGTTCTATCATATCCACCTTTTTTGATGCTTTTATTTTAACAATTGTATAATCTTCTTCATCATCGTCATCATAATCTAGTGCTTTAAATGTGTTACTACTCATAATATAAATATATAATAATTCTTTATATTATGTTCTTTAAAATCACTGATTTTTTAATTTGCCTATCTAGGTATTTTTATCTTGCAAAAAATTTTATTGATAATTATAGATTTATAGAATTAGAAATAAAACCTCTCAGAACACCACGAATTGGTTGGATGTATTATTATTATTTGTCAAACTATTATTTAAATAGAATGATTGATTATGGAACGAAAGATTATTATCAAGTTTTATATAGAGATTTTAATACTAAGAGAAAATATGTATTATATGGAACAGTTAAAGATGTATTTGATTATACAAGATATCAAAAACAGCCAAATGAAGTTAAATTATTTATAAAATGTAATATAATAATAAATGAAGTTAAATCAAGTATAAGATCACTTATAATGGAATATGATACAAAAACAAAATTACGAGATATAATGTATTATAATTTTTATGAGGATGTAAATAATTTAATGAATGACGTAGAAGTTGAAATTGGAAAGAAAATTTATAATGTGCGTGCAATGAGTATGGATTTAACTTTGGAGGATGCTTGATTTTTACAAATTTTATTTATAAAATTTATAAAAATTCATAAAAATTCATAAAAAATTCATAAAAAAATTGTTCTCTCGCTTTACTCACACTATTTTTTTTTATAAATCTTAAGTAAGATTTTTAAAAAAATTGATTTTAAAAACTATTTTTAATATAAAAAAATATGTTTA
>Ga0209499_1000738_pt1 | contig 23942 bp, 20 predicted proteins | sample C_130208_EF_Meta_FD_187306 | JGI IMG/M metagenome (GOLD analysis project Ga0209499, IMG submission 187306) | Freshwater microbial communities from Lake Croche, Canada to study carbon cycling - C_130208_EF_MetaG (SPAdes) (version 2) | ecosystem: Environmental > Aquatic > Freshwater > Lake... | reverse complement strand
TGATTCGATCCGCAGGTGACTCCTTCAGTCTGCGAAGGACGTTCAAAGAAGGCCCGGAGCCAGCACCGGTAAGCCGATGGTTCGGGCAGCTTCCAAGAGGCTCGAGTCGTAGCCGAGGAATCCAAGGAACTCACTCTTCGCAGCGTTGGCGACATGTTCCGCCGTGGCTAGGTGAATGGCATCGAGCGAGCGAAGATCGAGTTCATCGAAACCAGCAGCCCGAGTCACGATGGCTGGAGACAACGTGACGATGCCAATTCCGTCCAGCACTTCGCCTGCTCTGCCGAGATCGGTTGGAGCACTGCGTCTTGTGGCGCGCGGCAGTTCGACTTCGATGATGACCGATGAAACAAACTCAGGACTCACCTGCCCTCTGACCCAGAGAGAGAGCTCTTCGCTGTGTGTTTGGAGTCGAACGAGCTTCACGGCCGCTGAGGTGTCGATGTAGATCACCAAGACATCACCAACGGTCGGGGTTCTCGCGGTCAGCAACTACTGCTTCGAGACCACGTGCATCAAGAGCTGCCTCACCAGGTCGGATCGAACGTCGGCAGGAGGGAGCGTGCTGGTCGATCAGACTCGCGTGCGATGAATACCGAGGTGTCGGCAAGCCCTCGCGTCACAGTGGGAGTTCGTCGGTCATGTCCGGCGACAAGACATGCAATTCCGCTCGCAGCCCTAGGTCGGCCTGGTGACGAGCCAACCGTCGCGCAAATTCGGCTCCATTCATCTAGCGAGGGCGCAGGTTCAACGATCGCAATGCTGCGACGGGCTGACCCTCCACCGTAATGACGACGTCTTCGCCACGAGAATGGTTACCCACCCATGATTGGCAGGACGTGGAACCCTGAATCCGTCGAAATTGAGAACGTTATGGGGATCGCGTCGAGGCCCTCCCCCAACGCTGCGACCTATGTGATCGGGGCATTGGGATCGGCGCCCTTCACCTAGCCGAGGACGGACATAGCGTTGTTGTTACGCCCGATCGGCCGCGTTCTCAATTCGCGACTCCACGCAAGGGACTCACGCCCCAAAAAGTATCAAATGATACTCTGGCAGCGTGAGAGCCCATTCGCCCAGCGAATCACCGCAACGGCGGGCGAGCGGTGGTCGTGAAGGAATTGCCCTTACCGCCGCTGGGTCCACCTCCTCCTCACCCGACAAGCCTTACCGGAAAGGTGCCCCCAATGTCGTTGTGATCGTCCTCGACGACACGGGGTTCGCCCAGCTGGGTTGCTATGGGTCCGACATCGCCACGCCGTCGATCGACGGTCTAGCGTCACGAGGCGTCCGGCTCACCAACTTCCACACCACGGCGGTGTGCTCGCCCACCCGGGCCTGCCTGTTGACCGGACGCAACCATCACCGGGTGGGTGTCGGCATGCTTCCGGACCTCCCGATGAACTTCCCTGGGTACACCGGACGCATCCCGAACGAGGCGGGGACGCTCGCACAGATCCTGGCGGAAAACGGCTACGCCACCTTCGCTGTCGGCAAGTGGCACCTCACCCCCCGCGATCAGCGGTCACCGTCGGGCCCATTCGACAACTGGCCCCTCGGTAAGGGCTTCGAGCACTACTACGGCTTCCTCAGTGGTGATGCCAACCACTGGGCGCCTGAGCTCGTCAGGGACAACAGTTACGTGGACCCTCCTCGGACTCCGGATCAGGGCTACCACCTGAGCGAGGACCTTGCCGACGAGGCCGTCACCCGGCTGCGAGAGCTGCACCGCAATCAGCCGGAACGGCCGTTCCTCATGTGGCTGGCGCTCGGCGCCACCCATGCCCCCCATCACGTGACACCTGAATGGAGCGATCCCTACCGCGGACAGTTCGACGCCGGATGGGACGAATGGCAGCGCCGAACGCTCGAGCGACAGATCCGCCTCGGCATCGTCCCCCCGGACACCGTGCTGCCGTCTGCGTCGGAGCACGTGCCCAACTGGGAAAGCCTCGGAGCCGACCATCGCCGCCTCTATGCCCGCATGATGGAGATCTACGCCGGGTTTCTCACCCACGCCGACGCCCAGATCGGCCGGGTCTTCGCCGCACTCGATGATCTCGGTGCACGAGAGAACACCATCGTCATGCTGATGTCGGACAACGGGGCATCAGGCGAGGCTGGACCGCACGGGTCGGTCAGCGAGTTCCGATTCGCCCAAGGCCGTGACGAGGACGTCGAACTGAATCTGGCGCTGATAGACGAGCTCGGCGGGCCGCGTGCCTACAACCACTATCCATGGGGGTGGGCGGAGGCTGGAAATACGCCAGCGCGGCGATTCAAGCGCTATACGTTCGAAGGCGGAATCCGCGACCCTTGTATCATCTCGTGGCCGGCCGGTATCGCTGTCACCGGCCAGATCCGCAACCAGTACTGCCATGCCGTCGACATCCTGCCGACCGTCCTCGACCTTGTTGACCTCGAGGCACCGGTCACGATCGCCGGCGCCGAGCAGATGAGCTTCGACGGCGTGACGTTGCGAGCGATGCTGACCTCACCCGACGCGCCCGATCCCCGCACCAGCCAGTACTACGAGTGCTGGGGAAGCCGGGCCATGTATGAAGACGGCTGGAAAGTCGTCACCGACCACATCAACCAGCTCACCCACGCCGAGCGAGAGCTCATCGCGGGCAGTAGCAACTTCGAGAGCGACCACTGGCACCTCTTCGACACCCGCAACGACTTCGCTGAGAACCACGATCTCGCCGAACAGTATCCCGAGGTCCGGGACCACCTTGTGGCGCGCTGGTACGAGGAGGCCGAGCGGAACGAAGTCCTGCCCCTGAGTGATGGTGTGATGGACCGTATCGCCCACCTCTTCCTCCCCTGGCCCACCGGTGCTGCCCGTGTCGAACTGCGACCCGGGGAGCGGGTGTTCGAAGACAACGTGCCCGTGCTGTCCCGCGGGTTCACGATCTCCGCGCATCTCGATGAACCACTCGGCGCTGACGCTGTGGGCGTCCTCGCCGAACAGGGCGACTACAACGGCGGATGGGTGTGGTTCGCAAAGGAGGGCTCGCTGACCTTCGCCTGCAGCTTCGTAAGCGAGTACGTCACAAGGATGTCGGCGGTACTCCCGGTCGGCGCAAGCGAGTTGCAGATCGTGGGACGCCGTTCGGATGGTGGTGTGGACCTGGCTCTCGTTGCAGACGGGGGACGAGTTGCCGACGCTCGCCTCGAGCATCCTTGGCCGGGTCTGTGGACACCGAACTCGTCCGCATCGTTGCTGGCAGGATTCGGTAGGCCCCTGCCCGTCTGCGACGGGTACGACCCCCTGGTCTCCTTCAGCGGAGCCCTCGGACGACTGGTCGTCGAGGCCGACGGCGGATCGTCGTTTACCGAGTTGGCCCACCAAGTCGAGACAGCGTTCCGGAACCAGTGATTACCGACGTGCGAACGGTGACGTTGTGACGGGCACCGTCACCCGGGGTAGGGACCTCCCGGGGCGCCGCGGTCGACCAGCCAATACCTCCACCGATGACACCGTGGCGGCAATGCTCTCCTCGGCACGGCGCCTCTTCGCCGCCCACGGCTACACGGCCACGTCAAACCGGGCGGTCGCCGCCGATGCCGGATTAGCCCATACGGCCATCTACAACCACTTCGGTTCCAAGGCCCGCATGTTCGGCGCCGTCTTCATCGACGTACAGGACATGCTCATCGCCGAGCTCGACCGATCGGCTCGGGAAGAGCCGACGAGGCCACCATTCCCCCGAGTTCTTTTCGGGGCCATTGAGGGGCTCCATGCCGCAGACCCGAGCTACGTCGGATTCCTCGCCTCGATGTACGTCGAAGTGCGCCGTCATTCGGAACTTCGCGAGATCTTCCAGGGAGGGTCACCGTTCCCCATCGTCGACGTGATGCGGGACCTCGCCATCCGATCACAGCCCTCTGCGGAAGGCAGCACCGGTGAGGAACCGATGTGGTTCTGGATCGCCTTCGCCCTTGGGCTCGCCCAGATCAGCGCCTTGGCTGACGCCGAAAGCTTCGCTACGACCCTCGCCGCACTCCGTCGACAGGCGGCTGGAGCGGCTCCCATGTTGTTGATCGCCAACGGATCCCAGAACGGGTCTGCTCGATGACCGGCTCCGATGCCGACATGACCATGCCGATGGTGTTCCCGTCCGAGGTTGAACGTCTCACACCCGAAGTGCTGAGCGCGGCTTTAGCAAGCCGCGTACCGGGGGTCATTGTCGAAGAGGTAAACATCGTGGCGACCAAACTTTGCGGCGATGGGTTGGCCTCCACCGCGGACCGGGTCGTCATGGACCTGACCTACCGGCCAGGGACGAGCCAGGGACTGCCCCGCAGGCTCATCCTCAAGACCATGCTCGCCTCACCGAGGGCCCCGACGGCAATGTATCTGAACGAGGTCCGTTTCTACCGCGACATCCGCCACGAACTCGACATCGAGTCGCCGATGGCGTTCGCCAGCCAGTTCGACCGAACCACCGGGCGCTTCGGCCTTCTGCTCGAGGACCTGACGGAACGCGAGGCACGATTCCCTTCGGCCCTCGATCCGGTGAGCCTCGACGAGGTTCGGTCGGTGCTCGGCCACCTGGCGCGGCTCCACGCCCAATTCTGGAACAGTCCTAGGTTCGAAAGTGACCTCATTTGGGTGGCCACACCCGTGAGCGGTGGGATGTTCGACGTCTTCGACATGATCGGTCTCGACCTCATCGAGGATCAGGTGTCCCGGCACCCGTTCAAGGAGGACCTGATTGCCCCAATCGGCCGCAGCCTCCCGAAGATGTGGGAGCTGCTGTGGAGGGTGCAGGCTCGGCACTCCCTCGGACCGACGACCCTCCTGCACGGCGACCCACACCTCGGGAACACCTACCTCTTGCCTGGCAGCCGAGGAGGACTCCTCGACTGGCAGCTGATGATGCGGGGAAGTTGGGCACATGATGTGACCTACCTGCTGGTCACGGCGCTTGAGCCCGATGTGCGCCGAGCCCATCAGGACGACCTTCTCAACGAGTACCTCGACCTGCTGGGCTCGGCCGGGGTCGGAGAGGTGCCGTCGTCGTCGGAAGCATTCGAGCAGTACCGCATGGCAGCGCTGTGGGGCTTGGTGATCGGGTGGCTGATCTGCCCGCCGGAAAACTACGGCGAGCCAATCACCGCTGCCAACATCATCCGCACCGTGACCGCCGTCCGAGACCTCGAGACCATTGCCTCCATCGAGGGCACCCTTTCCGGTACCTGAAGATGGCCGAGATGCGAAGCCATTAGCCGACGGTACAGAATGGGCTTTATGACCCCGACCGATGGCCTCCACTCCGACGGTCGGATTCCCGACCCCGGTCGCCTGGCCGATCGGGCGGCGATCCAGGATCTCGCCACTGCGTACGCCTACGCCGTGGACGACCGTGACTGGACACGGTGGGAAGCGTTGTTCCTACCTGACGCCCTGGTCGACTACTCCTCGGCTGGCGGCATCGCCGGTACTCCCGCCGAGGTGGCGGCCTGGATGCCCGGGGCGATGGCCATCTTCGCATTCTGCCTGCACACCACCTCGACCCATGAGATCAGCTTCACCGGTCCGGACGATGCCGAGGGGCGGGTCCACGTGTTCAACCGTAACGGCGTCGAGTGGGAGGGTCGGCCCGAACTCTTCGATGTCGGGGCCGTGTATCACGACACCTATGCCCGACACGGCGACGTTTGGAGAATCGCAGGTAGGGTCGAGCACACCACGTATGTGGCTGGCGGGGCATTCGCCGACATGATCCGTGGGATCGCCAGGGCGGCGCAAACCGGGCGGCCGCCACCCTTTGGCTGATCTCCCTGCGACACCCCGCATCGGGGCGTGATCGCCAACCGTGCGTTACTCAGTACCTAGCGCACCGTGAAGGTTGCACCGACAGGAGCAAACGACTTGTTGCCTAGAACGTCACCAACGCTGAACCACAACGTATAGGTGCCGGGCGGAGCGGCGGAGCCGAGTTGCAACGTTACGCGATAGTGACCATCAAGGGCGGTTCCAGAGACCAACGTTCCCACGCCGTAGTCCAGCCAGAGTCGCCCGGTATTGAGGTCGACGAGGAAGCCATTCGGACCAAACGCCCACGGAAGTGAGTACGAGACGCCGGTATCGTCGGTGGCATCCCAGTCGAAGGTGATTGCATCACCTGCGGCGAAGGTCGCACCGGACATGGTGAGTTTGCTCAGGTGTGGGGCGGCGCTGTCAGTGGCACCGCCGCTCACCATGAAACTGCCAGTCGTCGATGCCAGCGGGTGATTACCAAAGACATCGAGGGCATCGATCGAAAAGCTGTATTCGCCATTGACCGCATTTGCCGGCACCAAACAGTTGAGGGAGAACAGTCCATCGTTCATGTCTCCAGAGACCTGTTGCCCGGGTGCCGGAAAGCCACACCACGATAGGAACCCGTTGGGACCACTCAAAAGCGACCACGTCGTTGGTGTGTTGGGATCGGGAATTCGAAGTCCACTGGGGTCACTGGCTCGCCACGAGATAGTCAATACGGTTCCCGCTGCTACTGATGAAGGTGCTGTCGCCTCTGTGATCGCTGGACCGGTGCGGTCCGCCTGGCAGATACCGCTGACGACGTCAGTCAGATCAGTGTCACAAGAATCTCCATCAGTACCGGCCGTGATCATGTCGGTTCCGGCACCTCCTAGAAAAGAGTCGCCTTGGGTTCCGCCGATGAGCGAATCGTTACCGAGATCGCCGAACAGTACGTCGCGTCCTGCGTCGCCACGTAGTTGGTCGTTGCCGGGACCGCCGAGAAGGATGTCATTGCCGGAGGCGCCGATGAGCACATTGGTAGTTGCATCACCGGCGAGGGTGTCACTGCCCGCACCACCAGTGAGATTTTCATCCCCGCTGAGGGTGTCAGCGCCCTGCCCAGTGGCAGTGCCTGCGGCAAGGTTGGCGTTGATATCTGAGCTCGCTGAAGAGTAGTCAACTGTGTCAGTGCCTGCTCCACCGATGAGTGTGTCTTCTCCTGCACCGCCGACCAACAGGTCTTGTCCAGCACCGCCACGTAGTTGGTCGTTGCCGGGACCGCCGAGCAGGGTGTCATTGCCACCCTGCCCGGATATCACGTCGTTTCCACCGAGCCCGCAGATGACATCGTTGCCGGCCGTCCCGATGATTCTGTCCGGGTTCGCAGTACCGGTGATCGTGCATGTCGTGGGACTTGTGAAGGGAGGTGCAGCAGATGCGGCCGACACATTTGGCAACGCTGCAGCGATGACCAGACATCCAAAGCCAGCGCCAATCAACCTCTTCAGAAGGATCGCCTTGTCACCCAACGCTTCATGTCTCCTGCCTGTCCACACGAGTCAAGGCTATCTGGAATGGGTCAGTTTTCAAGCGCGCGGTGATGGCTGGAACTCGCCGACCCCCTTTTCAGTCGGCATCAACAGCGATAAGAACGTCGTGATGGGAGGCATTTGTTCGAGGCTGCTGTTGGAGCGAAACCAGCCACGCATCGGTCGACTGCGCTGCGTTCATCGCTGCGAAAGCTCCTTGAGCGAGGGCAGAAACGTTTCGTTCAGCGCCCGTTGCTTGCTCCGCTAGATCGTTCGGGACATGCACATCAACTCGATGTCATGTGTATACGGTCGCCACTTGAAGAACTTTCGTTACACCAACTCGTCAGTTTTGACTCATTGGTCGTATCGTTAGGAGCGATTCGCGTCCCATCTCCCCCAACGAATTATCGGGAGTACAACACGTTCACGTCAGTTCAACGACACAACATCGACGATGAAAATAAGCGTGTCGTTGGCCGCAATACCCGGGCCTGGCGATTGCGTCCCGTAGCCAAGGCTCGGCGGGATGATCAGTTCATAGCGACCACCAGCCTGTGCGCCGATCAGGCCTTCGTCCCATCCGGGGATGACCTGACCCTGGCCAACCACAAAGGAGATGGGCTGTGAGGACCAGGATGACTGCACCGTCTTGCCGGACGAGTAGGTGGCCAGCACGTACTGCACCGTCACCTTGTCGCCTGCCTTGACCGCCGGACCACTTCCCGGGATGAGGGCACCCACCATGAACTTGCCGTTGGGGGCAGTCTTGGGCACGACGACTGTCGGCTCCTTGCCCGCCGTTCCGGCCGGCGTGGCCAGAGAGGCCGGGAGCGGCGTGGCGGCGGTGGCCACCGGTTGCGTCGTAGTGGTCACCGGGGTCGTCGAGGAGCTCGACGACGACGAGCTCGAGCAGGCGCTGAGTCCGAGGGATGCCACCAGCACTCCGGCGGTGAGCAGGGATGTGTGCTTCTTCATGGTCGTGCCGCTCGATCCTGCTCAGCCGATGAGGCCGAGGTCCTTGACGGCGTCGCGCTCTTCGATGAGCTCGTTGAGCGTGGTGGCGATGCGAGCCTTGGCGAAGTCGTCGTGCTCGACGTCCTCGGCCACCGACCAGGCTCCCTGGCCATCAGCGAGGACCGGGAAGCCGAACATGATGCCCTCAGGAACGCCGTACTGACCCGTCGAGCTCACGGCCACCGATGCGCAGTCACCGGCGGGAGTTGCCGTGCGAAGGCTGACCACCGTGTCGATGGCGGCGTTGGCGGCCGAGGCGGCCGACGAAGCGCCACGAGCCTCGATGATCGCCGCGCCGCGCTTCTGGACCGTTTCGATGAATGGGCCTTCGAGCCACGCCTGATCGGCGATGGCCTGGGGCACCGGCGTGCCAGCAATGGTGGCATTGGCGAAGTCGGGGAACTGGGTGGCGGAGTGGTTGCCCCAGATGGCGAGGTTGGCCACGTCGGCGACCGGCGCTCCGGCCTTCTGGGCCAGCTGGGTCTCGGCCCGGTTCTGGTCGAGGCGGGTCATCGCGAACCAGCGGTCAGCCGGCACATCAGGAGCGTTCTCCTTGGCGATGAGGCAGTTGGTGTTGCAGGGGTTGCCCACCACGAGGACACGGACGTCGTCGGCGGCATTGGCGTTGATGGCCTGGCCCTGGGGCTTGAAGATGCCGCCGTTGACGTTGAGCAAGTCACCGCGCTCCATGCCGGCCTTGCGCGGCACGGACCCGACGAGCAGGGCCCAGGAGGTCCCATCGAATGCGACGTTGAGGTCGGTGGTCATCTCGACACCCGCGAGCAGTGGGAAGGCGCAGTCATCGAGCTCCATCACCACACCCTCGAGGGCCTTCATGCCGGGCTCGATCTCGAGCAGGCGCAGTACGACGGGCTGATCGGCACCGAGCAGTTGGCCCGAAGCGATGCGGAAGAGGAGCTGGTAGCCGATCTGGCCAGCAGCGCCGGTGACGGTGACGTGGATGGGGGTGGTTGCCATAGGTCACAACGCTAGTGGGAACTCGGCAGTGCACTCCAACTTGCTCGGGGAGCCCCCTCCTAGTGCGGGGCGAGGCCCAGCGACTGAGCGATCTCCCTGGTGGCCAGGGAGCGGTTCAGCGTGTAGAAGTGCAGGCCTGGTGCACCGGCCTCAAGTAGGCCAGCGCACAGCTCGGTGGCGAGCACGATCCCCTCAGCCCGGACGGCGGCTGATCCGCCGACCGCATCGGCAGCCTCAAGACGATCAATGGCCCATTGCGGAACGGGGGCTCCCATGTCAGCCATCCGGGGAACCGAGGTGATCGAGGTCACTGGCATGATCCCCGGCAGGACCGGCTTCCTTACCCCTCGCTCGGCGAGGTCCTCGACGAGGCTGGTGTACTCCTCAAGAGAAAAGAAGAACTGCGTGACGGCGAAGTCTGCTGCCGACAGCTTGGCCGCCAGACGGTCGCGGTCCTCGGCCATCGAAGTCGAACGCGGGTGACCGGCCGGATGGGCGGCGATGCCGATCGAGAATCCGCCGATTTCGCGAGCCAACGCCACAAGCTCGCTGGCATAGGTGAGCTCCCCCACGATGGCTCCCGGATCCGACGGAGGGTCGCCGCCGAGGGCCATGAGGTTCTCGATTCCCGCCTCTCGATACTGCACGAGGATCTCGGTGAGCTCGGCCACCGTGTGCGCCACGCAGATCAGGTGAGCCATGGGCGTCAGGGTGGTCTCCGCCTCCATCATGGTCACGAGGTCGTAGGTGCGCTGCCTCGACTCGGCTCCCCCGCGATAGGTCACCGACACGAAGGAGGGATCGAGCGGCTCGAGATCTCTGAGCGTGGCAGCCAGGGTGTCGGCCTCCGCATCGGACTTCGGGGGGAAGAACTCGAACGAGACGGTCTGTCCCGCGCTCAGCAGGTCTGCGATCTTGGTCATGGATCGGTCGAGGCCTGACGACTCAGGAGCCGGTTCGGCCGTAGTCGTCCTCGAAGCGGACGATGTCGTCCTCCCCGAAGTACGTGCCGTACTGGACCTCGATGAACACCAGGGGCTCGGTGCCCCGGTTCTCGACCCGGTGCTTGGTGCCCAGCGGGATGTCGATCGCGGATCCTGGCAAGACCTCGTGCTCGGTGTCATTGAGGGTCACGATGGCGGTGCCCGAGACGACAAACCAGTGCTCGGCCCGTTTGGCATGGCTCTGGTAGCTCAGGCGCTTTCCCGAAGTGACGGTGATCCGCTTGACCTTGTGGTCAGCAGCCGAGTCGTCGAGCACCAGGTACTCGCCCCACGGCCGCACATCGTGCTCGCGGCCCATGGCGTCGGTGGTCGGGCTCATGCCATCTTCTCTGCTGCAATGACCGCATTACGCAGCAGCAAGGCCCGGGTCATCGGACCCACGCCGCCGATCCTCGGGGTGATCCACGAGGCCACCTCGGCCACTGATTCGTCCACATCGCTCATGAGGCGCTTGCCCTCCCAACTGGTTCCGGCTCCGACCACTGCGGCGCCCGGCTTAATCATGTCGGATGTGACCAGTCCCGCCACACCGGCAGCAGCCACAACCACATCAGCCTGCCTCACCAGACCAGCCATGTCATCGACCCCCGTGTGCACCACGGTCACCGCGGCATTGCAGCCCGGGCGTCGCATCGCCAGCAGCAGCGCCAATGGCCGGCCGATGGTCAACCCTCGACCGATGATCACGACGTGCTTGCCCTCGACGGCAACGTCATGCGCATGAAGCAACTCGACGATGCCCGCCGGAGTGCAGGGCAGCGGACCCGGGGCACCCATGACGAGCTTTCCGAGGTTCACCGGATGCAGGCCATCGACGTCCTTGGCTGGATCAACGGCAAGCAGGACCCGCTCCTCGTTCATGCCTGCCGGCAGGGGCAGCTGCACGAGGATCGAAGCCACCTCCCGGTCGGCATTCATCTCGGCCACCGCCGCCATGACATCGTCCTCGGTGGCTTCGACCCCGAGACCGACATGGCGGGATTCGATGCCCACCTCCTCGCAGTCGGCGTGCTTCATGGCGACGTACTTGGCACTCGGGCCGTCATCGCCTACCAAGATGGTGGCCAGGGCGACGCTGCGACCCATGGCCTTGAGTCGGGCCACGCGGTCGCCCACCTCCATCTTGAAGCGGCCGGCGACCTTCTCTCCGTCGAGGAGCTGTGCTGTCATCTGATCGATCCCTCTCTTTGGGGTGACTCGGTGGTTCGGCCTAGTGGCGGAAGTGGCGCTCGCCGGTGTGGACCATGGTGATCCCCGCTGCATCGGCCACGGCAGTGACCACCTCGTCCTTGACTGAGCCACCCGGCTGCACGACAGCGGTGATCCCGGCAGTGATGAGTACCTCCATGCCGTCAGGGAAGGGGAAGAAGGCATCTGAGGCACCGGCGGAGCCCACCGCCTCGTCGCCGGCCTTGGCAACGGCCAGCTCGGCGGCCACCACTCGGGACTGCTGTCCGGCTCCAATACCAACAGCCTTGCCGCCACGCGCCAGCGCAATTGCATTGCTCGTCGTCCGGGCGCAGACCCGCCAGGCGATGACTAGATCCTCCCACTCCTGCGTGGTCGGCTGACGCTTTGTCACGACCGTCCAGCCAGACGGCGGGTTCAGGATCTCGTCATGGCCTTGGACGAGCACGCTGGTGCCGATGGTTCGGATCTGGCGCCGGGGCGTCTCGGGCAAGGGGGCGGCCAGCAGGCGGGTGGCCTTGCGGCGGGTCCGCAAGATCTCGACGGCCTCCTCGGCGATGGCCGGGGCGATGATCACGTCGGCCTGGGGGCCCTCGGCGATCAGGCCGGCGAGCTCGGCGTCGATGGGAGCCGAGACGGCCACAATCCCGCCGAAGGCACTCAGCGGATCTGCCGCCAGGGCCGCCGAGTAGGCAGTAGCCATGGTCTCCGACACCGCCGCACCACAGGCATTGGCGTGCTTGATGATGGCCGCTGCCGGCAGGCCGCCGCCATCGCCCGACAGCTCATGAACGAGACGCCAGGCGGCGTCAGCGTCAAACAGGTTGAGGTACGAAAGCGCCGTTCCGGAGAGCTGGACCTTCTCGTCCCACCAGGTGCGCTCACCGACGATGCGGTAGCGAGCCCCGCGCTGGTGGGGGTTCTCTCCATACTTGACGACCTCGGCCCGCTCGAGCACGAGGGGAAGGGTCGGAGGCAACAGCGGGTCCTCGACAGCGGTCGAGCCGTCGGGACCACCGTCCTCAAGCCACGACACGATGGCGGCATCGTATGCCGCGGTGTGGGCGAAGGCCTTGGTCGCAAGCGAGCCCCGGGTCACCTGCGAGAGCATCCCCTCGGTCGTGATCTCCGCGAGCACCGCGTCGTAGTCCTCGGGGCTGACCACGATCCCGACGTGGGCGAAGTTCTTCGCTGCGGCTCGCACCATCGTTGGGCCGCCGACGTCGATCAGCTCGATCGAAGGATCTGACGAGAAGGGATAAAGGTTGCACACCACGAGGTCGATGAGCGATATCTCGTTGGCCTCGAGGTCGGCGAGGTGCTCAGGCTTCGACCGATCAGCCAAGATCCCGCCGTGGATCTTCGGGTGAAGGGTCTTGACCCGCCCACCAAGCATCTCGGGGCTATTGGTCACCGAGGCGACGTCTTGGTGTTCGATGCCGGCCTCAGTGAGGGCGGCCGATGTCTGCCCGGAAGCGATCAGCTCAACCCCGGCGGCAGCGAGTCCCCGGGCGAAGTCCGTCAGTCCGGTCTTGTCATAGACGCTGAGCAGTGCTCTCACGGCGTCGTCTCCTTCATCTGTGGTGTGGCATCGGTGGCGTGGCGATCGATTCGACTGGCTCCCCCACTGCCAAGGCGGCGAGCGAGGCGGCGATCGTCGTGGGGTAGAGCGTCCGCTCGACCGACTTGATCCGCTCATGCAGCGTATCGACCGTGTCGTCCTCGAGCACTGGAACGGACACTTGGGCGAGGATCGGGCCGGCGTCCATCTCGAGTGTGGCGAGGTGGACCGTGCAGCCAGTCACCGAGGCGCCGGCCGCCAAGGCGTCGGCGACCCCGTGCCAACCCGGGAAGGCCGGGAGGAGCGCGGGGTGGGTGTTGAGGATGCGGCCCGGGAAGGCGTCATGCATTGGTTGGCCGAGCACCGTGCCAAACCCGGCCATGGCCACGAGCCCCACACCGCGGTCGACCAGCAGCGTTGCGAGGTCGTCGGTATAGGCGGTGCGGTCGAACTCCGCCGAAAACCCACCATGCTCCGCCCGGTCCAGCAGGATCGATGCGGCCCCCGCAGCCTCGCCAACCTCGAGACCTCGGCATGGCCGATCGGCGACCACGAGATCGACGAGAATCCCCGCCTCGAGGATGGCCTCAAGGATGGTCCCGCTTCCCGAGACGAGGACCGCCAGGGCCACTCGACCGGTATCGATCCCCTGGTCGTCAGCGATCTCAGAGGCCCTTGACGATCTCGACCATCTTGGCGCCAGCCTCAGTCGGGTTCAGGCAGACCGAGACACCGGCTGCCGAGAGGGCCTCCATCTTGGCCTGGGCAGTCCCCTGTGAACCCGAGATGATGGCCCCGGCGTGGCCCATCTTCTTTCCCGGAGGCGCGGTCACGCCAGCCACGTAGGAGACGACTGGCTTGGTCATGTGCGCCTTGATGTACTCAGCCGCACGCTCCTCTTCGGAGCCGCCGATCTCACCGATCATCATGACGGCCTTGGTCTCGGGGTCGGCTTCGAACGCCTCAAGGCAGTCGATGAAGTTGGTCCCGGGGACGGGGTCGCCGCCAATGCCGACGCAGGTGGTCTGGCCGATGCCTGCTTGGGTCAGCTCGTGGAGCGCCTGGTAGGTAAGGGTTCCTGAGCGCGAGACGATGCCCACCGGGCCGCCCGGCAAGGCGATGTCGCCCGACGTGATGCCGATGTTGCACTTGCCGGGGCTGATGATGCCTGGGCAGTTCGGCCCGAGCAGCCGTGTGCCGGGGAAGTGCTTCTTGAGCGTGTTGAAGCACTTGGCCTCATCGTGGGCCGGAATACCCTCGGTGATGCACACGATGAACTCGATGCCGGCCTCGGCCGCCTCGAGGATCGCTGCCGTGGCGCCCGCAGGGGGCACCACCACGAACGAGGCAGTGGCGCCGGTCTCGGTGACGGCGTCGGCCACCGAGGCGAACACGGGGATGCCCTCGACATCGGTGCCGGCCTTCTTGGGGCTCACGCCACCAACGACCTTGGTGCCGTAGTCACGGTTGCGCACACCGTGGAACCGCCCCTGGCCTCCGGTGAGGCCCTGGACGATGACCTTGGTGTTCTCGTCGACGAAGATGCTCATTGGTGCTCCCTATCGGCCGTTGGCCATGGCCACGGCGGTCCGTGCGGCGTCAAGCATGGTGGGCTCGGCAACCAGGTTCTCGTTCAAGTGCTCGGCGAGGAGGGCGCGGCCCTCCACTGCGTTGGTGCCATCGAGCCGAAGCACGATCGGGCTCTTCAGATCGACGCGCTTGAGCGCCTCAATGACGCCCTTGGCCACCTCGTCGACTCGGGTGATTCCACCGAAGATGTTCACGAAGATCGACTTGACCGCCGGGTCGGCATTGATGACCTCAAGTGCTGCCGTCATCACGTCAGCATTGGCGCCTCCGCCGATGTCGAGGAAGTTCGCAGCCTCGCCGCCGACCTGGTTCACGACATCGAGGGTCGACATGGCCAGTCCGGCGCCATTGGCGATGATGCCGACGTCACCGGTCAGGCCGATGTAGGTCAGGCCCTTCTCCTTGGCCATGGCCTCACGGGGGTCCTCGGTGTCCGTGGCCGACCAGACCTCCCACTCCGGGTGACGGTACGAGGCATTGGCGTCGAGGGTGACCTTGGCGTCAAGGGCCCGAACGATGCCGTCGGTGGTCAGGATCAGTGGGTTGATCTCGGCGAGGTCACAGTCACCGTCGACGTAGCAGGTGTAGAGCTGCACGATGAGCGCTGCCGCCTGCTCGCGGGCCTCCTCGTCAAGCTTGGCGTCGGTAACCCACTTCGTGGCGGTGGCGAGGTCGAGGCCCACGGTCGGGTCGATCGAGAGCATGATGATGGCGTCAGGGTTCGAGACCGCCACTTCCTCGATCTCGACGCCGCCCTCGGCGGACAGCATGCCGAGGTAGACCTTGTTGGGACGGTCGAGCGTGAAGCTGACGTAGTACTCCTTGGCGATGTCGCTCGAGAGCTCGATCCACACCCGGCGCACGATGTGCCCCTTGATATCCATTCCGAGGATGTTTCCGGCGTGCTCGCGGACCTCATCGGCATTGTTGGCCAGCTTGATGCCACCAGCCTTGCCTCGGCCGCCGACGCGCACCTGGGCCTTGACGACCACCGGATACCCAATCTTCTCGGCCTGTGCCACCGCTTCGTCCACCGTGTCGGCTTCGCCACCAGGCGAGACCGGGATGCCGAACTGGGCGAAGTACTGCTTGCCCTGATACTCGAACAGATCCACTCTCTGTGTCCCTTCTCTTGTCTCGCTGGAAGATGGAGTCCCCAGAACCCGACCAAGGGCGAACTCTAGGGTCGACCCGGTCAGCGAACCGGGTCATTGATTGCGTCAGACCTCGACAGACCCCTCGGCGGCGTCGAGAGCCTCTCCGAGCCATTGGCCGATGGCCGGGAGCGAGGAGGATCCAGGGGTGAAGACCTTGGCCACACCGGTGGCTTCGAGGGACTCGATGTCTGCGTCAGGGATGATGCCACCGACCATCACGAGCACGTCGGACCGGCCGGCGGCGGCAAGGAGCTCTATGACCTTGGGCACGAGGGTGAGGTGGGCACCAGAGAGGAGCGAGAGGCCCAGCGCATCGGCATCCTCCTGGATGACGGCTTGGACGACCTGCTCGGGTGTCTGGTGGAGGCCGGTGTAGACAACCTCAAAGCCCTCATCACGCAGGGCTCGCGCGATCACCTTCGCTCCACGATCATGCCCATCGAGCCCGGGCTTGGCGACAACAACGCGATACTGCCTGTTCACGGAGTGAATGATAGGCGCATCTGGTGGGGTGAAGGCTAATCAGCCAGCAGGTCGGCTGGTAGGTTCGTGTCATCGGCGACGAAATCTCTCCCACCGTCCCGCCCTCCGGGCGCCTTCGAGGCGGACCTGCCTCCCGGCAGTCCGCCTCGTCAGCGACCACGCTCGTAGCCATGGTGCTGGCGCTGCGACCGAAGCAGTGGCTCAAGAACGTCTTGGTCTTCGTTGCGCCGGCAGCAGCCGGAACCCTCAGTCAAGGTGCGGTGCTGTCCAAGGCGCTAGTCGCTTTCGCTGCATTCTCCATGGTTGCCAGCGGGCTCTACCTCATCAACGACATCCGCGACATCGACGCCGATCGCCTGCACCCACGAAAATCGCTTCGCCCTATTCCCGCCGGCCTCGTGTCGGTCCCGCTGGCCATCGCCATGGCGGCCGTCCTGGTCGTGGCCGGCATGGTGCTCGGCACGCTGGCGGCCCAGTGGCAGCTGAGCGTGACCCTTGGGATCTACGCCATCATCACGCTGGCCTACACCTTCCGCCTCAAGACCGAGGCGGTGATCGAGCTGGCCTGCGTGGCCTCGGGCTTCGTGCTGCGTGCCACCGGGGGTGGGGCCGCCACGGGAACACGCCTAAGCGTGTGGTTCGTGGTCGTCATCTCCTTCGGCGCGTTGTTCCTCGTGGCCGGCAAGCGACTCGCCGAGATGCCCTCCGATGCGAATCCCGGAGAGCGCCGAGCGGTGCTGGCCAAGTACACCGTGGGCTTCCTCCAGGCAACCGTGACCCTGGCCGCCACTATCTCCATCGCCGCCTATTGCCTCTGGGCCTTCGAGACCACAGGGCTTGCGTCGCGTGCCCATCTGAGCCCGGTGTGGATCCAGCTCACGGTGGTCCCAGTGGTCCTCGGTGCCTTGCACGTCCTGCTGCTGCTCTTCCGAGGCGAGGGCAGCGCTCCTGAGGAGCTCGCCTACCGGGACCGGACCCTCCAAGTCATCGGTGTCGTCTGGCTGGCCCTCATGCTGATCGGCCTCTACGGATGAGCGGCGACCACGAACTACTTGCCGGATGGGGCAATACCGCCCCCTCCATGGCCGAGGTCGTCCGACCCCGCACCGAGGCGGAGGTAGCCCTCGCCCTATCATCCGGACCGATCATCGCCCGTGGCCTCGGGCGTAGTTACGGAGATCCGGCCCAATGCGCCGGCGGGACCGTGCTGTTGAACCGCGGCCTCTGGCACCTCTCCCCGATCGACCTCGCTTCCGGCACCATCACCGTCGGCGCCGGGGTGAGCCTCGACGAGATCCTTCGGGTTTCAGTGGCGGCTGGGTACTTCGTGGCCGTAACTCCAGGAACCCGGCAGGTGACCGTCGGCGGCGCTATCGCTGCCGACATCCACGGCAAGAACCATCACCTCGACGGCAGCTTTATGAACCACGTCGTCTCGTTCCGCCTCGCCACCCCCCTCGGCGAGGTGACCGTCACCAAGGAAAGCGACCCCGGACTGTTCTGGGCCACTGGTGGAGCGATGGGCCTCACCGGGGTGGTGCTCGAAGCCACCTTGGCGCTGATGCCCATCGAGTCCTCGTGGGTCAGCGTGGACACCGAACGGTTCGAGAACCTCGACGGTGTCATGGACGCCATGGCCACCGGCGACGCTGACTACCGCTACTCGGTGGCCTGGGTCGACTGCATGACCGAAGGGCCGCGCATGGGGCGAGCGGTGCTCACCCGTGGCGACCACGCTCCTCGCTCTGCGCTGGAAGGTCGATCGGCCCGGCACCCCCTCGAACCGCCGGCCGCTCCCCTGCTCTCGGTGCCGCTGACGCCACCATCGGGACTCCTGAATCGCCTGAGCATCAGCGCCTTCAATGAGGCCTGGTTCCGCAAGGCCCCGAAGAAGGCGGACGGCGAGCTGCACTCGCTGAGCAGCTTCTTCCACCCGCTCGACGGGGTCGACCGCTGGAATCGCATGCACGGTCCTCGGGGCTTTCTCCAGTACCAGTTTGTCGTCGACGATGCCCATGGCGAAGTGGTCCGCACGGCCATCGAGCGCCTGTCGTCGAACAAGGTTCCGAGCTTCCTCGCCGTGCTCAAGCGCTTCGGCCCGGGGAACCCCGGTCCGCTCTCATTTCCCCTGGAGGGCTGGACCCTCGCCCTCGATATCCCTGTCGGCCCCCCACAGTTGCCTTCCGTCCTCGACCAGCTCGACGAGATCGTGTCCGAGGCTGGTGGTCGGCTCTACCTCGCAAAAGACAGTCGCCTGTCCCCGGAGATGTTCGCCACCATGTACCCCCGGGCTGCCGAACTCATGGACGTCGCCCGGCGGGTGGACCCCGAGGGGCGCCTCTCCTCGGATCTGTCCCGGCGCATCGGCCTCACCGACTGACCTTCGATCCAACCAAGGAGCATCAATGCGCAATGCCTTCGGCCAACCCCAGTCCGTCCTCGTCCTCGGCGGGACCTCCGACATCGCCCTCGCCGTGCTCGATCGTCTCTGTGGCGAGCGGACCCGCACCGTCGTGCTCGCCGGCCGAGATGAGACCCGCCTGGCCGCTGCCACCGAGCGCCTCCTGGCCGCCGGTGCCACCACCGTCGAGTGCGTGCCGATGGAGGCCAGCGACCCGTCGAGTGCTCCCGCAACGATCGAGGCCGGCCTCGCCGCCGCTGGCGGTCGGGTGGACCTCGTGATCGTCGCCGCAAGCATCCTGACCGACCAGCTCGAGGTAGAGAATGACCCTGCGGCAATCAGCCAGCTGTTCGACATCAACCTCACCTGGCCAGCTGCCGCCTTGGCCGCGCTGCGGCCCCGTCTGCTCGCTCAGGGCAGTGGCCAGGTCGCCATCATCAGCTCAGTGGGCGGAGTCTTGCCTCGTCGAGACAACTACTCCTATGGCGCCACCAAGGCCGGGCTCGACTTCATTGGCATCGGCTATGGAGACTCGCTTCGCGACGCTGGAATCAAGGTCCAGGTCTTCCGGCCCGGGTTCGTGCGGTCGAAGATGACCACCGGTCTCGATGAGGCCCCGATGACGATCGACGTCTCCGAAGCTGCTGACGCCATCGTGGCTGGACTCGCCAGCAATGCCTCGGTCATCTGGGTCCCGTCGAAGCTGCGTCTGGTCTTCGGGGTGATGCGGCACCTGCCACGACCCCTGTTCCGGTTGGTCGCCAGTCGCCGCTGACACCGTCAGTCGGTCCGTTGGCCGGGGCTGCCTCAGCGATGCTTGCTCGTCGTGGTGGTCGTGGTTGACGCTGGAATCGTCGACGTGGCATTGGCCGCATAGCGAGCTGACATCGTGAAGAAGTCCCGCGTCCACCACGAGGCAAAGTAGCGAGACGTCCCCCCAGACATTGAGCTGATCAGCAACGACCCGTTCGCCGGGTTGGCCGGCTGGCCGAGCGCTGGAGCGAAGGTGACGAAGTTGACCCAGTCGGTGTTGATGTCGAGCTCCATGGCTCGCTGGCACCCGGCCTTCGACAACAGGTCCGCTAGTGCAGTGATGGTCATGGACGGGCCGCCGACGTAGACGATCGATCCATTGCGGCGCACTCCCATGCCGGAACGCCAGACGAGGGCCGATCCGCCCAGCGTGGCTCCCCATCGACTGTTGTCGCTGGCGCTGAGACCAGCGACGGCCTTGCCCTGATCGACGATGAGATCGAGGTTCTGTCGGACCGACACCACGTCGGGGGTCATGGCCACCTGAGTCCCCCAGGCACCGATGTCCATCGTCCCATCCTTGTAGATGACCGCCGAAGCCTTCCCGGCCACCAGCGGGATGATCGTCTTGGCATCGGTGTAGTAGCCGCCCTGGGCATCTTGCATACGGAACCCGGCATTGAATGCCGCCACCAGCGACGTGGCGGCATTCGTGGAAATCGGAGCGGTGCGGGCAAAGGGCCCACCGCCGGGGACCTGGCTGCCCGAATAGAGCGAGGCAGAGAGCAGCTTGGGGTCCATCCATGCGAGGCCCACCACGTAGCTGGTGTGGATTGCGTCCGGTCGGACATAGGTCTCGTAGACGGCCGCGCAGTTGGCCACCAGACGGCCGACCGGCTGCCACACGCCCTCGCTCGGCTGAGGCGGCTGGGCAGGGGTCGGCATGGTCCCGGGCTTCGGAAGGGCATCGGGGCAGGTCGAGGCGATCGCCTTCGCCCCATTGCCCTTCTTCTTGAAGGCATCCGACGGCGGCTTGCCGCCCTTCTTGGGGGGGTTCAGCGCGTACCACTCCTGCTCGGCCCAGGTCACAATCCCGCCGATGCCATGGTCGCGCCCCCACTCGGCGAATCGGGCCGACAGGCTCGATCCATAGGACTGGTTGGTCAGAGCCAACCCCAGCGAGATCCCCAGCCACGCGAGGAAGATCACCACGACGCCAATGATGGCCACCGTGATGCGTCGTCGTCGATAGTTCTTCTTCTTCGGCTGCCCCCTCCGGCTCGAACGGCTTCGGGCATGGCGGGGGGACGTCGATGCAGCCATCTGGAGAGTCTCCCACCCCGCAGGGTCTCAAGGTTGGAGGCCTCAGCCCTTCGAAAGCGGAGCCATGGAGAGCATCAGGGTCTTGTCCCCCACACTCGTGAATCGAACCTTGGCCGTCCGTCGGTCACCAGCCCCACTCAGGGCATTGACTCGGCCCGCTCCCCATCGCTCGTGGATCACGGTGTCGCCGATCTCCAAGTCGAGTAGGTGGGCACCGGTCGAAGCGGGCTCGGCTCGGCTGGCGGTGCCGGCCCCGAACACGCGGCCACCGTCATCGTCTGATCGGCTGCGCGACGGCAACGACCAGCCAGACGAGTCACGTCGACGCGGTGAGTCCGTCGGGCCGATGTCCTCGATGAGCTCGGCCGGGATCTCGGAGAGGAATCGACTCGGCAGCGCGTCAGTGGTCTGGCCCCATTGGCTCCTGGTCCAGGCGTGGCTGACGGCGAGGTGCGCCCGTGCCCGGGTGATCCCCACATAGGCCAACCGGCGCTCCTCTTCGATGTCATCAGGATCGCCGCTGTCAAGAGAGCGCGAGTGCGGAAAAATGCCCTCCTCTAGCCCGACCAGGAACACCGCTGGATACTCAAGACCTTTGGCGATGTGGAGCGTCATGAGCGAGACCCGCTCCGCCGCCTCGCCAAGCTCATCTGCGTCCGACACCAGCGCCACCATCGAGAGGAACTCCTCGAGCGTCTCGTAGGACGAGGCGACGGTGACGAGCTGTGTGATGTTCTCGATCCGGCTCTCGGCCTCATGGGTGCCCTCGGCGGTCAGCTCGGCAAGGTAGCCGGAGTGCTCGACCACCAGGCGCACGAGGCCGCCGGGGTCGAGATAGCCGGTCTCCGATGAGGCCTCGGCGCCGAACGAGCCGGTACCCGCGTCCCCGTCCACCTCCGCTTCGTCATCGTCGATTGAGTAGAGCGGGTCGGCAGCCGTCGCCACCAAGGGATCGACGGGCTCCATCTGGGCCCGGATCGATGCCAGTAGCTCGGCCAAGGCAATCACTGCCTTGGAGGCCTTGGGCGTCAGCGAACCGATCGCCTCGCCGTACTCGATGGCCTCGCCGAAGCTGAGCTGATGGTCCCGTGCATACTGGCCGATGGCCGCAACCGAGGTGGCCCCGATCCCCCGCTTGGGCACGTTGATGATCCGACGGGCCGAGATCTCGTCCTGGGGGTTGGCCAGAAGTCGGACATAGGCCAGGACGTCCTTGATCTCCTTGCGGTCGTAGTAGCGGATGCCACCGATCACCTTGTAGTGGACGCCCGAGCGGACCAGCTCCTCCTCGAGCACCCGGCTCTGGGCGTTGGTCCGATAGATGATGGCGATGTCCCCATGACCGACGCCCTCGTGGACGCGTAGCCGAGTGATCTCCGACGCCACCCAGATGGCTTCGTCGCGCTCGTCACCAGCGCGGAACCGTCGGATGGGCGGGCCGGCCCCATCCTCGGTGAAGAGCCGCTTCTCGGGCCGCCCCGGGTTGTTCTTGATCACCGCGTTGGCGGCGTCGAGGATGTTCTGGGTCGAGCGGAAGTTCTGCTCGAGCACCACGGTCGTCGCCTCAGGAAAGGTTTTCTCGAAGTCGAGGATATTCGAGATGTCGGCCGCCCGGAACTTGTAGATCGACTGGTCGGAGTCACCCACCACGCAGACGTTGCCGTGGCTCGAGGCCAGCATGAGCACGAGCGTGTTCTGGACGGCGTTGGTGTCCTGGTACTCGTCGACGAGGATGTGGCGGTAGCGCTGCTGGTAGGCCTCGAGGACGTCCGGACAGTCCTGGAACAGCTCGACCGTCTTCATCAACAGGTCGTCGAAGTCCATGGCGTTGGCCGCTCGCAACCTCGCCTGGTACACGGGGTAGACCGAGGCGGCGGCTTGCTCTGGGGGCGAGGCGGCCCACGCCACCGAGGCCACGAGGTCGTCGGGCGTCTGGAGCCGAGCCTTGGCCTCGGAGATCCTGGCCGTCACCGAGCGGGCTGGGACCGCCTTGGTGTCGATGTTCTGGTCCGCCATGATCATCTCGATCAGGCGCTTGGAGTCCGTGGCGTCGTAGACCGTGAAGCCGGGCTCGAAGCCGATGCGGGTGGCATTGGCCCGCAGGATCCGCAGGCACGCCGAGTGGAAGGTGGCCAGCAGCATCCGCTTGGCCCGCGGGCCGAACAGGTCCTCGACGCGCTCGCGCATCTCGCCGGCCGCCTTGTTCGTGAACGTGATGGCCATGATCTCGTGCGGACGGGCGTCGCCCGAGGCCAGCAGGTGGGCGATCCGTCGGGTCAGCACCCGGGTCTTGCCCGAGCCGGCACCCGCGACGATGAGCAGCGGGCCTCCCCGGTGCAGGACCGCTCGACGCTGGGGCTCCGTGAGCCCGTCGAGGATCTCGTCGACCCCCATGGGAGCTCCGTATGGTGTCGCGGGGGTCCCAGCACCACCGTCTCCAGCGTCGAGCAGCGTCGGCTGGTGGTCGCTCACAGGTGGCTGGTCAGACGAAGGGCGGGCATCGCCCAAGGCTACCGGCGGGGGCTGGGCTGCTCCTCACGACCGGGATCACCGGGAGCGACCGTGTAGGTCACGAGCTGGCGATCGTCACCGAGAGCATGCGATGGACCACGGCGTGTGGTGGCGTCGGTGGTCCATCGGCGTTGATGGCCTTGGCCACCTTGAGCCCATGGATGATGTGGCCGAACAGCGCGTACTTGTGTGGAAGGCGCTCGGCGGATGGACCGAGGACGAAGAAGAACTGGCTGCCGCCCGAGTGCGGCGCCCCCGTGTTGGCCATGGCCACGTCGCCTAGCGAGAACTGGTGAGCCGGGTCGGCCACCTTGGGCGGGAACTCGTCGGGCAGCGTGTAGCCGGGGCCGCCGAAGCCGGTGGCCGTCGGGTCCCCGGCCTGGTCCACGAATCCCTTGATCACCCGGTGGAACGCCACGCAGTCGAAGTAGTGCTGCTGGCTCAAGAAGACGAAGCTGTTGACCGACTGGAGCGCCTTGGCCGGCTCGAGGCGGACGGTGATGACGCCGAGGTCCGTGGTGATGGTGGCCACCGGGCTTGCGGTGGCCGACACGGTCAAGGCCGGAGGGGTGAACCACTGGAGCACATTGGCGCGGACATAGGGATCCGCCGTGCAGCCAGCCTCCACCGCCCGCTGCGCGGCCACCTGCCAGGGCTTCGACGGGCTCGCCGGGAACGCGGCCGGCGAGGGT
>Ga0209499_1000734_pt1 | contig 23992 bp, 19 predicted proteins | sample C_130208_EF_Meta_FD_187306 | JGI IMG/M metagenome (GOLD analysis project Ga0209499, IMG submission 187306) | Freshwater microbial communities from Lake Croche, Canada to study carbon cycling - C_130208_EF_MetaG (SPAdes) (version 2) | ecosystem: Environmental > Aquatic > Freshwater > Lake... | reverse complement strand
TGCGCACAAAAGACAAAGTGTTTTAGAAGATTTTGTAAGCGTGGAAGAAACACAAAAGCAATTAAACACAAAATCTATTTTAGAATGGGGTTTCCACCAACAATTGACCCAAGAAAATATATTATTTAATACTCAAGTGCAACCTTCCTTTAATAGAAAATTTGAAATGCTTATTGAGAATTTACAAGGGTTGGAGAAAAAAGGATATGCGCTCTTTATTTTTGCAGAACAGGCCAAGCAGTTGGAACGGTTACATGCTATATTTACCGATTTAAAAACTGAAATACAATTTACCCCCATTGTAAAAAATATTCATGAAGGCTTTATTGATCACGATCATCAAGTGGTTTGCTATACCGATCATCAAATTTTTCAAAGATATCATAAGTATAAAGTAAAACAAGCATACAGCAAAAGCAAAGCCATTACTTTAAGAACCCTACGAGACTTGCTTCCTGGTGACTATGTCACGCATATTGATCATGGAGTAGGAGTTTACAGTGGATTACAAAAAATTGAAGTGAATGAACGTTGGCAGGAAGCAGTAAGAATCATATATAAAGACAGTGATATATTGTATGTTAATATTAATGCATTACACAAGATTTCAAAATTTACGGGGAAAGAAGGAACGGCTCCGAAAATCAATAAATTGGGATCGGATGTTTGGGCTAAATTAAAAGACAAAACAAAAATAAAAGTTAAATCCATCGCATTTGACTTAATTAAACTGTATGCACAAAGAAAGGCGCAAATTGGTTTTGCCTTTTCTCCAGACAATTACATGGTGCATGAATTGGAAGCCTCATTTATTTATGAAGAAACATTGGATCAAGCAAAAGCCATTGCAGATGTAAAAAAAGATATGGAGGCACCTGCCCCAATGGATAGGTTGGTGTGTGGAGATGTAGGCTTTGGAAAGACGGAAGTAGCAGTTCGTGCGGCTTTTAAGGCAGCTATTGATGGTAAGCAAGTAGCAGTATTGGTACCTACTACCATTTTAGCTTTTCAACATTTTAAAACTTTTGCAGATCGTTTAAAAGATTTTCCAGTGACGATTGATTTTTTAAATCGTTTTAAATCTTCAGCACAAAAAAAAGAAACCATTGAAAAAGTAAAACAAGGCAAAGTGGATATTCTAGTGGGAACGCATGGTATATTAGGGAAGGAGGTACAATTTAAAGACCTTGGACTAATGGTTATTGATGAGGAACAAAAGTTTGGGGTTGGGCACAAAGAAAAATTAAAAACTTTAAGAACCAATGTAGATTGTTTAACCTTAACCGCAACGCCCATTCCACGTACTTTGCATTTCAGTTTAATGGGTGCCCGTGATTTAAGCATTATCAATACCGCCCCAGCCAACAGACAACCCATTCACACCGAAGTACAAGTTTTTAATGAAGACATCATAAGAGAAGCTATTTATTTTGAAACAGAAAGAGGAGGACAAGTATTTTTTATTCACAATAGAGTACAAGGATTGGCTGAAATGTGCGCCACCATTCAACGCTTGTGTCCTGATATTAGCATTGGGTATGCGCATGGACAACTGGAGGGGCACCAATTAGAAGAAAAAATATTGGATTTTATAGAAAGAAGATATGATGTATTGGTTTGTACCAATATTGTTGAAAGTGGAGTAGACATACCCAATGTAAATACAATTATTATTAACAATGCGCATCAGTTTGGATTGAGCGATTTACATCAATTAAGAGGAAGGGTAGGACGAAGTAATAAAAAGGCTTTTTGTTATTTATTAGCCCCTCCTATAAATACATTACCCGATGATTCAAGAAAAAGATTACAAACCCTGGAGCAATTTAGCGATTTGGGGAGCGGATTTCAGATAGCTATGCGAGATTTAGATATTAGAGGTGCAGGTAATTTATTAGGCGGTGAGCAAAGTGGGTTTATGGCAGAAATTGGTTTTGAAATGTATCAAAAAATATTGGCTGAGGCAGTAAGAGAATTAAAAAGGTCTGATTTTAAAGAATTGTTTGAAGAAGAAATTAGTAAGCAAGATGATTTTGTTCAAGATTGCACGATTGATACCGATTTAGAAATTATGATACCAGATAGTTATGTCGAAAGTATTGGGGAGCGCCTTTCTTTATATACTAGAATGGATCAAACAGAGCATGATGAAGCCTTGGCTTTAATTGAAATTGAGTTGGTCGATCGTTTTGGACCCTTACCAAATTCGGTAATTGATTTATTGATTACCCTACGTTGTAGACGCATCGCAATAGCCTTGGGCTTTGAAAAAATGACTTTAAAAGACGAAACCTTAAGGTGCTTCTTCATTAATAGACCCGACTCGCCTTATTTTGAGAGCAATACTTTTAAACAGTTATTGGGTTATGCGCAAACAGCCATGAATAAAGCCCATTTTAAACAAGTGGGTCGAAGCTTTGTTTTAGTGATAAAAGAAATTAAAAATATGGAGCAGTGCTTTACACGCTTAGAAAAAATAAAGCATGGGGTATTGGGAAGCTAAAAAAGCCCTTCCACCTAATAAAAAGGGAAGGGCTAAATAAACTAATTTAGAGTGAAATTTTATTCGGAATAAAAAGTAAACTTGGTTTACTAAAATCCTTTTTTAGCAACTCCATCAGCAATTGCCTTAAGGGCATTGGTTTCGCTTAAAATGGCAGCCATTTTATTTCCTTTACCATCATTACCACCTGCCATGTAACCACCTCTAGCAGTTTTACTGATGACAGCGTCATGCATTGGTACATTTTTTTCTTTTGTTTTTAAGCAATACGCTTTAATCATTTTTGAAGTGTCCATTTTGTATAAATTTTAAAGTGAATATTTCTAATTGAAAGTAGGTCTTTTAAGGGGATTCATTTAAGTCTTAGCTTGATTTTTTGTTAAAAAGGCTAAAAAACGTATAAAATTTAAGTTTAGGCGTCTATTTTGGCGTATTTGGCGTGGGTTTCTATAAATTCTCTTCTTGGTGCTACATCATCCCCCATGAGCATGCTAAAAATCCGGTCAGCTTCTGCAGCACTTTCAATGGTGACTTGTTTTAGGGTTCTGCGTGCAGGATCCATGGTGGTTTCCCATAATTGGTCGGCGTTCATCTCTCCCAAACCTTTGTAACGTTGTATGGTAACAGCATCTTCTTTGCCCGCACCTAATTTAATTACCAACGCTTTTCTTTGCTCTTCACTATAAGCATATTCTTGATCCTTTCCTCTTTTCACTAAGTACAATGGGGGTTGTGCAATATACACATATCCATTTTGCACTAGCTCGGTCATGTATCTAAAAATGAAAGTAAGGATAAGCGTAGCAATATGAGATCCATCTACATCGGCATCGGTCATAATGATTAACTTATGATAACGAAGCTTGGTAATATTTAACGCCTTTGGATCTTCGGGTGTACCCACTGTTACACCTAAAGCCGTATACATATTTCTAATCTCCTCGTTCTCGTAAATTTTATGTTCCATGGCCTTTTCTACGTTCAATATTTTACCACGTAAAGGTAAAATGGCCTGATAGCCACGATCGCGACCTTGTTTTGCTGTTCCACCTGCAGAGTCTCCTTCGACTAAATACAATTCACATCTTTCTGGATCTCGGTCAGAGCAATCAGCTAATTTTCCTGGTAATCCACCACCAGTAAGCACCGTTTTACGTTGCACCATATCACGTGCTTTTTTAGCTGCTACACGCGCTTGGGCTGCCAATATAATTTTCGAGATAACATATTTAGCTTCTTTTGGATTCTCTTCTAAATAGGCTTCTAATACACGGGAAACAGTAGTTTGAACTACGCCACTAACTTCGCTGTTTCCTAATTTAGTTTTTGTTTGACCTTCAAATTGAGGCTCGGGTACTTTTACAGAAATGATGGCGCTTAAGCCTTCTCTAAAATCATCCCCTTCAACAGTTACTTTTGCTCTATCAAATAAACCTTCTTTGTCTCCGTAACTTTTAAATACACGTGTTAAGGCGGTTCTAAAACCAGTAACATGCGTACCACCTTCAATGGTATTAATGTTATTTACATAGGAGAAAATATTTTCCTTAAAATCGTCGTTATACGTCAATGCTACTTCTACCATTACGTTAGAGGCTTCATCTAAACCTTCAACATATAAGGGTTGAGAAATAATTGGATTCCTATTTCCGTTTTTATCTAACATTTGAACAAACTCAACAATACCGCCTTCACTGTAAAAATTCTTAGCATAAAAATTTCCAGATTCATCTTTTTCTCTCAGGTCTGTTATGGTAATGCTAATTCTTTTATTCAAATAAGATAATTCGCGCAAGCGACTTTCTAAGATTTCTCTTTTATATATTGACTCTTGAAAGATGGTTAAGTCGGGCCAAAAGTGAACACGGGTTCCAGTTTTTTCACTAGTCCCAATTTCTCTAACTGCATATTGAGGAACTCCAATGGCATATTCTTGTTCAAATATTTTGCCCTCTCTTTCCACCGTTACCAATAATTTTTTACTTAATGCGTTCACGCAGCTTACCCCTACACCGTGCAAACCACCAGATACTTTGTAGGTATTTTTATCAAATTTACCACCCGCATGTAGCACTGTCATTACTACCTCCAAAGCTGATCTTTTCTCCTTAGTATGCATTGCGGTGGGAATTCCACGGCCATTGTCTTGAACACTTATTGAGTTGTCCTCATGAATATTCACTTCAATATGGTTACAATAGCCTGCTAAGGCTTCATCGATAGAGTTGTCAACTACCTCATAGACAAGGTGGTGCAAGCCCTTTGAGCCGATGTCACCAATATACATGGCAGGTCTTTTTCTAACGGCTTCTAAGCCCTCTAAAACCTGAATACTGTCAGCTCCATAATTCTTATTTTCTGCAGATTCGTTTGACTGTAAATCGTTGGACATAAATTGGTAAAATTGGTTTGTTTTTAACGGCACCTCGAATGCATACAAACTTAAGAAAATTAAGGGTTTAAAGCCTGTTTGGAGGCCTATTTAGTTATCCCCATTTTAGGTGTTTTATGTACACTTTTTTACCTTAAAAATGGACTATTTTCTAAGTCATTTTTGGGTCATAATTTAGTCTTCAATAGTTGCTTTAATTGGAAAGCATTAATTTTGTGGTAATGACACAGGCGCAAGAAATATTAAATCAAGCATCTATGCCCCAAGGATTTCATGGAATGGATTTGTTATACAGCAAAGAACAGCGTATTCCAGGGTCAACCCAATACCAAATTAAAAGGTATAGGTCTCAAGCAGCTTGGGGTACAGAAGATACGGGCATGTTTGTTTATCATTACAATGCCAGCAAGCCTAAGGAAAACTTTCTAGAATTAAGATTTTGTATTTCAGGAAATAGATACTGTGACAATAAGGTTTGCGGAGGATGCAATCAATTGCCTACCACAGACTGTTTGGGGCCAATGAGAACAGTGGATGTTTTCTCCTTTCATTTTACGGCTACTTTTTTACATCAGTTTGTTCATAATGTAAAAACAAATAATAAGAAAGATGAGTTGTTGGCTTTTAAACACATTGATAATTTTACTAAGACATTTCCTTTAAGTATAAAAAAAAGATTAACCTTAGATGCCCTCTTAAATCATAGTTACAGTGGTTCTTTGGAAAACATTTTTGTGAATGCTAAAATTCATGAATTATTGGTGTACAGTTTAGAGCGTATTGTAGAAGAAAAAGAAGCCGTGTTTACTTGTAAGTTTTTAGCGGATGAGCGAGGCAAGGAAAGTATTTATCAAGCACGTGAATTCTTGTTACAACATATTGGAGATCCTATTACCATAAAGGAATTGAGCCGTAAAGTTGCTATGAATGAGTGCTATTTAAAAAAAGGGTTTAAGGAAGTTTTTGGAACTACTATATTTGATTTTTATCAACAACAAAGAATGGAACATGCAAAGTATTTATTGTATGAAAAGTCGTTGAGTGTTACAGATGTGTCCGCATTATTAGGCTATTCTTCTATTTCCCATTTTTCTGCAGCCTTTAAAAAACATACAGGCCTCAAACCTTGCGAGTTATTAAACTAATGCAATTCTTTATTTAGGTGTTAAGTAGCTAAATTTTTTACTTACTTTTATTTCTTAAAACATAATTATGCGTTTAATTTTTGCATTGACCTTGGTATTATTATTGAGTGCTTGTGTTCACCAAAGGGTTGATTTAATTGTACATCATGCACAAATTTATACGGTCAACGATGAATTCAATGTTGCGGAAGCAATCGCTATTCAGGACGGTAAAATTGTAGCTGTTGGCAACAATGACGATATTTTAAAAGAATACCAATCGGATAGTATTGTTAACGCGAATCATGCAATTGTTTATCCAGGTTTTATAGATGCACATGCCCATTTTTTAGGTTATGGACAATCATTGTATTCGGTAGATTTAATGTTTGTTCCAACTTGGTCAGAAGCAATAGAAAGGGTAAAGCTATTTGCCGAAAAGCATCCGGGCAAAGGTTGGATCAAAGGAAGAGGGTGGGATCAAAATCGTTTTCCTAATAAAAAATTTCCTACCAATACTGCATTAAATTTATTATTTCCTGACAGACCTGTTCTGTTAGAAAGAGTGGATGGTCATGCCAGTATTGCCAATGATTTTGCACTGCAATTGGCAGGGGTAAAGGCAGGGCAAACTATAGAAGGCGGTCAGTTTACTATGCAAAATGGAAAATTAACAGGATTATTAATTGACAACGCTGTAGGAATAGTGGAGCAAAAAGTTCCGGCAGCCACTTCGAATGATTATAAAGATTGGTTACTAGCAGCACAACAAAATTGTTTTGCGACAGGATTAACCACAGTTACAGATTGTGGACTAAGTCCTCATGATGTAGATATAATAGATGCATTGCAAAAATCCAATGATTTAAAAATGAGATTGTATGTGATGTTAAGTGATCAGCCAAGCACTTACACTTCTAATTATTTTACAGCTGGAGGATATAGGACCGATAAACTAATGGTAAAAGGAATCAAAGTATATGGTGATGGTGCCTTAGGTTCAAGAGGTGCTTGTTTGTTGCAGCCTTATACAGACAAATCAAGCTGGTCTGGGTTTTTACTAAGCAGCCCTGCTCATTTTGATAGCATTGCTGCTAAATTAATTACCACCGATTTTCAAATGTGTACCCATGCCATTGGAGACAGTGCGAATAGAACCATTTTAAAAGTGTACGCTAAATACTTAAAAGGAAAGAATGATAAAAGATGGAGAATTGAACATGCACAAATTATAAATCCAACAGATTTTCAATTGTTTGGGGATAATAATATTATTCCGTCGGTGCAACCAACTCATGCAACGAGCGATATGTATTGGGCAGCAGAAAGATTGGGTACAAAAAGGTTAAAAGGTGGCTATGCATTTAAGCAATTATTAGAACAAAATAATTGGTTGCCCTTGGGTACCGATTTTCCAGTGGAAGAAATTAATCCGTTTAAAACTTTTTTAGCAGCGGTGTCAAGACAAGATGAGAAAGGTTTTCCTGCTGGGGGCTTTCAAATAGAAAATGCATTAACTCATGAACAAACCATTCGTGGGATGACCATTTGGGCAGCGAAAGCCAATAGAATGGAAAAGGAAGTGGGTTCCATAGAAGTAGGTAAGAAAGCTGATTTTATTATCCTTGATAAAGACTTAATGAAAGTCCCATCAGATAGTATATTGCACGTGAAAGTATTGAAGACTTACTTGAACGGAGCGCGTGTTTATTAGTTGAATCTATCTTCTGAATAATTACGAATTGCGCGCTCAATCGCTTTGCTCAAATAATCGTTCGAAACAGTATTCAATGTATTTGATCGTCAACAAGCATGAATAAAGATTAAACTACAACCCGACCATCTCTTTCGGGATCACCCATGCGTCAAATTCTTCAGGAGTAACATAGCCTAATTTCACCGCCATTTCTTTTAAGGTGGTACCTTCCTTATGTGCATTTTGTGCAATCTCAGCGGCTTTGTAATAACCAATTTTCGTATTCAATGCGGTTACTAACATCAAGCTATTGTTAACGTGTTTATTGATATTGGCTTCGATAGGGGCTAATCCGACTGCACATTTTTCATTAAAGCTTACACAACCATCACCTATTAAGCGTGCGCTGTGTAAATAATTATAAATCATGACAGGTTTAAATACATTTAGTTCAAAATGTCCCATTGATCCACCAATATTAATGGCGACATCATTGCCCATTACTTGAGCCGCAATCATGGTGAGTGCTTCACTTTGAGTTGGGTTTACTTTACCCGGCATAATAGAAGAACCAGGCTCATTGTCTGGGATAAAAATTTCGCCTATTCCACTTCGTGGTCCAGAAGACAACATACGCACATCATTGGCAATTTTCATTAAACTTACAGCTACTGTTTTTAATGCACCATGTGATTCTACAATTGCATCGTGTGCAGCCAACGCTTCAAATTTATTTTCGGCCGTAATAAAAGGAAGTCCAGTTAATATTGCAATATGTTTAGCCACATTTACTGAATAACCTTTTGGGGTGTTAATACCTGTGCCCACTGCAGTACCACCTAATGCCAATTCACTTAAATGTGCAAGGGTATGGTGAATGGCTTTTAAGCCATGATTCAATTGACTTACATAGCCACTAATTTCTTGGCCTAAGGTTAAAGGGGTGGCATCCATAAAATGGGTACGGCCAATTTTAACCACTTCCATAAATGCTAAACTCTTTGCTTCTAAAGTATTTTTTAAAGCAGTAATACCAGGAATTGTGGTTTGTGTTAAAATTTGATACGCCGCAATATGCATCGCTGTGGGAAAAGTATCGTTAGAAGATTGAGATTTATTAACGTCATCATTGGGGTGTAAAAACTTTTCTTTATCCGTTAAACTTCCTCCTTTGATTACATGTGCACGGTATGCAATCACTTCATTTAAGTTCATATTACTTTGGGTTCCACTTCCGGTTTGCCAAACTACTAATGGGAATTGGTCGGCTAATTTACCGGCAATGATTTCATCGCATACTTGTCCAATTAAATCCGCCTTTTCTTGGGATAAAATCCCTGCATCTAAATTAGTTAAGGCGGCTGCCTTTTTTAAATAGGCAAATGCTTTAATAATTTCCTTTGGCATTTTATTAATGTCCTGTGCTATTTTAAAGTTGTCAATACTTCTCTGCGTTTGAGCCCCCCAATAAACATGAGCAGGTACCTTTACTTCCCCCATTGTATCTTTCTCTATTCTGTATTCCATAGGTTAATTTTTCTATCGCAAAGGTAATACAGTGCGCATAAAATAATAAGTAATTGCGTAAAATTAATTCCCCTTGAAATCGGGTTTTCTTTTTTCAATGAATGCAGTGATGCCTTCTTTAGCGTCTTGTGTTGTAAAGCATTCGCCAAATAATTTAGCTTCTAGGTCATATCCATTTTCAGCTTCATTCCAAGCAGCATTCACAGCTTTGATGGAATTGCTCACCGACAATGGAGCTTTTTCGTGACATACGCTTAAAATGGAAAAAGCTTTGTCAAATAATTCAGTTTGAGGAACCACGTAATTTACCAATCCGTAATTCATGGCTTGGGTGGCATTAATAGTTTTACCTGTAATTATTAATTCCATAGCTCTCCCTTTGCCCACTCTTTGGGTAAGTCTTTGGGAACCACCATATCCCACCATGATACCAAGGTTTACTTCAGGTTGACCAAATACAGCACTTTCAGAGGCGATGATAAAATGGCAAGCCATTGCCAATTCGCAGCCACCGCCTAATGCAAATCCATTGACACAAGCAATGATAGGTTTAGGTGAATGTTCTATTTTGAAAAATACATCTTGTCCTCTTTTAGATAAGGCTATGGCGTCTTCTTTGGATAAAGATTCAAATTCTTTCACATCGGCGCCTGCAACAAAGCTTTTTAAACCTGCGCCTGTAATCACTACGCTTTTAATTTCAGAAAATTTATAGACCCTATCCATCACATCATCTAAGTCCTTCATGACTTGTTGATTTAATGCATTTAATTTGTCAGGACGATTGATGGTAATGATCAATGTATGATCTTCCATTTTTGTAAATAAAGTTTGAAAGGAGGACATAGCAGTAATTTTATAGTTGTATAAAAGCAATTTATTTTTCTCTACTGGCCACCCAATCTTTAATGTAAAAAGCAATTTCGGTGGTGTTGGTTCCAGGTGCAAACAAAGTTCCAATACCCATTTCATGAAGTTGAACACTATCTTCTTCAGGAATAATACCACCCCCTGTTAAAAGTACATTGGTTAATCCTTTTTCTTGCATTAGTTGATACACTTTGGGAAAAACAGTCATATGCGCGCCAGATAATATACTGATTCCAATCGCATCTACGTCTTCTTGTAAGGCAGCTTGAACCACCATCTCTGGGGTTTGACGAAGTCCAGTGTATATTACTTCCATACCTGCATCCCTTAGGGCAGTCGCTATTATTTTGGCACCTCGGTCATGACCGTCCAATCCTACTTTTGCTACCAGTACTCTAATGGGTTTCATTGCTATTAAGTTACACTATTTACCTGAAAGTAATTGCAAACTATATTCAATTCTTGCAACGGCATCAGGAACTTCAATGGATTCGATGATATCAAAAACTCCAGGGCCAAATTTGCTTCCCACTAGCATTATTCTCAACGGTAGCAATAAGTCACCTGGTTTTATTTCATGACTAGCAGCCAATGTTTTAAAATGCGCTTCAAGTTCTGCAGCTAAAGGCTTATCACTTATTTGTTTGAAGGAAGCTACCAATGCTGTAAAAAAAGCTTGCTTCTTCTCTTCCCATTTAGGTAAAATAGAAGCAGTATCAATGGTATCGGGTGCAGCAAAAAAGAAACTACTTTGTGCAATAAAATCGGATAATAAATGACAGCGCTCTTTTACTAGGCCAATTACTTTAATTAAATAAGTTTGTTCGTGTATTTCAATTTTTGCAGCATTAAAAAATGGCTGCAATAAATTAGCCAATACTAAATTATCTGTTTTCTTGATCCACTCTTGATTGAACCACTTTGCTTTTTCATAATCAAACTTGGCACCCCCTTTATGAACACTCTCTAAATGAAAAGCAGCAATTAATTCATCCAAAGTAAATATTTCTTTTTCACTGCCATCATTCCAACCTAGAAGGGCTAAGAAATTAATAAAAGCGGCGGGTAAAAATCCTTTTTCCTTAAATCCAACTGTTGTTTCTTTGGTATTGGGATCGGTCCAATCCATTGCGAATACTGGAAAACCTAAACGCTCGCCATCACGTTTACTTAATTTTCCACTTCCTTCTGGTTTTAATATTAAAGGCAAGTGCGCCCATTGAGGCATCTTATCTAATCCAAATAAATATTTCCATAATAAAATATGCACCGGTGCACTTGGTAGCCATTCTTCTCCTCTAAAAGCGTGGGTAATTTTCATTAAGTAATCGTCCACCACTACAGCTAAATGATAGGTAGGCATTCCGTCTGCTTTTAATAATACTTTATCATCTAAAGTACTTACATCAAAGCGAACCTCTCCTCTAATGAGGTCTTTAAAAACTACTTCTTCTTCAGTTGGAATTTTAATACGAATAACATAGGGCGTATTTTTTTTCAATAATTCAGTTACTTCCATTTCAGTTAAGGAAATAGAATTTTTCATTTCCATTCTGTGCGCGCGACTGTATTGAAAATTGGGAACCTCTTTTCTTTTCTCTTCTAAATCTAGTGGTGTGTCAAAAGCATAATACGCAAAACCTTTTTCAATTAAAATTTGCGCATATTGAGTATAAATTTCTTTGCGTTCACTTTGTCTGTAGGGACCATAAGCACCACCATGCAAGGGACTTTCATCTGGAATAAGTCCGCACCAATTTAAAGTATCTATAATATATTGTTCGGCACCGGACACAAAACGAGTTTGATCGGTGTCTTCTATTCTTAAAATAAAATCGCCGCCATGATGCTTTGCGAATAAGTAATTAAATAATACTGTTCTTACTCCGCCTAAGTGAAGGCCGCCTGTAGGAGAGGGTGCAAACCTGACTCTAACCTTGGAATCCATGCTCATTTTAATTTAGGCAAAGATAATATTCAAATGGGCAAAAGAACTATTTATCTTTGTGTATGTATTTAGTTAAAACACCTTTTTGGCTGCGCGCTTTATACCCTAGTTGTACTTGGAGCATGCCTAATTCCGAAAAAATAATTTATTTAAGTTTTGATGATGGCCCACATCCAATAGCCACTCCTTTTGTTTTAGCACAATTAAAAAAATACCATGCCAAAGCAAGTTTTTTTTGCATTGGTAAAAATGTACTTTCTTATGCCAATCTTTATGAAGAAATTATACAGGAAGGACATGCGGTGGGCAATCACACCTATGATCATTTAAATGGATGGAAAACAGATTCAGTAACTTACATTGATAATATTCAAAGTGCTACTAATTTAATTGAATCAAATTTATTTCGCCCACCTTATGGAAGAATAAAAAGAATCCAATTAAAAAAAATAGCTGCAAATAAAACTTTGCCACAAAAAGTGGTGATGTGGGATGTGCTCAGCGGCGATTTTGATTTGAATTTATCGGGGGAGCAATGTGCGCATCATGTAATTAAACATTCGCAACCAGGATCGATTGTTGTTTTTCATGATAGTGCTAAAGCTTGGGAAAGATTACAAGTGGCATTGCCTAGGGTACTAGCTTATTTTTCAAATTTGGGCTATCGATTTGAAGTAATTAGCTGAACCTTATAAGAAAAAAAAGGCCAAGGTAGAAACCTCAGCCGGTATAATCCGTACCCTATAAAAAACAAAGTTTACTGTCTGTACTAATAAGACCAATGTTGTCTATAAAGTTAAAACGACACATTTAAGGGTTTATTATGTAAAACGTAAAAAATAGCTTTTTTTTGTACCATGCGATTCATAGACACACATGCCCATCTATATTCAAAACCGATTCAAGATCAATTATCGGAGGTACTCAAAAATGCTTTGGACAATGGTATTGATACTATTTTAATGCCAGCTATTGATAGCTCAACTTTAGATGCAATGTGCGCAGTAGAATTGGCCTATCCAAAAAATTGTATGGCGATGATTGGCTTGCATCCTTGTTCGGTGAAAGAAAATGTAGCACAGGAATTGGAGTTGGTAGAAAAACAATTACATAAAAGAAAATTTATTGCCATTGGTGAAATTGGATTAGATTTTTATTGGGATAAAACTTTTACAGCCCAACAACAGCTTGCATTTACTAAACAGATGCAATGGGCTTTAGATTATTCCTTGCCCATTGTAATTCATACACGCAATGCCATGGGCGAAACCATTGAAGCGGTCAAGCCTTTTGCTAAAAAAGGGTTGCGTGGAATTTTTCATTGCTTTAGTGGCAGTAAAGAATCAGCCGAGCAAATTATTTCAATGGGGTTTCACTTAGGGTTAGGCGGGGTACTTACTTATAAAAATGCAGGTGTCGCGGAAGCAATTGCTGCCATTCCAATGGAATGGTTGGTATTGGAAACAGATGCACCTTATTTAGCCCCGGTTCCTTATCGAGGAAAAACCAATGAACCAGCTTTTATGATTCAGGTGGCCATGAAGTTAGCTGAAATTAAAAAAATTCCTTTACAGGAAGTGGCAGAGATAACGACGAAAAATGCAGAGGCGGTGTTTGGATTAGATAAATAATATTAGATTTAAGAGCAACCCATCCCGTGCGCAGCACTCGATGGGTTGCTCTTTTTATTTTGCAGAGAGGAAGGGATTCGAACCCCCGATACGTTGCCGTATACACGCTTTCCAAGCGTGCTCCTTAAACCACTCGGACACCTCTCTTTGGGGCAGCGAAGTTAAAATAAATACTTGAGTTTATAAGCCTTTATTGCTCTTTTCTATTGTAATCCATTCGCTCATTGTATTCCAACGGCTCGTTTTTCCAGTTCTTATTATAAGAGACAAACCAGCCCAACCAGATAGACCTGGATAAACGCATAATTAAAGGCTGTATAAATAGCAGCAATACGATAGCGATGCCCATCCAATAAAAAATTCTATTGTCCTCCAAGTCAAAAGTCATACCTATTAATACCTTCCAAGCAATAAAAGTAGATACAAAATAGGCTACGGTTAATGCGTAACTTACATAGCCTGTGCCATAATAAAATCCCAATTCAATTTCTGTGGGCTGACCACATACTGGACAATGGGTATTCATTTTATTAATTGCAGATAGGTTGTAAGGATTACCGGACAGAAATAATTTTCCTTCTCTACATCTTGGGCATTTGTTATTGAGGGTACTCCACAAATAATTTTTAGGCATGCCCCAAAGGTAATTAAAAAATAAAGAAGCTTTTTAATTTATTAAACAGAGCCTGTAGTTATTAAGAAGCAATCAAGTTCTCCATTTGGATGCCTCTTGATCCTTTTATTAAAAAAAAGCGGTCCTTGTAATTTTGGCTATCTAGCCATTGCTTAGCAGCATTGCTACTTTCAAAATAGGTGTAAGTGTGATTGCAGTTTTCAAATTCTTCCCCGACTAAAATTACTTTTTCAAAAGGGTAGGCATTAATTAAGTTAATTATTTGTTGGTGTTCTTGTTGGCTACTGTTGCCCAATTCTCTCATACTTCCCAAGCATAGTATTTTTGATTTACTTTCAATGCTTGCAAAATTTTCAATGGCTGCTTTCATGCTACTTGGATTTGCATTGTAGGCATCTAAAATAACTTGGTTGTTTCTCCAATTAATTAATTGTGAACGGCTATTGGTGGGGGTATAATTTTCTATAGCTGCAATTATTTTTTCGACAGGAACTTCAGTGTACAATCCAATACTTATGGCAGCTAAAATATTGGGTAAATTATAGGCACCTACTAATTGTGTTTTTATAGTTTTATTTTTTAAGTAATCATTTCCCGTTTTGGTAATGGTTACTTCTAGTAAACCGCCTTGCGCAGTTCGTTCTTTACCCTGCAAGCTACCAGTATGACTTCCATAACTAATAATTTTTCCAATGCCCTTACTCATATTTACTAAATAATCATAATCACTATTAATAAATACAGTGCCCTGCTCTTTTCTTATATAATCAAACAATTCACCTTTTCCTTTTTTCACTCCATCCTCACCGCCAAATCCTTCTAAGTGAGCTTTACCACAGTTGTTAATTAAACCGTGCGTGGGTAAAGTATAACTACAATAGCTTTCTATTTCATGTAAATGATTCGCTCCCATTTCAATGACAGCATATTGTGCTTCTTTTTTGATACTTAATAAGGTAAGGGGTACCCCAATATGATTGTTTAAATTTCCTTGGGTTGTAAAAGTTTTATAATGACTACTTAATACTGCGGCTACCAATTCTTTGGTGGTAGTCTTGCCATTGCTTCCTGTTATTGCTAAAAATGGAATACTAAATTGTTCACGATGAAATTTTGCCAATGCTTGCAATGTGGTTAAAACATCGTCCACTAATATAATTCGCTCTAGTAAATCTGTTCTAGTATTAATAGGTTCGTCTACAATTGAAAAGGCGGCACCTTGTTCTAGTGCTTTAATTGCATATTCATTCCCATTAAAATTGGGTCCTTTCAATGCAAAATACAAATCCTCTTTTTGCAACTTTCTAGTATCAGTTTGCACTTGAGGATGCAACTTATAAATCTCATATAAAGAATTAATGGAACTAAGCTGCTTCATGATGGTAGCCCTTTTAGCTATTTGATGAACTTAATAAACAAGTGGCCATAGCGACCAAACCTTCTTCCCTGCCGGTGAATCCCATGGTTTCCGTCGTAGTGGCTTTGATAGAAATATCTTTATCTCCAATATGTAAAATAGGAGCAATGCATGCTTGCATGGCTAAAACATAGGGTTTTATTTTTGGGGACTCTAAACATAAAGTAGCATCTATGTTTACTATTTGATAGCCTTGCGCTGTAATTAAATCGTAAGTTTTTTGTAGTAAAATTTTACTATCTATATTTTTATAAGCGACATCGGTATCAGGGAAATGAGTGCCAATATCTCCTAAACTTAATGCACCCAATAAGGCATCGCATATTGCATGTAACAATACATCAGCATCACTGTGGCCTAAAGCACCTTTGGTATGAGGTATTTTAATGCCACCAATCCATAATTCTCGGCCGGCAACTAATTGATGAAAATCAATACCAGAGCCTATGCGTAATTTCATATTAATTTAAATTCAAAAAACGTTTGATGCTATTCCAAAGCCCTGGTTTTTGGTTTTCATTAGCTCTACTAGGGGAGTCCATTCCAAAGGCAGATACTGCACATCTAAACCCAATGGTACTAGCCGATTTATCTTCGTCTAAAAATCTTCTGGTTCCTGGATTTAACCAATAGGGACGATCTTGCCAACTTCCTCCTTTATAAACTCTTGATTTATTAGATATTAAAGTATTGGCATTCGTTTCGTAATTAGACGTATTTATATCATCACCATCTAATGTATTATTACCCCTATAAGGATTTAAGTCATCCATATCAATCGAGTTCATGGGTCTGTAAATGTCGGCCACCCACTCATTAACATTCCCACTAATATTATAAAGCCCAATTTGATTTTGCAAAAAACTATTTACTTTAGTTGGAAAGCCAGCACCATCATTAGCGTAACCTACCATACCCATGTAATCGCCACTTCCATTTCTGAAATTAGCTAAAAACATACCTAGACTACCGTTATTTTTGGTGTTAGTCGTATTTCTTAAACCTTCATTGCCGTTGGAACTCCAAGGGTAAGGACTTTCAGAAGTTGCTAAATTGGCGTTTGGATGAGGTGAATGTAAACCTGATTTTGGAAGCTTAAAGCCAGAAGCATTACTTTTTCCAATAGATACTTTCGCGGCATACTCCCATTCTGCTTCAGTAGGCAATCTAAAATCTGGTATTAACACATCAATAAGACTTCTTGTCCTTCTAAGTTTTGAAAAAAGTGAATTATTTTTAATCTTTTTTTTATTTTTTGTATCCGTATTATCCAATTCAACCCCCATACTACTTAAATAAGGTTTTTTTGGATCAATTAGTTTTAGCCTTAATAAGGTTTTTTCATTGGCTCGATCGGTTCTCCACCTACAGTAATTGCGGGCTTGAATCCAACTAACCCCAACAACTGGATAATCATTAAAAACGGCTTTTCTAAAATAGCTTTTTACCATGGGGTCATTGAAGGATAATTCTGTTTTCCATACGCTAGTATCTGGCAAAGCGGCTTTTACAATAGAGTCTCTTCCCAATGGGAGGAACTGTTTTTCTAACCAATTTAAATAAGTACGGTATTTAAGATTGCTTACTTCATATTGGTCGATTCTAAATGAACTTACGGTTACTCTTCTCAAACTATTATTCCATTCCCCCATAATATTTTCTTGGTTCATTCCCATTGCAAAAGTGCCTCCAGGAATAAGTTTGGTTTCGGCATACGGGTCATTCGATTTTGCTTCTATCTCAATGAAATTCTTTTCTTTTACATTAGAAGGGGATAGAAAAGAAGGGCCTATTAATAAAAAAGCGAAAAAAAGTAAAATACTATTTATAAAATGCATAGCAATTAATTTTACAAAAATGGGTTGGCAGTAATATTGCGAATATAGTTGATTTTTTTATCATTAATACACTTACAGGTTTACGCTTGTGTTAGTAAAACCTTAATTTTAACCTAAGCTTCAATGGCTAAAACACACCTTTTTATATTTTTTAGTTTTACTTTCCATTTCAATTGGGTAAAACAAACCTTTTTTTAGAAATATTGGATAAAGTAAATCTAAGGGGAGGGCAACAAAAGTGTCGGCAAATAAATTGGTAAATGAATTGGTTAAATATAAAACCACACTTTAGATTAATTTAGTATATTTAGTAAAATTGTTAATACTATGATTCAGTTTAAGCTCAAATTTTTAGTTTTTTTAGTGGTTTCATTTTTTGGAACGCTACAAATTAGGGCTCAAAAGCAAATCAATATCCAAAGTACAGCAGTTCCTTTTATGCTCATTTCTCCGGATGCTCGTTCGGGGGGCATGGGAAATTTATCATTGGCGATGTCGCCAGATGCAAATGACTTGTTTGGGAACACGGCTAAGTTACCTTTTATGGCAGAGCAAAAAGGATTTCTAATTAATTATACACCTTGGTTAAAAGAGTTAGGTTTAACTGACGTGTATTTAGCGAGTGCCGGCTTTTATAAAAAAATGAATAATATCAGTTCAATCAATACGTCTTTGCGTTATTTTAGTTTAGGAAATATTGAATTTACGGATGAATTTGGTAATTATTCAACACTGCCCTCGCAACGTCCTTCTGAATTTAGTTATGATTTTGGGTACAGTGTTTTACTCACCGATCATTTAAGTATGGGGGTTACATTAAGGTACATACATTCTAAATTAGTTACTGGTTCCTTTATTAATAACCCAGCAATTTATAAACCTGGTAATACCTTGTCAGGAGACATCAGTTTGTTTTATAAGCGAAACGAAGATTTACAAGGACTTCATGCGGGATTATTACTTTCTAATTTAGGAGGTAAAATAAGTTATACAGATCAAGACCATAAATATTTTATACCAGCTAATTTGGGATTGGGTATTGGATATTTAAATAAGTTTGATACCGAAAATTCATTGGAATTTGGTGTAGATGTCAATCGATTATTGGTCCCTGTAAGTCCTGGAAGTGACCCAGCAGCTATGGAACATTATTTTAATCAATCGGTTGTGTCTAGTTGGTTCAATTCATTTACTGCTAAAGAAGGCATGCCTTTGGGCGAATCCATTAAAGCTTCGACAGGTATGGAATACAATTATATGGATCGTTTTTATTTAAGAGCAGGCTATTACTTGGACAATAATAAAAACTTAGGCAAAATGCAATATTTCACTATTGGAACCAGTTTTCAATACCAACTGTCTAAGTTTAATATCTCCTATTTAGTTCCATCAGGTGGGGGCATTACAAAAAATCCACTTTCCAACACAATACGTTTTGGGAGTGTTTTCTACTTCTAGTTTAATTCAGCTTTTCCAATTCTGCCATTTGAATCATTTCCTTGGTTTTTTACCTATTTTTGTTCAACATGTCTATTGTTATAAAAATTATTAATAAAAGTCATCATCCTTTGCCAGATTATGCTACCCCTGGGGCATCGGGTGTAGATCTTAGAGCAAATTTGGAAGCACCCATATTATTAAAAACCATGGAGCGATGTTTAATTCCCACTGGTTTATTTTTAGCCATCCCAGAAAACTATGAAGCACAAATAAGACCTAGAAGTGGCTTGGCTATTAAGCAAGGGCTTACTTGTTTAAATACGCCAGGTACGATAGACGCTGATTACCGCGGCGAGATAAAAGTAATTTTAATTAATTTGTCTACTGAAACACAAACCATTCAAGATGGTGATCGAGTAGCACAAATGGTTTTTTGTTCTGTAGAAAAAGCAATTTTAGAAAACCAAGTTGAATTAGGAACTACTCAAAGAGGCGAAGGTGGGTTTGGCCATACTGGTAAAAAATAAAAATTCAATGAAAAAAATTATATCCTTTTTTGCCGTTGTTGTTTTAATAACATCTTGTACCACATTCAAAAAAGTACAAGTACTCAAAGAGGCACTGTCAAAAACTGAAACCAATCAAACTCAATTGATTTCTGAGGTACCCAAATTAGATTCATTAACCATAGTTAAAAGCATCGTTGACAAAATAAATCAAACAAAAATTGATTTTAAAACAATGAATGCCCGTTTAAAAGTAGATTACGAATCTCCTTTTAATGCCGATAATTACATCATTAATGTTAGCTTAATTAAAGATTCTGCTATCTATATTACCATTCGAGGAGCTATGGGTGTGATTGGATTAAAGGCCCTTATAAAAAAAGACAGTGTGGTATTAATTTATCCTTTGAGAAAAAATAAAAATATAGTACACAAGCCAATGAGCTATTTGCAAGAAGTAATAAAAATTCCATTGACATTTAGTACGCTTCAAGATTTGATAGTTGGCAATCCCATTTTTATGGAAAATATACAATTGGTTTCCTATAAAGTAAATAATAATAAATTAGAAGTGGGGATGTTAGGGAGTTTGTTTAAAAATTTAATAGTTTTAAATGAAGACAATTCTAGAATACTTCAACTAAAATTGGACGATGTAGATATTGCACTTCACAGAACTTGTGCTATTGCCTATAGTAATCATGTGCTTGTAAATGATTTCCAGTTTCCCATGAATAGGGAGTTGATAATTTCAGCTCAATCTCGTTTAGAAGTGCACATGGAAATGAAGGAGTTTAATTTTAATGAACCATTAAAATATACCTTTAGTTTATCCAAACCAGGGAAAAATAAGTAATTAATATTTATGATAAAAAGGAGTTTGCTTTTTATTTTTTTTGTAGGATGTATGTCCATAAATGCTTTAGCTCAAGACAATTTGTCGAGAGATGATTTGCAAAAAGAAACACAAGCCTTAAGAAGGGAAATTGATGAATTAAACTCATTACTTATACAAACTAAGAACAATAAAAAAAACTCTTTGGGGCAGTTGGCGGTCATACAAAGCAAAATTGCAAAAAGAGAATCTTTAATTAAGGGAATCGCTAAGCAAATTAAAATTTTAGATGATGCCATTTATACAAATCAACTAGACGTACAAAAATTATACAAAGATTTAGACACCTTAAAATCAAAATATCAAAAAAGCGTCATTTTTGCTTATAAGAGTAGAAGTGGTTATGAGTACTTGAATTTTTTATTTTCTGCTGGTAGTTTCAATGACGCGGTAAAACGAATCACTTATTTGAAAAGCTATAGACAAAATAGAGAAGCACAAGCCCATACGATTGAATTATCTCAACAAGATTTAAATGTTAAAATAAATCAATTAGGCTCCAATAAAAAAGATCGACTAAAAACATTAACCTTACAAAATGAAGAACTCAAAGTGTTGGTAATTGATCGAAAAGAGCAAGATAAAATTGTAAGTAAATTAAAAAATAAAGAGCAAGAAATAAGTGCACAGGTTCGTCAAAAAGAGGCACAACGAAGAAAGATGCAATCAGCCTTGTTGACTATTATTCGCCGTGAAACATTGGAAGCGGAAAGAAAAGAAAAAGAAAGGATTGCCAAGGCAAAATTAGCCAATGAATCTGCTGCTAAAGACAATACCAAAGTTGTTAAAGCCGAAGGCGGTTTAACCAGTACCACCGATAATCGTCCTTATTCTGCATTGGAAACCACAGAAGAGGGCAGAGAGGCATCCATTTCATTTGAAAACAATAAGGGAAATTTACCTTGGCCTGTTGATAAAGGAAATGTATACATTCATTTTGGTGTTGAAAATATCCCCGGTACTAAATTAAATAGAAAAAGTGATGGCATTGAATTGGCCTTGCCCAAGGGTAGTTCTGTAAAGAGTTTAGCCAATGGTATTGTAAAATATACAGGGGACATTAATGGCGACCTTACTGTTTTTATTCAACATGGGAAGTACTTTTCTACCTATACTCATTTAAGTAGCATCAATGTGAGCGTAGGACAGGAAGTAAAGGCAGGCACTTTGCTTGGGAAGTCAGGTATTAATTTAGATGGGGAAGGTGCTTTGCTTTTAATGATAAATAATGAGAAAGGGATTTTCTTTGATCCAGAAAATTGGTTGAAAAATAGAAGATAATTTTGCGATTCTTTTTTTATATTACAAACTAATAATTCCTAAACATGACACAATACATTTTATCTTTTGATCAAGGTACCACCAGCAGTCGTGCCATGTTATTTGATCATCAAGGCCAAATCCACGCCACTGCTCAAAAAGAGTTCAAACAAATTTTTCCGAAGCCAGGCTGGGTCGAGCATGATCCTTTAGAAATTTGGAGTACACAAATGGGGGTAGCAACCGAAGCAATAAGCATGAAAGGGTTATCTATGTCATCCATTGCAGCTATAGGCATTACCAATCAAAGAGAAACGACTGTGGTCTGGAATAAGGTTACTGGACAACCAGTTTACAATGCTATCGTGTGGCAAGATAGACGCACAGCAGATTTTTGTGACGAATTAAAAAAACAAGGGAAGGCGGCAATGATTCAAGAAAAAACAGGCTTGGTGATAGATGCCTATTTTTCTGGATCAAAAATAAAATGGATTTTAGACAATGTAAAGGGGGCAAGAGATTTAGCCAATCAGGGGGATCTTTTATTTGGCACCATTGATTCATGGTTGGTTTGGAAATTGACTAATGGTAAAGTGCATGTAACTGATGTAACCAATGCTTCCCGTACTATGTTATTTAACATTCATAGTTTGCAATGGGACAATGAATTACTAAAAACATTAGACGTGCCAGCGTCTATGTTGCCGCAAGTGAAAAGTAGCAGTGAAGTGTATGGCCATACCACACAATTATTTGCACACCATGAAATTCCTATTGCGGGTATTGCAGGAGACCAGCAGTCTGCTTTATTTGGACAAATGTGTACGGAACCAGGTATGGTAAAAAACACTTATGGTACCGGTTGTTTTATGTTGATGCATACCGGAGAAAAAGCAGTAAGTTCAAAAAACAATTTATTAACCACTATTGCCTTGCAAATAAATGGGCATACCTATTATGCCCTAGAGGGTAGCGTTTTTATTGGTGGAGCGGTGGTACAGTGGTTAAGAGACGGATTACATTTAATAAGAAATTCCTCGGAAGTAGAAGCATTGGCTAAAGAAGTGGAAAGTACTGATGGTGTTTATTTAGTGCCAGCCTTTGCAGGATTGGGTGCGCCCTATTGGAATCAGCATGCTCGTGGAACTATCGTGGGCATTACGAGGGGCACGACCTCGGCGCATATTGCACGGGCTGCATTAGAAAGTATTGCCTTTCAAAGTTATGATTTATTAAAAGCGATGGAGGCTGATTCGGGCATCCCCATTGCTGAATTGAGAGTGGATGGAGGGGCTACTCATAATAATTTACTCATGCAGTTTCAATCTGAAATTGTAAATACAAAAGTAATTCGTCCAACCATGGTTGAAACCACTGCATTGGGGGCTGCCTATTTAGCTGGCTTGGCTGTTGGTTTTTGGAAAGACATTGAAGACTTAAGATCAAAATGGCAAGTAGATCAAATATTTGAGCCCACTATTAATGAGACCAAAAGATCAGCGTGGATTCAAGGTTGGGAACGAGCCATTAAAGCAACCAATAATTGGTAATTAAACTTCTTTAGGGCTAGATTTTATAATTTATTGTATAACTTAATGTAATATTTACAAAAAATAAAAACATATGACACCATTTGTAGCTGAATTACTAGGAACCGCTTTGGTTGTAACTATAGGGGATGGAGTGGTTGCCAATAATATTTTACCAAATAGCAAAGGAAACAATGGAGGGTTGGTGACTATTGTACTGGGTTGGGTTATTGCAGTTTTTATTGGAGTATATGCAACAGGTAGTATTAGTGGGGGGCATTTAAATCCTGCAGTCACCATTGCATTTGCAACTGCAGGTAAATTTAGTTGGGCTTTGGTCCCTTCTTATCTATTGGCACAATTGTTAGGTGCAATGCTGGGGGCTTTCCTAGTTTGGATGGTTTACAAGGATCAATTCAATGAGTCCAAAGATCAGGGGGCACAATTGGCTGTTTTTGCAACAGGGCCGTCCATTCGCAATTTGCCTCAAAATTTTATGGTGGAAACATTGGCGACAATGGTCTTTCTAATTGGTATTTATTTTCTTAAGCCTGCCAGTAGCGATTTAGGTGCCTTGTCTGCCTTACCAGTAGCTTTATTGGTGGGAGGCATTGGATTTGGATTGGGCGGGCCTACCGGCTGGGCCATCAATCCAGCCAGAGATTTAGGGCCTAGGATCATGCATTTTGTACTTCCTATCAAGGGAAAAGGAAGCAGTGACTGGGGTTATGCGGCCGTACCTGTTTTTGCTCCCATAGTTGGGGGAATTTTAGCCTCTATTA